>ERZ1023614.165-NODE-165-length-24321-cov-7.945768_pt1 | contig 24321 bp, 25 predicted proteins | sample MGYA00380327_ERZ1023614 | MGnify/ENA primary metagenome ERZ1023614 (study PRJEB33179, sample SAMN07448978) | human gut metagenome | biome: Human-gut; feature: Human associated habitat; material: Faeces | host: Homo sapiens | place: India: Bhopal | collected...
CATGAGGACACCGGGAGATGCGCAAGAGGGTGATTTGAGCCGGGTGAAAAGGGGTGTCGAAAAACGGGAGTTGAACGCCGATGGAATGAAGGGGAACGTCCTGTGTCTGGCAGGAAGTCAGGCAAAACGGGAGTTCGGAAGGGAGGTACGAAGATAGGGATTTCCGGTGATGATAGCAATATATGGATATTTATCCGTATATTCGCGACGTTGATAGCAACCTATCGCTCCATGAACAATTGTCTTGGGCACATTGTTCTACCGTTTCACTAGTGAATAGATAAGAAGGATAAGTTATGAGCAAGGAAAAGTATTCCGGATACGTTCCACCATTTACCGTGACTCCCCGGGCAATCAGCCTTGTTGCCGAAATATCGGCACAAATCGAACGGTACGCCATACGCATGGAGCAGGCAGATGGGCTGCGCTTACGAAAAGCCAATAAAATCAGGACAATCCACAGTTCGCTCGCCATAGAAGGCAATAGACTGTCAGAGAACCAAGTTCATGACATTTTGGAAGGGAAGCATGTGGTGGCACCATTAAGGGAAATACAGGAAGTCAAGAATGCCATACGGACTTATGAGCTGTATACTTCGTTAGATCCGTTTGACTTGAGAGATCTCCTGAAAGCGCATGGGGTAATGATGGAAGCCTTGGTGGATCATCCGGGATGCTTCCGCAGCAGTGGAGTCGGCGTTTTTGAAGGTGACAGATGTGTTCACCTTGCTCCCCCGCCCATGAGTGTACCCGAACTTATGGAAGATTTGTTCCATTGGCTGAAACATGCTCCAGACCATCTTCTTATCCGTAGTTGCGTTTTTCATTATGAGTTTGAGTTCATCCACCCGTTCAGTGATGGGAATGGACGGATGGGACGGTTGTGGCAATCTCTCATATTGGGACGCCTCAACCCGGTATTCGAACATCTCCCGATTGAAAATCTGGTATATGCCAACCAACAACTATATTACGAAGCCATAGAGTCCAGTACACTACAGGCAGACAGCGGTCCATTCATTGATTTTATGTTGAACGAAATACTCCATGCGCTGAAAAAGTATCAGGGAGAACCGCTGATACCTGAAGTTCCTGATAAAGTTCCTGATAAAGTTCCTGATAAACTGAAGCTGCTCCACCCTGAGCTTTCTGACACGACATGGGAAGTCCTGGCGCGCATCATGGATAATCCACAGGTTACTGCTGTCGAAATCGGGAGCCTCATGGGGATTTCAGACAGAATGGTCAGGAAACACATAGCCTTGCTTCGTAATGCCCACATTATCTATAGGCACGGAAGCAACAAGAGCGGTTATTGGCGCCTGCTTGATGAAGAAGAATGATAGCTCTCCTTCAGCCATCGGTATGCCCGTCTTTCTATAAACGCACTCATCATATTTAATATTCAGGACTGAATGCTTGCCTATTTCAACTGTACTGATTAGCTTTGCGAACATTACCTATAAACCTTTAAACATGAAAAAGATTTTCTTACTTATGTTCGCAGCTATTTGCTTTGCGGCATGTGGTGGTGACGAGAACAGCATTCCGGGCGTAACTCCCGACGAACCGAACACCACCCCTAAGGAGTTTCTAGTCTCTCTGGGCTTCTCCGGTGAAATCACATCCATCGAGGAAAGTCCCCTCTCACGGGCTGCCATCAACGATCTCTATGGCATTCAAGTCTATTCTTCTCCGACTTCCAGTGATAATTATAAGCCCTACGCCTATGGCTTGTTTGACAGCAAGGACGGCATGGTCATCAAGCTACTGGAGGGATATAAGTATAAGTTCGTGTCATCCATGGTGGTGGATGGGAAACAGAAAATCAGCTCTTACGAAAGCTCATATGATGATCCATTCACGAGATCATTTCTTTCCACAAAACTAGAGAACAAGTTCAACTATGATAGTGGCAAAGAAATGGACAGGTTGAATGATGGCTATACTAACTTAGGACTATTCGGCAATTTCTACCATCCCAACATCATGCGTTACTATGGTGAAGTGACCGACTACGTCCCGACCGCAAACGGTTCCGTATCCATCAATATGAAGAAAGTGGTGTTTGGAGCTAAATTCATCACGGAAGGATTCACGGAAGGTACATTGTACATCAAGCTGGAAAAAGCTCCCACCTTACAAATAGTCTTTCCTCAAACAGAGATAGAAGATATTTTCACATTTTCGCATAGCTATGGTGGCAGTTGGACTGACGATACCTACACAGAGACCATTCCGGTCTCCATCTCCTGGCAGAAGAACGACGGAGCCATCGTGCCTCTCATCAATCAGGAAGTTACCTTCAAACGCAATATAAAGACCACCATCACGGTGAAGGTGAATGACAGCTCCGTCAATCAGGGACTGAACATCACGGAAGAGAAAAACGAACTCCAACCGGGCGAAAACATTGTGCTTGAATCTTCCGGTGCAGGTAATACACCGGTTAATCCGAGCGCCAATTAACCGCCCTTAAGACCTGTTCAGTAAAGCCTATCCACATGCCATGGCGTATGTGGATAGGCTTTTTTATGCCCTTCAAACGCCGTTAGAACGTTATTTGAAAGGAGGCGCCGCCCACGAGCTGGTTCATGTATTCACCGCTGCTCTTGCTGTGGGAAGGCAGGAGGTTGTAGTCCATGAACAGCTTCACGCCGTAATGGTGCGAGGCACGGAACGTCAGGGAAGCTCCGGTGCCGAAACCGATGCCGCAACGGGCAGGAACGGTCTGGTCGGTCAGCTCCAGACGAGGGTAATGCACCAAGCCCGTCAGGAGCTTGCTGCCGATGAGCCAACGGCGGGAAAGAGGATAGGAGAAGTAACTTCCGCCGAACAACGACAGGGCATCGAAGGTGTTGTCCTCGGCCAGGCTTCCGTTGACAATGATGGAGGTGGAGGACACCGTGAAGCGTCCGCCTATGCCGACGTAAGGGTTGAAGAACCACGCCCCTTCCAGACCTGCCGAACTGCCGGAGGAGGTGCGGAACTCATGCTCCTCGTCGATGTCGTAACTGCTCAGCGGGATGTTCAGACCCATGTACAGGCCGAAGATTGATTTCGATGCCGTTGCTCCAGAGCGTATTGTTGGCGGCAAACTCTTTCCGGCGGATGAGGGCATAGATGCGCATGCTCAGCTCAGCCAGGTGGAAGGGCTTGGACAGGTAGTCGTCCGCTCCCAGCTCCAGTCCCTTGATTTTGTCGTCCAGCGAGTCTTTTGCCGACACGATGATGACACCCACGGGATTGCGCCTGCGCCGGAGTTCGCGCAGGAGGTCCAACCCGTTGCCACCGGGCAGCATCAGGTCGAGCACCACGCAGTCATAGTCATACAGACCGGTCTTCATCCCGGCTTCCTCGTAGGAGAATGCCTGCTCACACACGTAATTTTCCGAACTGAGGTAAGACACGATGTTGTCCGACAGTTCTCGTTCGTCTTCTACAATCAGCAGTTTCATTTGAATAGGGAGTAAGGCCCGGGCGGGCAATCCGTCCGTCGGGCTGTTCAGGCTTCCGCCTGCAAAGTTATCAAATGGATGCAAAGATACGAGCAGATTCTGTAGCAAATTTGAAGTCCGCCGCCCCTGAACAGACAAGAGGGCACGTCGTCGGCGACGTACCCTCTTTCCACTTTATGCAACCTAATCCTATAGCACCATGAGTGATGGATGTATAGTCTGCTGATCATGCCACCGGGTCATTCAACCCAATAGCGTTTTTGCGCTTGTTCGATGAGCTCTTTGGGCGTGCAGTTGAATGTCTTCCGCACGTATCTGTTCAATTGTGATTGTGAGTCGAAGTCGCAGACCTCCAGCAGATCCTTCACGGAGATGCCCGGACGGCAAGCCTTACCCAGCAGACGGTTCGCCCGCTGACGGAGCAGCCACTGCTTGGCGGTGATGCCGAAGGCGCTCTTGAACTTCGTGAAAAAGACGCTGCGGCTGAACTGGGACAGCTCGATCAGCCCTGCGATGTTGTCCACCTTGGGATAGTTCTGAAGGACAAAGCTCTTGAACTCCGGTTCCTCCCCGAGGAGGGGACGGAAGAAGCCCACCATGTCCTTCCGCGGATAGAACTCCTTCAGCAGGAGGATGAACTCCTGCGACATGACCTTGTGCCAATGGGGGCACATGGCCTTCCGCCTCAGGCAGTAGGCAAGTGTCTCGGTGAACAGCGCCAGCGAGGGCTGCATCTTCAGCGGACACACCTCGTCCGAGACGGAACAGGCATGCTCGTGCAGGAGCTGGAGCAGGGCACTGTTGCACAGGTTCGTCAGGTAATCGAACGACAGCGAGACAAGGTGGGTCTGTGCCCGCGCCTCCAGACGGATGAATGAGGACTGGGGTAACAAGAGGATGGTGCCTTCCACAAACTCGCCGCAATAGCTGTCGGTGTTGAGCAGGACACTGCCTCCGGTCAGAAACAGGATGAAGTTTTTACTGCTATACTCGCATTCCAAAACCGTAGTGGTGTCAAAGACCAGATGCTTGAACCTGCAGTCGTCATTGACGACAGGACCCAGACAAGCCGGCTGCTCCGTCTTTACAGTCAATAGGGTGTTAAAATCGTTCATTCAATAAAAAGCTACTGAGTTCATGCCCTTAGCTGTGAGGATATGAGCTATCATCTTACCACCCGCAAAATTCGGCATTCTGCGCTGGACGAACGTTACCTATCCGGGGGATACGTTGCCACATAACCCCTCCCCTCTTTCCTATCGGCGTGCAAGTGTTTGCACATTGCAGTCGAGGGGAGAGGCAGACGCCCCGTACCCTATTCACTGACAGCCTTGTAGGTGTAGGCTTTCCCGTCCACGCGCAGGGTCGCACGGTTCTCATTGTCGATGCTCCACTCCACCTTGTCGTCGGCATAAACGGCGGTCTTTGCCGAGGCTTCCGTCTGCGGAAGGGTGTAGCAATGTGCGAGGTCGGCATGCAGGAGCTTGACCAGGGCGCGGTTTCCGTCGTTGTAGTAGACCACGTCGAAGGAGGCTGGACCCTCTCCGTCCGCTACATATACCGTGTTGGCAGGTGCCAGCAGCGTGAAGCGGAAGTCGTTTTTACCGTCCGTGAAGTCAGCCTGGACAAACGGCGCCTTCTGCACAAAGTCCACAGGCAGCCTCAACGAAGCCGCCCCGTCCTTGTACTCCTCGGCAGAGTCCGTCCGTGCAACGGACTTCAAGGCATACTCTTCTCCCTTGAACGAGAGGTCGGCATAGTGCACCCCGCCCTTCTCATAGAGCTTGAGGGAAGCGTCCTCACCCTGACGGGTCTCCTTCAGCTGCAGCGTCGTGTACAGGTCTGCCAGCTGTTTGTCGGAAGAGACCAAGCGCAAGGGCTGTTCACCGGACGACAAGCCTCCGTCGGTCAAGGTGAACTCCTTGCCGTTGTCCAGGCGGAGCACTTTCCCGTCGAGGGTGACGTCCCCGCAAGTGAGGAACGAACCCGGACGGGAGATGTATTTCTCAAACAGTTCGTACCGGTTGCCATCGACAGCCAGCATGACATAGGTGCCGGCACAGTCGGCTGCCGGCAGGACGCCTTCGTAGGTGCCGTCGCAGGACGGCTTTGTGGCGCAGGAGGAGCATACTGACAGAACCGCCAGCAGCCCCCATTGTAGAATCTTATTCATCGTGTGTTGAGTTTTAAATCAGTTAGTTTCAGGTGTACTCCCGTGGTCAGTGTGCCAGGCATGGTGGACCAGCTGACGAGGAGGCGGCCTCTGACGTCATACAGCCCGGGGACAGACCTCATTAAAGCCCGGCTTAGACGGACCAAAGTATAATACTTAGGCAGCCTAAGTATGATACTTAGACCCCCTAAGTATTATACTTTGGTCCATCTAAGTGGCGCTTCCTGCACGTCCATCCCCCGCTCGGATGCGGTTAAGGGCCGGCTTGTAGTCGGAAAGGAGCACGGAGGAGCAGAGATTCGGGTCTTAATGAAGCGTTGCTGAGTATGGAGAGAATGCTGCTGCCCTCCGTGCGGGTAAGAGTTTGTTATTTTCCTTCCTGTATGGTGCAGATGCTGACACGGTTCCAGTCGGGTTCAGAGAACATGTTGCCCACGCCCTGACCTTCTGCCGTGATGCGGGTGGCATTGATGCGGTATTTGCGTACCAGCAGGCTCACATTCGAAGCGTCAAAGGCGGTCTTGCTCTCACTGGTGTTGATATACCCCATGCCTTCCACGCCGATGCCGAACGCCGGGGTCACCTGTTTCGTCAGCTCCACGCCTGTCGCGGCACGCATGCTCTTAAAGAACGGGCTGTGCTTCAGAGGGGTGATGACACCGCCCTTCACACCGAACGACCAGTTATCAAAAAACTTCGCCCCTTCAAGCAGTTCTTGACCGTAGGCGCTGAATGTGCTCGCAGCGAGCAACAAAGATAGGAACGTTTTCTTCATACATTAATTGGTTTATCAACTTCCGTCGCTCAGCTGACTGCCGGGCAGTCGGGCAGATGCGGAAGCCTCATTAATAATATTAAGATTCAACTCACCAACCGGACGAGTGCCGTCCGATTGGTTTTGCAAAAGAACAGAAAAGCCCGTTTCGCCCTCCGTCTAAAAATCCAAAAGAGTTTGCATTTCGTCTTTCGTCCTCCCGGGGGCGGGCAAGGGTCAGATCTGTCCCTTCCGCGTCCGCCCTGCCCCCTTCTGCCTGATTTCATTGGGCGTGGCACCCAGGTTCCGCTTGCAGTAGGTCGTGAAGTGCGAGAAGGTCTTGAAGTGGTAGTCGAGCATGATTTCCTTGATTGACACCGAGGTGTTCCGCAACATGAAGTCTATCTCGTCCGACGTCCGCATCTGCAGCCAGCGGTAGGGCGTCTCGCTGGCAAAACACTTCTTGAACAGCTGGTTGAACACCGACTCGCTATATCCGCAGAGCGTAGCCAGCTCCTTGGCGGTCCGGCAGGTCTTGTAGTGGGTCATGACCGCCACGAAGAACTGCAGGTCGCTGGAGAGTACATCGCGGAAGATGGAGGCTATCTCCTGCTTGGAGTAGCACATCCGGAAGAGGGAGAACAGCTCATACTCCTTGGCATAGTGCAGGTCGACATTGACCTTCCCGTGCTCCATGTAGTCCAGCAGTGAATCCAGGTAGGAACGCATCAGGGGCGTGATGGGCAGGGTCTCCAGCGGGTCTACCTCCTCCATGGAGATTTCCTTCAGGTAGGCGATGACGCGGCGGTGGAAGTAGGGTGCCACCATGTTGCAGGCATGGACTACCAGCAGGACATCGTCCATCGCCTTGACCTTGCAGTGATGCAGACGGCTGACGAAGAAGAGCTCGTTCTCCATCACCATCCTCGAAGAAAAGTCTTTCTCATTCAACACATAGCACAGAGAGCCTTTCAACACAAAACAGACCAGGAACTCATCGTTCGCATTCAAGTCCGGGACGACCTTCCCCTTGCCCAGCCGGTAACAGCGGAACTGGCTGAAACGGGACAGTGCCAGAGGGTCATGGCATACATTCTTCAATAAATACAGGGTTTCCATAAGCTTATAGTTTCTTCTTGTTTAATCGACTGACGAGGATTCATCCGCCCCGCCGTTCAGAGTCGCACGCAGATACCTCCTCCCAGGCTGATGCCGGGCAAGGGCGCCAGGTAGCGCAGCAGGGAGTTCTGCGGACGGGCTTCGCGGTCCAGCAGGTTGGTCCCGTAGACATAGCACTCCACTCCCACACTGCCGACCGACCTCTCACAGGACAGCCGGGCGCTGAGCAGGCTGTAGGCGGGGAAGGCAAATTCATCGCTGATGTGCTTGCCCAGGTACTTCTGCCGGAGGTAATGGTCCAGCGCGACATGCGCCGTGAAGTGTCCGACGTGCCCCGACAAGCTTGCCCCCAACCGGCTTGTGGGCATGTTCGGCAGGAAGTCCCCCTCCGCCCAACGGCTCATCTCGCTGTCCGAGAGGTTCCTGCTCTTCACACGGTCGTAATATCCTCCGAGCTGCCAGCTGCCGAGTGACTTCAAGTCCGCTTTACCGACGAGCCGCACTTCCCAGCCGGACAGGAGGGCGTCGGCAGCCCGCCACTCCTTGACCGTCAGTCCTCCCCGTGACACACCGGTGTGCGCCAGGTAGAGATAGCCGTCGTAGTGCGTCCGGTACCAGTTGACCGTCACTTCGAAGTGCTTCGTCGCCAGTCCGCCTTCCACCTCCACCGCGTTGGCAATCTCCTTGCCCAGGCGGTCGTCGCCGTTCTCCTCGGTCACGATGGCATAATGGTTGTTCCCGGCATACAGCTCGTTCACCTCCGGGGCACGCTGGGAGTGGGTGAAGGACAGACGCAGGTAGGCAGGGCGCAGCACGTCGAGCTTCATCCCGGCACTGAACTGGTCGAGTCCGAACCGGCGCGGTGCACGTTCCCTGCCTGCCAGTCCGCGTCCCGGCTGGTAACCGTTCCCCTCCACCGCCCTGCGGCGGATGAAGTCGTGACGATAGCCCATCATCAGTTGCAGCCAGGAGAAGTCCGCCCGTTCGTCGACGAAGAAGGCAAGTTCCCGGCTTCGGGTATCGGGCAGGTAGCGTCCCCTGCCCCGTCCGTCTATCCGACGGGAGTCATAGTCCATCCCGACTGTGCCGTTCAGGAAAAGCCACTCCTTCTGCGACAGCTCCAGCCGCGCCATCCCGCGCGAAGTCCCCAGCCGGTTGACGGTCGCCTCGCCCAGCAGCTCCTTGTCAGATGCGAACTGACCGCCCAGGAGCAGCTTTGCCTTCCGGAAGAGCGGCATCTCCCCCGTCCAGCGTCCCTGCAGGAGCAGCAGGTTGGAGGTGGACCGCACGTTAATGGGCAGAAAGGGTTGCTGCACGGCAAAGAGGTGCACCGTCCCGTCGGCATGCGTATGGGTATGTCCCGCCTCGGGAATCTTCGCATACGCCGGCACCCCATAGTAGGCGTAGTCACACTGATAGCCGATGCCGACTGCCAGCCGGTCGTCCACATACGCCGTCCCCAGGTTCAGGGAGTTCGCCCGCGCATGGCTGTTGGGGATGACACCCCGCCGCATCGGTCCGTAGTCGCGGATGTCGCGGACCACGTCCCTGTAACGGTCGCGCTCCGGGTCCTGCCCGGGAACGTAGCCCGGATTGGGCGGATTGTCCTTATAGGAATAGGAGGCGGCATCGTAATAGCGTGCCTTGAAGGTCCACACATCCTCCGGCGAGAGTCCCCACTCCGGGTCGTTCAGGTGGTCGAGGACGAACCGGTCCATGTAGGGGAAGAGGGAGGTGTTGAGCACATGCTCGGCATCGACAGCCACTTGTGCCATCAGCTGCAGGTTCGTGTCAAAACCGACGATGGCAGGGTCATACACCCGCTCGGGCTTGCTGTTGCCGGGGATATGGCGGCGGGACACCCAGCTGTTCATCCCGCCCAAGGTCCAGGTCCAATGTTGCGCGACCCGTCCTTCGGCAGCGAACGACTGACGATACCCGTTGTTGGTGCTCCCGTCCAGACAGGCAGAAACCGCCAACGGCTTCACCGGCGCCGTCAGAGGGACCCGGTTGTCATCCAGGTCCACGGCGCCGCCAATGGCCTTTCCGCCATACAGCACCGTGGCAGAGCCTTTGTAAAGCGTCACGGAGCGCAGGTTGTCCGGATTCAGGCTGACGTTGAAATCGGGACTAATCCCCGACAGGTCGTTCAGCGAAAGCCCCTGGTGCAGCACCTTGACACGGTTGCCGCTCAAGCCGCGGATGACGGCGGCACCCGCGTTCGGTCCGAAGTAGCTGTTCTGCACACCCGGCACCCGGCTCAGGGTCTCGCCCAACGTAGCCGCCCGGCTCCACTTCAGCTGCTCGCCTCCGATTTCATCCCTGCCGGTCGCCACGGGAGCCTCTCCCTTCACGACCACCTCGTCCAGCATCACGGGCTTCAGCCTCCTGCCCAGAGAGTCCGGAGGCATCCGGAGGTCGTCAGCCGCCCGTCCGATGAGCGGAAGCATGACTGCCAGCCACACCGGCACGCCCCTTCCCGGTCGTTGCCGGAGCAATCCATTGAGAGCCCTCATCATGAAGCCTCCACGATTTTGATGCTCACCGATTTCAACTCCTGCCAGCCGGCACGGTCGGTCACCCGTATCATGAAGTGATAGTCGCCCGCGTCGATGTCGTCGGGAATGGGAATCTCCACCCGTGCATCGTGGCGCAGGCTGTGCGGCGGAATGGAGAAATCCCGGTTGTAGACCCAGGGCTTCACCGGCTTCTTCACCGGGTCGAACGGACAGTCGCCCGCCTCGGTGCTATGGGTATGATGGTCGAAATTGTTATGCACTTCGATGTTGTAGTTTCCCAGCTCCACATCGTCGGTGAACGCATAGTGGAACGGGATGACTCCCCCCTTCACATACACCTGACAATTGGTGGGGAAGGAATCGTCGAGCGTCTCGATGACAGGCTTCCGCAAGTCACCCTCTTCACTGCTGCAGGACGACAGTCCGCAGATACACACAGCCAGCAGACAGACTACTGCCTTAAACCTGGCGATACATACATTCTCTTTCATAGACTTATTGTTTTAGGGAAGGCAGGGAGCATCCATGCGACGCATCCCGCCTTCGGGTTTTATAAGTTCAGGGTATTCACTTTCCCGTCACAGTTCCATCCCCAGCAGGACGGAGAACTGACGTCCCGGTCCGGGCACATCAATCAGACGGTAGTAGCTTGTGGCATCGTAATAACGCTTGCCGAGCAGGTTGAGTCCCTGCACGTGCACGCTCATCCGATGTCCTTTCCAGGCAAAGGCTTTCCCGGCAGACACATTCACCAGTCCATAACCCGCCGTAGGCAGTTCGGGAGGGACGATGCGGTTCCGCCTTCCGACAAGCGTATAGCTGCATCCGACGAACCCGTCCCCCGTCCCGTCCGCGGAAGGGAACACGTACTTCAACTCCAGTCCGGCTCTCCAGGGTGGAGAGAAAGGCAGGGCGGTCCCTTTGCCGGCACCCGAAAGCTGGACGGCATACAGGTACTCTCCCTGCACGCCGACTTCCAACCGAGGCAGCACCCAATAGCTTGCCCCGGCTTCAAAGCCCCAACGGAACACACGGCTCTGGGTATGGACATATGTCTGCAAGCCCTCCGTATAGCCGGCTGTCGGCAGGAGATAGATGTAGTTCGGGAAATAGTTCAAAAAGGGTTCGAGGTGGAGATGTGCCTGCTCCGTACGCCATGCCATGCCGGCATCCAGCTGGTAAGACTCTTCGGGCTGCAAGTCCGGCATGCCCTTCTCATAGCGGAAGACGTGGTAGTTGACACCATCCGCCCCCACTTCCTGAGGCTGGGGGACACGGAAGCTCTTGCCCACATTGGCTTTCCAGGTCCATGCCCCCGACACGTAACGTCCTCCGACCGACCAGGTCAGGCTGCGGAACGTCCAACGGCCTTCAGGCGAACGCTCCTTATAGACCGAATCGGCATCCGCCACCGGAGTGAGGAACCAGTCACGGTAACGGTGCACATGCAGACTTGCACGGTCCACACGGATGCCGGCATTCAGCGTCAGGGCATCCGACAGGGTGTAGCGGTCGAGCAGATAGCCTCCCAGCGACAGTGCTTCAAAAGCCGGAAGGATGAACCCCCAACCGCCGCGACGGTTGTGCTGGAAGTCCGCCGTCAGTCCGGCTTGCAAGCGGTGCCTTTCCTGGACATCCACTTCCAGACCGATGCCGGCTGCCAGCGTCTGCTTGCGGAAGCTCCTCTCCACATTGCCGGGCGGAAGGGGCATGTAGCCATGGGACACCGCCTCCGACAGCTCCTTGCGCCAATTCGCCTGGTAAGCCACGCGGCTCTCCCAACGGACGTCCCCGGTCTGCCAGAGGGAGTGATTTGTCAGTTTCACATGATTCACCCGCTGGCAAGGCAGGTCGACATCGCGCGACGAACGGTCATAATCGATGTCAGACAATCGCACCTCCAATCCGTGTGCGTCGGCAAAGAAACCGCTCTCAAGATGCACCAGCGACGCATCGACCCGGGTGGAGAAGTTCTCGCCGGTATATCCCCAGGCCATGCTTCCGTCATACTCCCTGCCAGCCGTATTCCGCAACCGACGCTTCCGCAAGGGAATCCGGTAGGAGTAATAACGGACGCTGTCTGTCGTCACCTTGTAGTCGGCATAATCGACCACCGTAAAGCATACCTTATAATAATGTCTCCCCCGACGTTCTCCGACACGGGCAGACAGCCCCGCCGAAGCATTCCCCGTCTGCGCAAACAGACGGACACCTGCTTCGAAAGGCTTCATCGGCATGACACGACTGTGCAGACTGACGACTCCGCCAATGGCATCCGAGCCATAGAACAACGCAGCCGGTCCCTTAATGATTTCCACACGGTCGACCGCAAACTGGTCAATCTCCAGTCCGTGGTCGTCGCCCCACTGCTGTCCCTCATGCCGGAGTCCGTTTTCCACCACCAGCACGCGGTTGAATCCCATGCCCCGAATGAGGGGTTTCGATTGTCCGGAACCGATGTGCATGGCACGCACGCCCGGCACTCCGTCCAGCGTCTGCATCAAGCTGCCCGCACGCTGCTCGTCCATCCGGTCCAGCCCCACACGGACGACGTTGAGCGAAGGGAGCAGACGGCTGCCTGCTTCCTCCCGTCCGCCGACCACGACAACCTCATCCAGCGTCACGCTCCTTGCAGCATGCGGTGGAATGGTGTCGGACGTCTCCGCCCGGGAATGCGACATAAAAAGGAGTAGAATGCCCACAAAAATGTTTCTCATTGCTTTTCACATAAATGAATACATATTCTCTCTGAGCGGACCGGGCAGGCACAATGCATCCCTGACATAAATCCCGGCATCCAAAGAAGCCGGAACATACGGACACACCGTCCGATGCCTGTATCCGAACAGACTTACGGTAAAAATGTAATGATAGTAGGAAATTTGTTGTTCTTAGAGGGAAAATCAAACCAGAACAACAGGCGGGGCGCGAAGTTGAAAGAGGTGGATACACCTACGGTCCGGCATCGCCACATACAGGGAATATTCAGCTTCAGATACCGGAACAGCGACTTCCACTTGCAGCGACTCGGCTTCAGTGAAAGGTGAAAGCATGAAATGGCAGATGGGGCACTGTTCCTCGGAAGAATGCTCATGCCCGTCGGTACTCCGGCAAACATCCTGGGTGCACGTCCCGTGGTGATGAAGGGTCTTCACCACGAAGAAAGGCATGAGTACCAGGAACAGCATCCATGCCACGGCAATCCGGCGTTTAGCCGTTGTTTTCATTCCATGTTTCTTCGACATGCTGCAAATATAGAACTCTTATCGGGAAGTCTTGTCACATATTATCTTAATATACTGTATCATTTTGCAAATATGCCTAACGGAGAACCGACGGGCAGCTCCGGTTTTCGCTTTCCAATTGCCAACGCCTCTCAAAATACCTAGAAATGGTGATTGCAGCATTCAACCCCGCCGACTACTTTTGTACACGCTTAAACTTTTTAATGATTACAATTATGGAACCCATTATTAATTCACAACTGCCCGCATTCAAGGTGCAGGCATTTCATAACGGAGAATTTATCACGGTAACCAATGAAGATGTAAAAGGCAAGTGGGCTATTTTCTTCTTCTACCCGGCAGACTTCACCTTCGTATGCCCGACAGAGCTGCTTGACATGGCTCAAAACTACGACCAGTTCAAGGCAATGGGTGTAGAGGTTTATTCTGTCAGCACCGACTCACATTTTGTCCATAAAGCCTGGCACGACGCTTCGGAGAGCATCCGCAACATTCACTATCCCATGCTTGCCGACCCGACAGGTGCCTTGTGCCGTGCATTCGGTGTCATGATTGAAGAAGAAGGTATGGCTTATCGCGGCACCTTCCTGGTCAACCCGGAAGGTCAGATCAAGCTTGCCGAGATTCAGGATAACAACATCGGACGTAATGCCGACGAGCTCTTGCGTAAAGTGGAAGCTGCCCAATTCGTAGCATCCCACGACGGTGAGGTTTGTCCTGCCAAATGGAAAAAAGGCGCTGCAACCTTAAAGCCCAGCATCGACCTGGTGGGCAAACTGTAATCTCAATCGGATCAGAAACAGGTCGAAGTCAAGATGCAAGTACGGAGGGCAAACCGTACTTGCATGCTTGTTTTATATCAGGGGGTATTTAAATACTAAACCCTGAGCCTCCCAAAGTCAAGAAAACAAACTGAGCTAATTTTGCTTCCAAATCACTATCTTTGAACCATCAGAGACAGTTGAAGAACACGATTGTGGAGCTTAAGGAGCGTTGTGACTTGCTTCCAAATTACTATCTTTGAACCATCAGAGACAGTTCATTGGTTCTAATGAATGTATCCATATATGTTGTGACTTGCTTCCAAATTACTATCTTTGAATCATCAGAGACAGTTTTCTTTTGAAATTCAAACACCTATATATAGTTGTGACTTGCTTCCAAATTACTATCTTTGAACCATCAGAGACAGTACATTATACATTACTCTCTGATTACAAACAAATTATCACCTCTATTAGGAAAATAAAAAAGACTGTCTCAAAACAATAAATCCCACTCTGAAGTGGGATTTATTGTTTCCAAAAGAGTTCCATTGTTAGGAATAAAGACAAAACGGATTTATAATCTATGGCTTTATGTTTCATATGGCAAAGATAAGATTTATCTGCCATTTGTTAAATCCCCAAGAAAACAAACTGAGCCCTGAACCCTGAACCACTGAGCCGAATGTTCATGCTGGGCGAACCAAAGAAAAAACGCTAACTACTTTATTAGTAATTAGCGTTTCTTACGGGTGGCAGATGGGACTCGAACCCACGACATTCAGAACCACAATCTGACGCTCTAACCAACTGAACTACAGCCACCATGTATGTTTTGCTTTTGAGATATCGCTTTCTCAATTGCGATGCAAAGGTAGGCATTATTTTGAATCCTGCAAATAGTTTGGTCGATATTTTTCAGAAAACATACTCTTTTATGCCTCTATTGTACTTCTCGAACAGGCGACGGCTCTCGCCGACAAACGTATGAAGGCGCGTCCGCTCAGCCGGAGTAAGGTCTTGGGGAGGATTGGCGGCTGGATAAAGACGATATTGACTCTTGCCACTCAACACCGGACGTGATACCCACACCAGGCTATAGGCACAATTACTCAGGCGAGTGGTCTCCCCCTTCTTTGTCAACTGCAACCGGACCATCAGCCCTCCGTCTGTACCGGACTTTGACATGTTGCTGATGTAGTTGCCCAGTGAATAGACCACCAGATGGCGTCGGGAGCGCTCCTTCTCGTCTTCCCAGACCTCAATGGGCTGCACCACATGGGGATGCGAACCTATGATGTGGTCTACCCCTTCACGAATCAACCAACGTGCCAACTGACGGGTGGATGCCTCGGGCTGGCTCTTGTATTCCAGTCCCCAATGCATCAACGCAATGATGGCATCGGGACGAAGCCGGCGGGCTGCCTGAATATCCTTGCGGATTTGCAGCGTATCAATGTAGTTGACCACTTGGGGAGGAGACACTTTCAGCCCGTTTGTCCCGTACGTGTAATTGAGGAAGACAATCCGCAGACCGTTCTGCTCCACCAGCAGCGGATAACGGTGGAAACGCTCCGCGGCATCACGGTAAGTCCCTGCAAAAGGAATACGGAGGGAGTCAAGCATCGAAATGGTGCGTGCCAGCCCTTTCTTTCCGCCGTCCAGGCAATGGTTGTTGGCAGTGACCAGCACATCGAAGCCGGCATCCTTGACCGCCTTCAGATACTCATCGGGGGCACTGAACTGCGGATAGCCCTTATAAGGCTTGCCTGCCAAGGTCACTTCCAGGTTGGCAACAGCCAGGTCGGCCTTCTCTATCTCGGGCTTCACCAGCGTAAAGCAGGAATCATAATTGTAACCGGTCGCCGTACGGGCGGCATCGATTTGAGCCTGATGCTGCATCAGGTCGCCGGCAAACAGCAAGTCGACAGTCTGTGCAGGGGCAGCATGCCACAGGATGCAGCCTAGAAGCAGGCATCCGCATTTCATCAATCGTTGCAGGAACATGGGGAGAAAAGTGAACGGGTGGATAAATGGAAAGGGGACAAGGCGACGAGAAACCTGTTTACTCGTCCGCCCGTCCCCTGAATTTCTTACAGTCTTCAATCCTTATAGACGGCTTTCTTGCCGGCAAGCAGGGTATTCTTCATCAACGACACAATCGTCATCGGACCCACACCGCCCGGCACCGGAGTGATGAACGAGCACTTCGGAGCCACTTCGTCAAACTTCACATCGCCGGTGAGCTTGAAGCCGGACTTACGGGTTGCGTCGGGCACACGGGTCGTACCAACATCGATGACCACGGCGCCTTCCTTCACCATTTCGGCTTTCACAAAGTTGGGCTGTCCCATGGCGGCAATGATGATGTCCGCCTCCTGACATTCCTTCACCAGGTCCTTCGAACGGCTGTGGCAGACGGTCACGGTCGCATCTCCGGGATAGGCTTTCTGCATCATGAGCGTAGCCATCGGCTTGCCCACGATGTTGCTACGTCCGAGCACCACACACTTCTTGCCCGAAGTCTCGATGTTGTAGCGACGGAGCAACTCCAGGATGCCGTTAGGCGTAGCCGACACATAGCAGGGCAGTCCGATGGACAGACGTCCGACATTGATGGGGTGGAAACCATCCACATCCTTGCGGTAGTCAATCGTCTCGATGACTTTCTGCTCGGAGATGTGCTTCGGCAAGGGAAGCTGCACGATGAATCCGTCCACGTCGGCATCGGCATTCAGCTCTCTCACCTTGTCGAGCAACTCGGCTTCCGTCACATCCGCCTCATAACGGATGAGAGTCGATTTGAAGCCGCACTCTTCGCAGGCCTTCACTTTGTTTGCCACATACGTCTCGCTGCCTCCGTCGTGACCCACCAGGATGGCGGCCAGGTGAGGACGCTTGCCTCCGGCAGCCACAATCTGTGCCACTTCTTCGGCTATTTCCTTCTTAATCTGTGCCGAAACGGCTTTTCCGTCGATTAGTGTCATAGCATCTATTCTTTTTTAATGTAACTTTTGCAAACTTACTTCATTTTCGGCATGCCCGGCATCTTCGGCATCCGTGCCATCATCTTGCCCATCTTGCTTCCGGTGACCATCTTCATCATCTTGCGTGTCTGGTCAAACTGCTTCAGGAGGCGGTTCACTTCCTGAAGGCTCGTTCCGCTACCCTTGGCGATGCGCTGACGGCGGGAGTTGTTCAGGATTTCGGGGTGTGTACGCTCCTTCGGCGTCATGGAGTAGATGATGGCCTCAATGCTCTTGAACGCGTTGTCGTCGATTTCAATGTCCTTGATGGCTTTGCCCACACCGGGAATCATCGAAGCCAGGTCCTTCAGGTTACCCATCTTCTTGATTTGCTGGATTTGCGCCAGGAAGTCGTTGAAGTCGAACTGGTTCTTCTCGATTTTCTTTTGCAGACGCTTGGCTTCCGCCTCATCATACTGTTCCTGGGCGCGTTCTACCAGGGAGACGATATCACCCATGCCGAGGATACGGTCTGCCATACGGGCAGGGTGGAATAAATCGATGGCTTCCAGCTTTTCTCCTGTACCGACGAATTTGATGGGCTTGTTGACCACCGTACGGATGGACAACGCAGCACCACCCCGGGTGTCACCGTCCAGCTTTGTCAGGACCACGCCGTCGAAGTCAAGGCGTTCGTTGAACTCACGGGCAGTGTTCACCGCATCCTGTCCCGTCATGGCATCGACCACGAAGAGCGTTTCATCCGGCTCGATGGCACGCTTGATGGACTCGATTTCGTTCATCATCTGCTCGTCGATGGCGAGACGTCCGGCCGTATCGACAATCACCGTGTCATACCCCTTCGCCTTGGCTTCCTGGATGGCATGTTGGGCTATCTCCACGGGGTTCTTGCTGTCCGGTTCGCTGTAGACAGGCACCTGCACCTGCTCGCCCAGCACCTTCAGCTGTTCGATGGCGGCAGGACGATAGACGTCACAGGCTACCAGCAACGGCTTGCGTCCTTTCTTGTTCTTCAGCATCAGGGAGAGCTTGCCGGAGAAGGTCGTCTTACCCGAGCCTTGCAGACCGGACATCAGGATAACGGCAGGACGGCTCTTGAGGTTTATCTCCGCCGTTTCGCCACCCATCAGGGTCGTCAGCTCGTCGTGCACGATCTTCACGAGCAGCTGGCTCGGCTTCACGGCAGTCAGCACATTCTGTCCCAACGCCTTCTCCTTCACCGTGTCCGTAAAGGTCTTAGCCACTTTGTAGTTCACGTCGGCATCGAGCAACGCACGGCGTACATCCTTCAGCGTCTCTGCCACATTGATTTCGGTGATTTTGCCTTCACCTTTCAAGATTTTAAACGACCGTTCGAGTCGTTCACTCAGATTATCGAACATATATATTATCGCTTGTTTTGTTTTTTATTTCGTGTTCAATCCTATAGAATGTTGCAAAAGTACAAAAAACTTCAGAATCCACGACTACCCGGCTAAAGTTTCGCTATGCCCAACTCATCTGTTGACAAGGATTTATTTAACGAATCGCCCGAGAAGTCCAACTTTAGCCAACGCCCGCATTTGGGTGCAAGGAAGGGCGCCGTGGAGCGATTCGTTTGACATTTTGACATGCTGGCACTTCTGCTGGAGAGAGGGAACAACTGACGGATGGACGGACTTGCAGCTCCGCCTCCTCTTGCCGTGCTGCATGAGAAAGCCAATCACTTTCCAGGGTTGTACCAGCACTGATTGAAGTGCATACGACCGTATTCACCACCGGCTAAAGAAGAATACGGTCGTCCTCCCTTGCAACGGCAACTTTGACTTTTGGCTCCCATTTATCCCCTGAAATCAGTCCAAAAGATACAAAAAAGCCCATAAGTTTCAAATAAAACTGTTTCAGTCCTTCCTTTTCTTCAAAATTCATGCCTTAGTTTTGTTTTTATCATTTATATTTGCAGGCGGTAAACATGGTTGAAGACCATGTACATGGGTATGACAAATCAGGATGTATCTCCGGTGCGTCCGATGATTGGTCCCGCCTGTCCCGGCAGGCCGTTTTCAATTGCCCAATTTCTCTCTCCATACTCTTTTCCTACACGGATGCTCCGAAAGACACTTCTTTTGAGCATCCGTGTTTCCTTTCTAACATCCCTTAATGATTTTGGAACAAATCAAGAGAATTCATTAATATTATTTCATACTTCTCACATTATTCCTTATATTTGCCCCAACTGTAGGAAAAAGAGACTTTAAGATTTGACAGATGTCATGAGTCGGAAACTGAAATCAAGAATCACCCTTACGCTTGTCTTCGTCCTTTGTTGTGTCGTGACAGGTGTGTTCTTCTATGCCCAGTTGAATCTGAAGGAGAAGAACCAGAAGGCCGACCTCTTTTCCCTCGTCCCCCTTCATGCACAGGCCATCATCGAGACCAACAACATCAACAGCCTCTTCCAGGCGTTGGAGGCCAGCCCCTTTGTCGACGAATACGAACAGCTCCACTTCTCCGACCTCTTCAACTTCCTCAACCACAAGATTGATGAGATAGCGGAAGAGAAGGGTCACGGACTGAGTGTCCCCATGAGCAACGTACTCATCAGCTTCCACAATCCGGGACTGCCGGAGGACCAGGTCCTGTACGGACACCTGGGCAACGGCGACCGCAACCTGATGGAGGACATCCTCCGGGAACTGAGTTCCACAGGATATACACCGAAAGAAGTCTCCTACAAAGGAGAGAAAATCATCATCTATCCACTCGACAACGGGAAGTTCCTGGCATGCTTCTTCCAGCAGAACAGCTATGCCATCAGCTTCCAGAAGAAACTCATCGAGGCTGTCATCGATGCCGCGACCGACAAGGCGTCCATCCGCCACGATTCGCTCTTTGCGAAAATCTACCGACAGAAAAAGAGTGAGAATGCCACACGGCTGTATGCACGCACACGCCCCATCGCCGACTGGACACAGTATGACCTCCACCTGCAGGGGAATGCCATCTACCTGACCGGACTGTGCTACCGGGCGGAAGGCGACAAGGACTGTTACTATCCGCAGCTGGCACATACACGGGTCCCGTTGCTGTCTGCCGATTTCCTCCCGACAAACACCTATACATTCTATCAGATGGGTATCCCGCAAATCCAACACCTGGTCGACGCGCTTGCCTGCCGGGACTCCATTGCCGGGAAAGATACCCTGACCGAGCGTCCCCTGCAACAGGCTTTCTATCGGTTTGTGGAGGACTACACACGCACGGAGCTGGACATCATCGGATTCCGGGGGAACGACTCCACGGAAGACCATCGGGTCATGTTGCTGCCCCTGCGTTTCGAGCTGTCCGCCACGCGGGGTGCCTGGCAGAAGATAGCCCGAAGCGGCTGGAAGCGCATCTGGCACAAGGGACAGTCCTACCCCATCTACACGCTGCCCAACAACCGGCTGGCGAAACACCTGCTGACGGAACGTGCGGCTGAAGCTGACAAGCTGCACGCCATCCTCAACGAACAGTACCTTATCCTCTCCGACCGGGAAGAGGACCTGAGGGCTTACCTGAACAAGCGTTCCTACTCCGAGGTAGCCCGGGTGGCATGGACCGACTATCTGGACACATTGGCGCCGGAAGCAAACTTCACCTTCTTCGCCGACATGGAGGACATCTACCTCCATCCGAATGAGTTCAAGACGATTCTTCCACCCTTCTTCTTCAACCACCCGAAGTTCTTCGGCGATTTTACCATCACGCTCCAATTCATCGAGGCAAACGAAACACTCAACACCAACATCACACTGAACTTCAAGCACTGAGCGAGACACCGGACGGTTCAAGGGACAGAGGACCGGCTTTCAGCCTCCCATCCGCCATCAGACTTCGATTTCCAGTCCGTCGTATGCCATGTGTACATGCGGCGGCAATGACTGGGAGAACACGGCATGCAGTCCGATGTGATGGCTGGCATGCGTGAAGTAAGTCTCTTTCGCACCGACACGGGCTGCAAAAGCCAAAGCCTCCTCCACATTCTGGTGCGTCCAGTGTGGTTCAAAGCGCAAGGCATTCACCACCAGACAATCGACATTCTCCAGATGCGCGAACTCCTCTTCAGGCATACTCTTCATGTCAGTGATGTAGACCAGTCCCCCGATGCGGTAGCCCAGGATTGGCAAGGGTCCATGCATCACCCGGAGAGGCATCACCTCCACCTCACGGATGAAGAAGGGACGTCCCGGATAAATCTCCTGCAGCTTCACTTGAGGAACTCCGGGATACTTATGTTCGGCAAAACAATAGGGAATGCGACGCCTCAACCGCTCCGCCGTGTAGTCCTCCGCATAAAGGGTGACTTCACCCAGGCGGCAGAACGGACGCAAGTCATCGATACCTCCCACATGGTCGTAATGCTCATGCGTGATGAGCACCCCGTCAATGGGTTGAAAAGGAAGGTTCATCACCTGCTCCCGGAAGTCGGGTCCGCAGTCAATCAGGATACGCGTGTCGTGCGTCTCCACCAGGGCAGACGTACGCAGACGCTTGTCGTGCGGGTCATCCGACCGACACACCTCGCAGGTGCATCCGACCTCGGGAACCCCGGTAGATGTCCCGCTGCCTAATATCGTTATCTTCATAAGAATCTCTTTAGGACCGAGTTGGATTAAACTATGTAATTCACTTCCGGATGAATCTCGACACCGAATTTCTCCTTCACATCCCGGCGGACGGCCTCAGCCAATGCCATGACCTCTGCACCCGTGGCACCACCCCGGTTGACAAGCACCAACGCCTGTCGGTCATGCACACCGGCACGTCCCAGCGCACGTCCTTTCCAGCCACACTGGTCGATCATCCATCCGGCAGGGATTTTCACATGGTCGGCATCCACCTCATAGAACGGCATGGAAGGATAGTCGGCACGGATGCGTTCAAAACACGGACGCTCCACCACCGGATTCATGAAGAAGCTGCCGGCATTGCCCTGCTTGCGCGGGTCGGGCAACTTGCTGTCGCGGATACGGCGCACCGCCTCGCGTACAGTTGCCAACGTCAGGGGTTTCCCTTCCAGTTCCGTACGCAGGTTACCATAATCCAGGCGGAAGTCCGGCTGCTTCCCCAGACGGTAGATGACATGCGTCACGATGAACCGCCCCTTCCACTCATTCTTGAATATACTCTGACGATAGGCATACCGGCAATCGGCTGCGGGAATAAGCCTCAACGCGCCGGTTGCCACCTCCACTACTTCCACTTCGGTGATCAGGTCTTTCACCTCGGCACCGTATGCACCGATGTTCTGCACGGCACTGGCACCCACCTCCCCGGGAATGGCGGACAGGTTCTCGGCACCATACCAACCCCGGTCCACACAGTGGGCCACAAAGTCATCCCACACTTCACCGGCACCGGCCTTCACCCACACGTGACTGTCATCCTCGGCTACAGGCGTCATGCCACGTATGGCAGAATGGAGGACCGTTCCGCTGAAATCGCCTCCGAACAGCAGGTTGCTTCCACCCCCGATGGGGAGCAGACGGTCTTCAGCGCCTGCACGCCGACGTTCGGCCAGCACCGTCTGCAGGTCATCAACCGAAGTGTATTCCACAAAAAAAGCTGCCTTCACATCCATCCCGAAGGTGTTGTGCGGCAGCAATGAATAGTCTGTATAACGATGTATCATAAACAAATATAGAACACGATTTAGAAACTGTTTCGCACCTGTCGTGCAGAAACGAATATGCAAGTCCGGGAAAGCCTTTTGCTGGAGCTCAAAGCCGTTTCCTAGTTGCTCAGGTCTTCAAAGCTGGACAGATACCACTCATCATGCTTGCGCGAGAAGAAGAGCGTATTGCTGTATCCGCTGCCGATGCCCCGGAAAGTGACAATCTTTTCCTTCGACGAGGGACTGTAAGGCTGTCCGTAGTTGATGTTGGTCATCTTGTCCCTGGGCAGATTCGGACGGAAGGCAAACCACTGGTCGACCTCGATGAACGCCTCCATCACATTGAAGTCATCGTCAGGGTCTGTCGTGACGAACTTCAGCGGAGACTCCACATGCTCCCGCTGGAAGATGGAGTCGTTGCAGAACTTGTAGAAGAATTGCAGGAAGTCCTCGTTGGGGTCATTCTTCAGCGAAGTCTCCTCGATGTCTTCCAGCATCCAGCGTCCGTTCACCCGTTCGAAATGGTAACGCCGTGTCTTCGACGTATCCAGGAAGAGCCAGGAGACGTAGACCCGGTTGACGTCGGTCTTCTTCTCATACTCCATGTCCGGCTCACTGTCGAAGAGCATGTTATAAAATTCCAGATTGGTATACAGGGCATCATGAATCCATGCCGAACGGGCGATGGTCGTCTGCACACTGTCTTCCTTATAAGGCAAAGGGAAATGCGTCCGATACAGCTGGAACTGCTTGTCTGAGGCATACGTATAGACAAAGTCGTCAAATGTCTCATCCAGATTTTCAGGGACATCCATCATCGCACGCACGGAATCAGCCGCCACGGAATCGGCAGCCACTGAATCTACAGTCACAACTCCGCTATTCACTCTCTTGGCTCCTTGACCGTTGCTGCATGCGCCAAACAACAGAAGCACGATTATTCCGATAGATAACGTTTTCATACCTTCTTTAAATTGGCACAAAAGTAGGTCTTTTCTCAATAGTAACAAAAGATTAAGGAGACAAAAGAGGAACGGATTTCATTTCTTATAAGTCATTCCAAACGCCTTCTCATCCCAAAGGTTATGTTCTTGCAGCAAGAAAGACGAGAAAGTCTTAGTATCCGTATCCTCTTCTTTCATCTTGACAAACTGCTTGGTTGGAGCGATGAAGTATGTCGTCTTATGGATATGACCGGTGACGGGAACAGGCTTAACACAATAATCCTCATAAGGCATCACTTTATCGGGCTCAAATATCATTTGATAGACTACCAATTCTCCCATCTCACGAAGCTCATATTGCTTGATTGCAAAATCACCAAACATAACACAACACTCTAGCGACTCTCGTATTTTGCCCTTTCTATCTCGCATAAATAATAAATCTGTTCGATAAGCAGTAACCCCTCCAAATGAGAGAGCACCTAAAATCGATTTATCCGGCAAAGAGATCTTTAAATACAAATAGGGCATACATTCAACACTTTCGACTGCCCAAGTATACTTTTTACATGAGAAATCATCATACATTTTAGCAGGAAAGCGTGAATCAAAACCAATATTAGCGATGCGTCCCGTTGTATATTTATCTTTATAAGGGAAATCAGAAAAAGGAACATAGTTTAAGGCTCTGTCCAATGGATCTTCTTGTTCTTGTGCATACAA
>ERZ1023614.166-NODE-166-length-24248-cov-7.374943_pt1 | contig 24248 bp, 24 predicted proteins | sample MGYA00380327_ERZ1023614 | MGnify/ENA primary metagenome ERZ1023614 (study PRJEB33179, sample SAMN07448978) | human gut metagenome | biome: Human-gut; feature: Human associated habitat; material: Faeces | host: Homo sapiens | place: India: Bhopal | collected...
CCCGACTTCAACCGAGGATCCATCAACATTATGTTCAGTTGCTGCAGCTGAAAATCCTTATTCATTATCCAACTTATTGATAAAATTGGTTATTAAATACTTGTTGCTAGGATTCTGCATGATAGAATCTATCAAGTCCATTGCATGTTCCAACGTGTCTTGATATCTACTATCATTGAAAGACTTTATTCCATTATACGATTGAATTAGCACATCCACGACATGATTCACTATGAAGTAGTCGTCAGGCAATTCATGGACTAGAATCCTCTCTAGCCATTTCAACGTCTGCAAAGGATCTTTAATGGCATATCCTGCTAAAAATTCTATAAAGGCACTTACCTTGTGTTTACTTAAAGGAGACGTAACATAAGCATCTGCAACTTTTTTCTGGATATTATCATTCCATTTGTCTGCATGATGAAATAAATTATCACATGCCTCTCCCATTTCTGATGAATCAAACTGCGGTTCAATAAAATGGAGAATATAGTAAATGGCTTCCTCGTTTGTTCGTTGGCCAAGAGTACCCAAGAAGTTTAATAAAGAAATACGAGCCTCTTGGTTATTTTCACACATTTTGTCAAGAAACACCTTGATGCGCTCGTCCTTATCGTTGTGTGCCCAAGCTAGCCATAGTATAATGACTTGCTCACGATAACATTCAGTGCAATCTGCCGCATGGCTAAAGAATTCCAACAATTCATCAATGGCATAATTGACAAAATACACTAGTGGATTATAATTATGAACAGGCATAGCCATTAACCTAGGATTAAAGTCATGCATCAGTTTTTTGAATAGCTCAACATTCCTATTTTTATCAAGAATATTTAGTGTTGCCATATTTAAAAGCACTGCAGCTCTTGTATAAACAGAAGCAGTTTCTGCAATGCTTTCTATGGTTCGGAATATATCTTCTTTATATTTGTTCTCTTTGGCACACTCCACCAGCATGTAACCAGCATTACCTCTCGCTTGGTTAATACCCACATTATAAACATCTTTCATATCTTGATGAATATCCTCATCTGGCTCCTTGGCATTGAGCAATACATTGCAAAACAATTTGAAGACAGGCTCAGGTACAAGGCTCATTTTAGATACATCATTTAAGGCAAATAAAAGCGAATGTATACAGAAACCTCTAAAAGTTGAATTGACGTCATAATGTACTATATCAAGGATTCGCTCCATAACATGTACAGCATCATCTAAGCGTCCTGCATCCAACAACCCTTGCATTCCTGCTTGGGGATAATCCAAAAGTACGCGGTTGTCATCTAGTGCTGTATTAATTAAATCAATAAACTTGTTTGGTTCTTTCGCCACTACATTTCTAAATAGATGGCATTGACCAGTCAAAGATGGTCTGTTCCAATCTATTATAGAATTATCCGTATATGTTAGCATCGCTTTGTGCCATGTGTCAAGGTTCATCTTCATCCCTTGGTCTTCTCTCAATGAAGTCCAGCCTGTATGAGTTGTCATTTGGGAAGGCATATCATTTTTTAATCTGGCTTCATTGAATTTCCTATCAATCCTTTGTCGCTCTTGATATGCTTGCCATGACAATCTTCTGAGTTCTTCTTTATGTATAACATGCAATGCTTTTCCCTTATGCAAATCAATATCAAGCAATGGATGACCATATAAAAGTCTATTTTTAACATAATCCTTAAACAAGACGTGTTCTCCCTTGTCATCTATAGAAAGGATTCTTCTTATTATTGTTAACTTTTGCTCATCATTCCATAACGGGAATGCAACTTTTAATGCTTCCATAGTCTGATACTCCACCCAACTCGGAGCATTGCAAAGAACAGAGCGATTGATTATTAGGTTAAAGATGTTATCCTTAAACTTCTCAGGAAACTCTGTATAGACATATAAAGCAATGAAAACGAATCCTTCGTGCTCACTCTGAGCAAATTCCGTCAAGTATAGTTCAACTCTTTCGTTATCAACTTCTTTCAAGAAATTATCTATAAGAATGTTTGCAGCATCTTCTATAAAATTTGAAACAAAATGTCCACCCGTCACTCTTTGAAAACTGTAGAATTCTGTAGAATTGCTTATTTCAGCACCATCTAAGCAAAATTTCGAATTATCATAAACAAGTTTCAGTATGTCCACTAATAGCTGAACTCCATGATTATGATGATCCCTAAGCAACTTCTCATACAGGAGCTCAACATCATGCCCAACTTCTATCCTATAAACAAGCTTTGACTCCTTCTCCAGCAATTGCAATCTGATATTTTCCTTTAACTCCTGACAAACAAATTCAGGATTATCCTTCATTATATTCTCCAGAAGACGTGTAAGTTCAAGTGGCAGTCTACTCTTAACTAGCTTATTATAAAGTACTATCAATTTCTTGGTATCGCAATTCAAATCATAATGTTGAAGTAAATTACCAAAATACTCACAGTCTTCTTTGTTACTAAAATCAAATGTCGCCTCTAACTTGTCAAGAACAATTTCTGCACAAAGCAAAAGCGTCCTTTTGCTCATCAGCATGGTTTTCTCTTTATAATTTTTGCTTAAACACTTCCACCCACCTTTACTTTCCATGATTTCCCAAATAGCCTTAAACCAATTAGGGGTATGCACAGACTCATATAACACGTCCATATAAATATTATCTTGAAAGACCTTTCTAGAGATATAATTTATTTCATCATTCAAAGGTGTTTCAAAAAACGCCATATTGCTCAAGGCCAATGATTTCAAATGATACCGATATGTATCTTTTCCATCGTCATTTTGCGCATAAAGTAGTTGGTCAATAATATGAATATACTCCTTAGGACTCTGTTCTCGAAGAAAAGTTAATATGCTCTTAACTGCAGCCCTAGAAAATAACCCTTGGTGCTGCCTTTTAAGTACTTCCAATAAATTGTATCCTTTTTCAGTAAATCTGCGTGCATATACATAATCAAACAACGTTTGATGAAAAAATTGAATTTGATTGCTCTTTGTCTTTAATAACAGCTCATGAGAGAACAGATATTGCAACTCAAAGCTGAAGTCTGTTTCAAACTCCCTAAGGTGTACAGACAACTCTTGACGTTTATACATAGTTGTGACCAGAGCATCCATTAAAGCTAAAAGACGTTCTTTATCAACCGTGCGCATGCTATCATCAAGTATGTATTTTCGCCATAATTGATGATAAAGTACGTCCGTTGACAATGGGTATGTCAGTTGTTCTCCTGACTTTATCTTTAAAAATAAGTATAAATGTAACGGATTACCCAAGAATCGTAGAAGATTGTCATTTAAATGTTTCTTACATTCATTCTTATCAAGAATATCTAGAACTTGTTCTTTAGTAAAATCTTTAAGTTCCCATTTGTTCTTTATACGTAAACTATCAAGTAATGGATCGTATTCTAAATCATATGGTCTACAAGAAATAACCACCCTGATATTTGAAATCAATTGTACCTGCCTTATCAATTTTAAAAGAGAACGCAATGGTGTACGATTGGAAGACAGTGATAACGACAATGCATCAATCTGATCTATCAGCAGTATGACTCGTTTATATTGATGAGTCATTTCCTCCATAACAATTTCTATAGGTTTTGCAAGATGCATATTTTTACCAAGTTCATCCGTATCTGCAAACTCAACCTGATCAGATTTAATGCCTAATACTAGATAATCCTTATTTTCCTTCAATTCTTCAAGTAAATCATGCATAACTATAGACTTCCCAACACCAGCCTTCCCATAAAGTAATGCCAATCTACAAGGATGTTCTGTAGATATCCTCCTTTCAATCCAATCTTTTATTTGATCAACCTCTTCTCTATGGATAGAAGGTTGTATAGTAGGTGCGTAGTCCTGCAACTCGTATGACCCTTTAACAAATGCAACAGAAGGCTCTTCTACATAGAGATTACCTACATAAATTTGTCCGCTATTTTTCTCTATATAAATTGGCGTTTGACCATTTTGATTAATAGTTTTATCTTCCATAACAACTTATCTTTACCGCTTAATGTTTCACATAACATCCTCTGCTTCATATAAGATTATCCAATTCTTACCATCCCGGCCAACTGCACGAAATAATCATTTGACCAAATATCAAGTTCTTTTGGATTACGCACGAAAGGCAATACATCTTCTTTCACTTGTTTTATATCAGCTGAAGAGAGACGCTCAATGAGTTTCTCCTTGAATAACTCTGGAGTGATATTCTCATTGTTGAACTGCTTGCACCGTTCTGCCAAATGAGCAAAATCAAGTGGGATATTATGGCGTACATACCATTCAAAGTCGTACCAATCACGACCTTTTACTCTGTTCTTCCACGCACGATATACTAAGGCGTGCATCTTGCCTGCAAACAAGTCGGGAAGTGTAAAACAACGGGTCATAAATGAATATGGCTGAAGCAATAGCTTCTGTTCCGTCTTGAAGTTCAACGGTGGGCAAGTATCTACTTCTATCTTTATCTTTATAGATTTCTCTGTCTGGAAAGTCACATCATACACATCGGTATTATCTTTAAGAAATGCCGATTCGACCTTTCCGAAATTCCTCTTGTCTTTTTTCTTTATTTCAACCTCACGGCCTACCATTGTAAAAGCATCAACGATAGCAGGAAAGTATTTCGTAAAATCGAACTTATCATCTTGCGTAAGCAATGAAAAATCCATATCCTCACTGAAACGCTGTAAGCCATGAAAGATTCTCAAGCAAGTTCCACCATAGAAAGCCGCCGACTCAAAAAAGCCTCCGGCATACAAGCCAGCAAGTATCACTTGTTGGTTCACTTCAAATATAGCGTTTCTCTTCTGTTGCTCTGTTGTTAAATCATAACGGGAGAGCATATTGTCTAATATTTCATTTTTCATCGTCTTAAGAATTTTAAAAGTGTCGAAATTGAATCGGCCTTTTTGCCAACTTTTATGTAGTCTTCGAATATGGTTTTATCCATCTTATTGAACTCATCCATATCCATACGAATATCCTGTTCAAGATATGTTTCCACATCTTTCATATAGCGAAGATTGACCTGCGAGGAATTGGCAATCAAATCACACAAAGCCTTTTCCGGTGATGCAATAAGAAAAGCATAATTATCCTTATACATACTCCTTACTCCTATTGGAAATGCCATTTTTGAGATATGTTTGTAGTCATAACAGCCGACCGGAGTTTGAAAGCTACGCGAGTGCTTTACCGTCATTGATTGATGAACATATACAGCCTCGGGGATAAGTCCATAATATCGTAGTGCAGTAGACATTGAAATATACGAAGGTGTATAGAGATGATTGGCTATCAACTCACTCGATAGGGTCTTTCCTGAATATTCGGGGTTGATCACATAAAGTCCTCGCTTCAATCTGATGATAATCCCTTGCTTTTCGAGCCAGGTTACTTTCTTGTCAGCAGACTTAAGTTCTGGATATAACGATTCAATGATTGAAGTCGTTACTGGAATGGTTCCTATTTCATTTAATTGCCTGTCCATACTGCAAATATAGTAATATTTTGAACAATAAAAGAAATAATACTTCTTTTTCTGTTCAAAATATTACTACTCGGACAATCTTAAGAAATAGCGACCGCTGCCACATAAGGCTGTTGTTTGTAACAATCACCGAAACACTGACCACACAGCAACTAAACAATATTAACCTTATAGCCGGAGAAAAGGCCCTCAGTTCAACTGAAGTGATGCATCGCTATCAAATATCTTCAACGACTTCAATATCACGCTCAAAGGCAGCCCTTATCAAGAATGATATATTGATAATAAAGCCGGTGAAATCTCGTTTCAGGACCCGATTTATGCCTATTGGTTGAAGACTGAGTACTTTGCAAAATAATCATAATGTGGCTCTCGGTTTCAGAGCCATTTTTGTACCTTTTCTTATCAAAAAACGGCATTTTTCACAAGTTTTTGTACCGCACATTTTGATATTCAAGAAATTACACTTACTTTTACTTTCCAAAATGGAGGTACAAGCCGAGAATGGTGCTAAAAATCACTAACTTACACATTCTCAGATACTTGCCAACCTGCTGGTTGTACCTTTTAGAGCGCTATACTATTGATAATCAAAGATGTACACATACTGCATCGGAAAAGAATTTGTTTGAAGGCAGGAAGGTCAATGATCGTATTGTCAGCATTGATCGTTATTATGTACGTCCCATTGTAAGAGGTAAGGAAACAAAGTCAGTCGAGTTCGGTGCGAAGGTCAACAACATACAGATAGACGGCATATCGTTCATCGAACACCTCTCCTTCAAGGCCTGCAACGAAGGTATACGCCTGAAGGACTGCATCCGCATGCAGCAGAAGCTCATGAATGTGAGAGTAAGATGCGTGGCTGCCGATGCCATATACGCCAATAATGCCAACAGAAAGTTCTGTACAAAATATGGAATATCCACCTCCGTGCGCAAGGGAAGGCGGCCAGGGATGAATCCTTGAGAAAGGTTCTCAGAAGTGAACTCTCAAAAGAAAGAGCTACCCGGCTTGAAGGTAGCTTCGGCACACAGAAACAGCATTACTCACTCTCAAGGATAAAGGCACGGAACAGAAAGACGGAAATCCTATGGATTTTCTTTGGAATACATACGGCAAATGCCGTACTGATGATTGACAAGATCAGAAACAGAGCTGTTAAAGCGGCATGACATGATTTTACTGACAGAATCAGAAGAGGCATCTGACTTCTTCCGGAACGTCATGTCCTGCTGATAAGAGTATATGAGAAAATACAGAAAAACGACAATAAAAATGGCATATGAAGTGGTTATACTTTGTCATCTTCATATGCCATTGTATTGGCACTATAAAATATTTTGTGTGAATGGGAAATATGGGATTCAAGTTTGAGTCTCGTATTTTTTATTTTCCAGATTTGCAAAATGAAGAAGATTATGAAAGAAAAGAATCAAGTAGTGCCCGATGAGGTATTGAGCAAGGAGTTCCTTAGCCAGTTTAAAACAGAAGCCGATGTAAGCAAGTTCCTGAAGCAATTGCATGCCCAAGTATTGGAAAAAATGCTTGAAGGCCAAGTGGATGCCCATTTGGGGTATGAAAAGAACTCTGTGGCCGGTAATAACAGTGGGAATTCACGCAACGACAGCTATCCGAAGAAAATCCAGACCGAACATGAAGAGTCTGTCATCTCTATTCCACGTGACCGTAACGGCCAGTTTGAGCCAATAGCAGTGCCCAACATGAAAGCCGTGGACTTTCATAGAAAAGCTTGTTATCTCCTTATACGCCAAAGGAATGAGCGTTTCTGATATAGAGGAAGAGATGCATGAGATTTATGAAATAGAGCTCTCTACATCGGCCATTTCCATCATTACCAACAAAGTCAATCAGACCGCCCAGGAGTGGCAGAACCGTCCTCTTGATTCTGTTTACCTGATAGTCTGGATGGACGGTATTGGCTTCAAGGTACGGGATAATGGCAAGATCATAAACATGACCGTTTACCTTTGCGTCGGACTGAAACAGAACGGCCTGAAGGAAGTCCTTGGCATGTGGGTTGGCAAATCGGAAAGTTCTTCTTTCTGGATGGGTGTCCTGACCGATCTAAAAGCCCGTGGAGTGCAGGATATCCTGATTACCTGTACCGACAATCTGAATGGATTTACGGATACCATCCGCACCGTATTTCCTCAGTCATCCACTCAGATTTGTGTGGTACATCAGATCAGAAGCTCCTGTAAATATGTCGTTTATAAGGATAAGAAAGAGTTTACGGCGGATATGAAGAATATCTATAATGCACCTAACAAAGAGGTTGCTGCTGCAGAGCTTGACAATCTGGAAAGGAAATGGGGAGGAAAGTATCCTTACACTATACTTTCATGGAGGAACAACTGGGATGACCTGACTGTTTTCTTCCAGTTCCCGCTGGAAATCAGAAAAATAATCTACACAACCAATCTCATTGAGAATCTAAACGGAAAAATCAGAAAGTACACCAAATCAATGCTTTCATTCCCTTCGGATGATGCTGTAAAAAAGACCGTATATCTTTCGCTTATGGAGATTGAAAAGAAATGGACAATGCCTATTTCAAACTGGGGCTTGATTATGAATCAATTTATGCTCATGTTTGAAAACAAAATCCAGATATAAGAACAAACTTACAACTGAATCCTATTTCCATTTACACAAAATTCTGGCAGTGTCATTGTATTTTATAGGGACATTTACTGAATATCCCTATCTTAGCCATATCTTAGTTGGGTAATTTCCCCCGTTTTGGCTGCCAAACCTTAAATTCGGGGGAATGCCTAAAGATACAAAAAAGCCAACTAATTCGCAATACTTTATATATGAATTAGTTGGCTAATTTTATACTATTTACTGAATGTCCCTTTTTAAATGTCCCTACACGATTCATGGATTGCACAAATGACATCCATCGCTTTTCCTCCTGCTTGTTCTCAACAACTCTCATACTTTTTCAGTTAAGCCCCAAATTCCTATCCGATTCCAGACATAAAGAAAAGCCGGCTGACTCCAACTAGTCAACCGGCTCTATAAGTCATCAGGAACTAATCAGCTCCATATCACATCCCTATTCCTGCTTAGTCCAAATCAAGAAGCAGATTTACGGCAGTTGCTTGTTTGTTTTAAGCGAAAAAAAGTCGGAAGAAACTTATTCAGCTACTTCCGACTTCCTGATATTTACAAAATGGAATATGTCCTTTATGTACTTCTTACTTCTTGAAGAAGTCTTGCACTTTGTCGTTCGGAACCATTTGTTCATCAAATACGTAAGCACCTGTTTTAGGAGACTTAACCATCTTAATGACCTTGGTATAAGAACGTCCTTCCTTACCCGTTTGCAGGGTTGCTACAGTTTTCTTTGCCATGGGGTTCTATTATTATTTGATTTCTTTATGTACAGTTACTCGTTTCAAGATGGGGTTATATTTCTTCAGCTCCAATCTTTCAGGCGAATTCTTTCTATTCTTCGTTGTGATATAGCGGGAAGTACCCGGCATACCGCTAGCTTTGTGCTCAGTGCATTCAAGGATTACTTGCACTCTGTTACCTTTTGCCTTCTTTGCCATAAGTCTTATTCTCCCTTATTTTAGCCGATTACTTTAATAGTTTTCCAATCACAATAGCCTTTAGCTACAGCATCGTTGAGCGCAGCATCCAAGCCTTTCTTATTAATCACGCGAAGACCTGCTGCACAAATATTCAGGCTGATCCAGCAGTCTTGTTCTACATAGTAGAATTTCTTCGTAAACAAGTTCACATCAAAAACTCTCTTAGTTCTTCTCTTTGAGTGTGAAACATTGTTGCCAATCATGGCTTTCTTTCCGGTAATTTGACAAATTTTCGACATTGCTATCTTAGTTTTATAGTTTCTTTTTCTTGTTTATCTCAAACAGCGTGCAAAATTAAAGGATTTATTCCTTATAAACAAGCAATTTGCCTAAAAATGTGCACTTTTTCAAGATTCACTGCTCTCACTTTCACGAATCAAGGTCAGAAGCAGAGCTAAAGCAGCTTGTGTGGCACGAGCAATATTGATTTCACGTCCATAATCACCTTCCAATTTCTGTGTCAGCACCTTATCTTTATTTCCGGCTGCCACCCAAATCAGTCCTACGGGCTTTTCAGCCGAACCTCCACCTGGACCTGCAATGCCTGAGGTTGCTACGGCAAAATCAGTCTTCAATGTATTCATGGCGCCTTTAATCATCTCTGTAATGGTTTCTTCACTGACAGCCCCATACGTTTCAAGTGTTTCATGGCTGACATGCAACATGTTTTCCTTGACTTCATTGGAGTAACCTACTACACCACCTTTATAAAACTGCGAACTACCGGGAACAGAAGTGATAGCGGCTGCGACATTTCCTGCGGTACAGCTCTCGGCTGTAGAGAGAGTGGAACCGTTTTTCCACATCAGCTCATTAATTTCTCTACTTATAAACTTTGTTTCTAGTGACATATCTTGTAGTTTTTACAAACCGACCCGTGAATAAGCCGGCTTATCAATGGAACAAAAATCTTTATCTAAGAACTTAAAATAACCTGTCATGGCTATCATGGCAGCATTATCAGTCGTATAACTGAATTTGGGTATATAAATCTTCCATCCATAGCGTTCAGCATGTTCACGGAACGCATTCCGCAAACCATTATTCGCAGAGACTCCCCCTGCGACGGCCACTTCACGGATATTCAAATCCTTTGCTACTTTACGAAGTTTCGTCATCAATATATCCACAATAGTGGCTTCCAGCGAAGCTGCCAAATCTTCTTTATGATGTTCAATGAAATCAGGATCATCTTTCAACCATTCCCGTAAAGAATAAAGGAAGGAGGTCTTCAAACCGCTAAAGCTGTAGTCATAGCCCGGAATATGCGGCTTGCTAAAAGTAAAAGCTTTTGGATTTCCCTGTCGTGCCAAACGATCAATAATAGGGCCACCGGGATAACCCAGCCCCATAACTTTCGAGCATTTATCGATAGCCTCTCCAGCAGCATCATCAATCGTCTGCCCCAAAACTTCCATATCTTTGTAAGACTTCACCAAGATAATTTGGGAATTACCTCCAGAAACTAACAGACAAAGGAAAGGAAAACGCGGTTTGTCAGTATCTTCTTCCGACTCTTTAATAAAGTGAGCCAGCACGTGGCCTTGCAAATGGTTCACATCAATCATTGGAATTCCCAATGAACGGGCAAAACCCTTAGCAAACGACACACCGACCAATAACGACCCCATCAAACCGGGGCCACGGGTAAAGGCTATAGCACTCAGCTGCTCTTTTGTTACGCCAGCCCGTTTCAACGCTTCATGCACAACAGGAACAACATTTTGCTGATGAGCCCGTGATGCCAATTCTGGCACAACGCCCCCATAAGCCTCATGTACAGCTTGACTTGCAACAACATTCGACAGCAAGACACCGTTACGAATAACCGCCGCCGAAGTGTCATCACATGATGATTCTATACCTAATATTATTGTATCCATAAATTCATTATTGCTTGCAAAAGTAATGTTTTTGATTGACTTACGAATATCTAGTATGTCAAAATTTCCAAACCTTCTTCAGTCATCACGAAAGTATGTTCCCACTGTGCTGAAGGCAATTCGTCCTCCGTCACCACAGTCCATCCATCTTCTTCATCGATGAAAACCTCCCAAGTTCCCATGTTCACCATTGGCTCGATTGTGAACACCATGCCTGGGACCAAAAGCATTCCTGTTCCTTTCCGACCATAATGCTCTACATCCGGCTCTTCATGAAACTCCAATCCTACACCATGACCACACAAATCACGCACTATAGAAAAACCATTTTTACGAGCATGTTTATCAATGGCATTGCCTATATCACCAACAAAGCAATAAGGCTTAGCCACCTGCATGCCTATCTCCAGGCACTCTTTTGCCACACGAACTAATTTTTCTTTTTCCGGCGTCGTTTTACCTATAATAAACATGCGGGATGCGTCTGCATAATAGCCATCAAGGATAGTAGTACAATCCACATTGACGATGTCACCTTCTTCCAGGATCTCCTCTTCATTCGGAATACCATGACATACAACTTCATTAATCGACACACAACAACTTTTCGGGAAACCTTCATATCCCAATGTGGCAGGCACAGCATGATGATCGAGTGTATAATCATAAACCAGCTTGTCCACCTCGGCTGTACTCATGCCCGCATGAATCTCTCGTTCCACGAGATCAAGTACTCCGGTATTCACTACTCCACTCCGGCGAATTCCTTCAATCTGTTCCGGGGTCTTGATAAGTTTACGGGTCGGCACTAGACTGCCCTTATTTTGATAATAGAGGATTTTCTTATCCATTTCAGTGAGTTCCTGTCCTTTAGGAACATACCACCGATGCATCTTTTTATGAAACATAAATATTGCTTTATCGTATAACATTCGCAAAGTTAGTACAAAAAGACGAATGGAGGTCACGGAATTGCACTAAAATACTCAACCCTACCGAATGAACTCCAATACAAAAAGAGGCGGGCAACGAAAAAGTCATCCACGACTTCTTCATTGCCCGCCTGCATTATCCTTATCTTATCAAGTTTCACTCTTCAAACAAATCATCAATACCTCCGTCAGTCACCACCGAAACGCTATCCGTGCTTTCATTCATACCAGCACACGGGTCAAAACCTTCCGGAATTTCAAAGCGTTCATCTTGAGAATATCCCAAACTTTTATCAGCATATACCTTATTCATATAGATAGCCCATACAGGCAATGCCATAGAAGCACCCTGACCATAAAGCATCGTATCGAAATGAATATCACGATCTTCACCGCCGACCCATACACCCGACACCAACGATGGAGTAAAGCCCATGAACCATCCATCGGAATTATTATTGGTCGTACCTGTTTTTCCGCCCATATCGGCTTGTATTCCATAACGGAAACGCACCCTGCCTCCCGTACCTTCATTGATGACGGCACGGAGCATAATCAGCATCTTGTAAGCACTAGTCTCACTAATCACTTCTTGCATGACTGGAGAAAATTCCGCCAGCACATTGCCATCACTATCTTCAATACGAGTAACAAACAAAGGAGCCGTACGGATACCTTTATTGGCAAAAGCGGTATAAGCACTCACCATCTCACCGACCGAGATTTCACACGGTCCCAGACATAGCGACGGAGTCGGCTGAATATCACGGTTCAACACCCCAAAATTATGAATTAGCCGTACCAATGCATACGGATTGAGCTTACTCATTAAATAAGCCGATATCCAGTTGTTTGAATTGGCCAGTCCCCACTTCAACGTGACCATTTCGCCATAACGCTTATTAGATGAATTGCGAGGGGTCCATGTTTCTCCAGTTTCTGTCACCAAAGTCTGCTCCACATTACGAGTTTCATCGCAAGGAGAGAATCCGTTCTCCATGGCAAGAGTATAGAGATAAGGCTTGATGGTCGAACCAATCTGACGTCGTCCCACCATGGCCATATCATACTGGAAATGGGTATAATCAGGACCTCCTACATAAGCTTTCACATAACCGGTATGTGGATCCATTGACATAAAGCCTGCCCGCAGAAAATACTTATAATACCGAATAGAATCCATTGGGGTCATAATCGTATCAATATCACCCTGATAAGAAAATACTGTCATTTCCTGCTTCTGATTGAATGCCTGGCGTATTTCATCTTCACTATACCCAGCCTTCGTCATGATACGATAACGATCGCTCTGACGCATCGCGCGATCAAGAATCTTATTTACTTCTTCTGCACTGATTTGATTCGTATAAGGAGCCGTTTTCCGCCCTTTCTTTTCCTTAAAGAACTGAGGTTGCAGGAAAAGAGCCACATGTTCATGTACCGCCTCTTCCGCATAACGTTGCATTCGTGAATCTATCGTAGTATAAATCTTTAGACCATCCGTATAAAGATTGTAATTCGTACCATCTTTCTTAGTGTTTTTGTTGCACCAGCCGTACAAAGGATTATTCTCCCAAGCAAGCGAATCTTCATAATATTGTTGCATTTGCCAGCCTCTGTATTCACTACGTACCGGTTTTTTGGCAATCATCATGCGACGAAGATATTCCCGGAAATAAGTCCCGGCCCCCTCTTTATGATCCACCCTCCGATAACGCAGTTTCAAAGGAAGCGCTTTTAATGAATCAGCCTGCGCCTCGGTCAAATGCCCTGCTTTACACATTTGGTCTATCACAACATTACGTCGCCCACGGGCACGCTCATTATGGCGCACCGGATTATAGTAGGATGGGTTCTTACACATACCTACCAATGTGGCCGCCTCTTCGACCTTCAAATCTTTCGGTTCTTTAGAAAAATAAGTATTGGAAGCCGTCTTTATACCGACAGCATTATTCAGAAAATCAAAATAATTAAGATAGAGCGTAAGGATCTCTTCTTTCGTATAAAAACGTTCCAGGTTAACCGCAATCACCCACTCAATCGGTTTCTGAAACAAACGTTGCAAAGTGTTTTCTGCTACGTCTGAATAAAGCTGCTTCGCTAATTGCTGAGTAATTGTACTACCACCTCCCGCACTTGCTTGCATCAATATACCACGTTTCACAATAGCACGAAACAAAGCTCTCGCGTCAATACCTGAATGCTGCTCAAAACGGAAATCTTCCGTATCAATAAGCGCATGGATAAGATTAGGTGACAGTTCATCATAGCCCACAAAAACACGATTATCCTTGCTGTAAGAGTATGTCCCTAACATTTTGCCATCGGCCGTTATGACCTCAGAAGCAAACTTATTAATAGGGTTTTCAAGTTCTTCCACCGGAGGCATATAGCCTATCCATCCTTTTGCAATTGCCAGAAAGACCAATGCGACCAATAAAGTGACTCCCACAAGTCCTGACCATAAAATGATCAAAAGTTTCTTTCTCATATTTACTAAATGTGTAAATCTTGTCTCAAAAAATGTCTTCTATAAACTCTGATTGAAGTTGCAAAAATACAATAAATGCTTGATAATGCCCGCTATTTTAAAAAGTTTATCAAGGGGTTCAAAGTTCTTGAGTTGAAATGATATCTTTCTGTCATTTTTTCTCTAACTTTACAACTTGATATGATAATACCTTTATAATATATGGAAAATAGAAGTTTAGTAACCATTGCGGAACATTCCAAAGAGAAAATTCTCTACCTGCTCGAAATGGCTAAAGAGTTTGAGAAATGCCCGAATCGCAAAATCCTTGACGGGAAAGTTGTTGCGACGTTGTTTTTCGAGCCTTCCACCCGCACACGCCTAAGTTTCGAGACTGCAGTCAACCGTTTGGGTGGACGTGTAATCGGCTTCACGGATGCATCTACCACCAGTTCATCAAAAGGAGAGACTCTGAAAGACACCATTCTGATGGTCAGCAACTATGCAGATTTGATCGTTATGCGTCACTACCTTGAAGGGGCAGCCCGTTATGCCAGCGAAGTGGCTCCCATCCCTATCGTGAATGCCGGTGACGGTGCTAACCAGCATCCATCACAGACAATGCTTGATTTATACTCCATCTATAAAACTCAAGGTACACTTGACAACCTATCAATCTATTTGGTTGGAGATTTGAAATATGGACGTACCGTCCACTCTTTGCTCATGGCAATGCGCCACTTCAATCCTACATTTCACTTCATTGCGCCCAAGGAACTTGCCATGCCCGAGGAATACAAACTCTATTGTCGTGAGCATAACATCAAATACGTAGAACATGTAGATTTCAATGAAGATGTAATTGCTGATGCAGATATTCTCTACATGACACGTGTGCAACGCGAACGATTCACGGATCTGATGGAATACGAACGTGTTAAAGACGTGTACATCCTTAGAGCAAACATGCTGAAGAAAGCCAAAAGCAATATGAAAATCCTTCACCCGCTTCCCAGAGTAAACGAAATTGCTTATGATGTAGATGCCGACCCGCATGCTTACTATATCCAACAGGCACGCAACGGATTATTCGCACGGGAAGCTATCATTTGCGATGTGCTGGGAATCACATTAGACGAAGTCAAAAACAACAAAGGATAACCATCGATTATTATGAACGAAAATAAACAGGCGCTCCAAGTAGCAGCCCTCAAAGACGGAACGGTCATCGACCACATACCTTCTGGTAAACTATTCCAAGTAGTATCCCTACTCGGTATTGAACATATGGATTCCAATGTAACCATCGGCTTTAACCTTGACAGCAAGAAATTGGGCAAGAAAGGTATTATCAAAGTTGCCAATAAATTTTTCAGCGACGAAGAAATCAGCCGCTTATCGGTAGTAGCTCCTAATGTGAAATTAAACATTATCCACGATTACGAGGTCGTTGAAAAAAAAGAGGTACATATGCCGGATGAACTCAAAGGTATTGTCAAATGTCCAAATCCCAAATGCATCACCAACAACGAACCCATGCAAACATGGTTCCATGTAATCAACAAGGAAGAAGGAATCCTAAAATGCCATTACTGCGAGAAGGAACAACGCAAGGACAATCTCAAACTTCTGTAATTTCTCTACTTAACTCATGAAACTAGACTGGAAACCGGGAACCATGATTTATCCCCTGCCTGCAGTTCTTGTCAGTTGCGGAAGCCGGCAGGAAGAATATAACCTTATTACGGTAGCATGGACAGGAACCCTTTGCACCAATCCGCCGATGTGCTATATCTCCGTACGTCCGGAACGACATTCTTACGAAATTCTGAAACGTAACATGGAGTTTGTCATTAACCTGACTACGGAAGATATGGCCTTTGCAACCGATTGGTGCGGTGTACGTTCCGGGCGAGACTACAATAAATTCGACGAAATGAAACTGACTCCGGGGAAAGCTTCCGTTGTCAATGCACCCCTTGTAGAAGAGTCCCCGCTTTGCATCGAATGCCGGGTGAAAGAAATTGTATCGTTAGGTTCACACGATATGTTCATTGCCGATGTAGTCAACATACGTGCAGATGAACGTTTCCTGAATCCTGAAACCGGCAAATTTGAACTGTCCGAAAGTTGTCCATTGGTCTACCTTCATGGGGCGTACTATGGGCTGGGGAAAAAGATTGGTAAATTTGGATGGTCCGTAGAGAAAAAGCATTAGATTTGCAATCACATAGAAAACACATATTAATCTTTATACTGAAAAGAACATGAAAAGAGACGATCAGATTTTCGACATCATCGAAAAAGAACATCAACGTCAGTTGAAGGGAATCGAATTGATAGCTTCAGAAAACTTTGTAAGTGAAGAAGTAATGAAAGCTATGGGTTCTTGCTTGACCAACAAGTATGCCGAAGGCTATCCCGGCAAGCGCTACTACGGAGGCTGCGAGGTAGTAGATCAAAGCGAACAACTGGCCATTGACCGCTTGAAAAAGATCTTCGGAGCTGAATGGGCAAACGTACAGCCCCACTCAGGAGCACAAGCGAATGCTGCTGTCTTTTTAGCCGTACTGAACCCTGGTGATAAATTTATGGGCTTGAATCTGGCACACGGCGGCCACCTCTCTCATGGTTCTTTAGTCAATACTTCAGGTATCATCTATACTCCCTGTGAATATAATGTAAATAAGGAAACAGGACGGGTAGATTATGATGAAATGGAAGAAATAGCTTTGCGCGAACACCCCAAAATGATTATAGGTGGCGGTTCGGCTTATTCACGTGAATGGGACTATAAACGCATGCGTGAAATTGCCGACAAGGTCGGTGCCATCTTCATGGTCGATATGGCCCATCCTGCAGGTCTGATAGCAGCCGGTCTGCTCGATAACCCTGTAAAATATGCCCACATTGTTACTTCTACAACCCACAAGACCCTGCGCGGCCCGCGTGGTGGAGTCATCATGATGGGAAAAGACTTCGAAAATCCATGGGGCAAAAAGACGCCGAAGGGAGAAATCAAGAAAATGTCGCAGTTACTCGATTCTGCCGTATTCCCCGGTATACAAGGCGGTCCGTTGGAACATGTCATTGCAGCCAAGGCAGTAGCTTTCCACGAATGTCTGCAACCTGAATACAAAGAATACCAGATTCAAGTACAGAAAAATGCCAAGGTATTGGCCCAAGCCCTGATGGATAAAGGCTTTGATATCATTTCCGGCGGCACAGACAACCACTCCATGCTGGTTGACCTGCGTTCAAAATACCCCGATTTGACTGGAAAAGTGGCAGAAAAGGCATTGGTATCTGCAGACATCACAGTAAACAAGAACATGGTTCCGTTTGATTCCCGTTCAGCATTCCAGACTTCAGGCATTCGCTTGGGTACTCCTGCGATTACCACGCGCGGTGCAAAAGAGGATCTGATGCTCGAAATTGCCGATATGATTGAAACCGTTCTTTCCAACGTTGACAATGAAAAGGTAATTTCTTCTGTTCGCGAACGTGTCAATAAGATTATGGCAGACTACCCGATCTTTGCCTACTAATCTGTCATAAAGGGATGCAGGTGATGCCTTGTCAGAGTCATTCTATAAGACATGGCCTGCATCCTTTTCCTAAAAATTATACATTCAGAGACCTTTATTAGCCTAAAAACAATATTTACTACGATGAACACAATCAATATGAAGCAATGGGTAGACCAACTCATTGCACGAAAGGACGTAACAGCAATTCCTATCATGACTCATCCCGGGATTGAGCTAATCGGAAAAACCGTACGCGATGCAGTCACGGACGGACAGGTACATTATGAAGCGATAAAAGCCTTGTATGAGAAATATCCTTCGGCAGCTTCATGCGTGATTATGGATCTGACAGTAGAAGCAGAAGCCTTCGGTGCTGAAATTCTTTTTCCTGAAAATGAAGTCCCTAGTGTCATTGGACGCCTGCTCAATGATGAAAGCGCAATTGAGGCTCTCCAAGTTCCAGACTTGACAAAAGGTCGTATTCCTGAATATCTTAAAGCAAATCGATTGGCAGCCGAACACCTTACAGAACGTCCGGTTCTTGCTGGATGTATTGGGCCTTATTCACTGGCAGGACGCCTTTATGACATGTCAGAGATTATGATGCTCATATATATTAATCCGGATGCAGCCCGCATGTTACTTGCCAAATGCAGTGAATTCCTAACGAACTACTGCCTTACATTAAAAGAAGCAGGAGCAAACGGCGTTATCATGGCCGAACCTGCGGCCGGTCTGCTTTCCAATGAAGACTGCCAACAATTTTCCTCAGAATTTGTAAAAGACATCATTGCCAAAGTTCAGGACGAGCATTTTGCTGTCATTCTCCATAATTGCGGGAATATGGGCAACTGTACAAAGGCTATGGTTTATACAGGTGCTATGGGATACCATTTCGGCAATAAAATCGATATGGTAGAGGCTCTCAAGGAAGTTCCTTCAGATGCTCTCGCAATGGGAAACATCGACCCTGTCAGCATCTTTAAAATGGGTAGCATAGACACGATGAAACAAAGTGTACAGGCTCTGTTGGATGCCACACAAGCTTATCCCAATTTTGTCCTTTCGAGTGGCTGCGATACTCCGCCTCACACTCCTTTTGCAAACATAGACGCCTTCTATTCTGCCCTAAATGAATATAACACATCTAGAATCTAAGCTTACGTTCGAGCAGCTCAATATCACTGATAGCGAACTGAACGAAACCATGGGCTATGGCACTTCACTCCCTGACGAGAACGTGTATGCAGAAATGCATGACATGCTCCGTCAGGTAGCAAAGATGGTTGTACCCCGTTTCGAATTTATACTTATCGAGGGTTTACTGAACAGGGAGGACAACAGCCTGCAAGTTGGGCAAACAGTTTTTCATCTTGGACGAATCATTGCAAACCAGTTGCAAGGAGCCGTACAATATGCTTTCTTCACGGCTACAGCCGGCACGGAATTCGAAAACTTGCAACACTCTCTGAAAGATGAAGGGGACTTGGTAAAATGCTATATGGCAGACTGTATAGGCAGCATTATAGCAGAAAAGACGGCTGACTGTATGGAACTTGCGTTACAAGAAGTTATTAATGACTATGGCTGGAAGCATACCAACCGTTTCAGTCCCGGCTATTGCGGATGGCACGTAAGTGAACAACCGAGTTTATTTCATTTCTTTCCTACTCCCTATCCCTGTGGTATCCACCTAACTAATTCCTGTTTAATGGTTCCCATCAAATCTGTAAGCGGAATCATTGGTCTGGGTCCTGATGTGCGCAAATTGGAATATTCCTGTGGACTTTGTTCGTATGAACAGTGTTATAAGCGGAAGAGAAAGCTAACCGCAAAATGAATACTACCCTATAAAAATGCATGCTTATAAAACCTTATCCGACAGAATGGATACGGATTTCATAAATGATGCGGCTTCTTCACTTTCCATCACCGCTTTTGCACAGGCATATCCTTCGTCGTACAGAGCTGCCAGTTTCTTCACATCTTTCTCAATGCGCCCGACAACCATGGGTTTCATCGGACGTATAACCAAAATACGTCCTTCTTCCTCCATCCGTTCCACCATTTCCAGCTGACGATTGTAAATGGCATTACGGTGACTGAGTATCTCACGCAATTTAGGGTATTTCTTATAGATAAAGGAAGGAATCCTCATGTCTTTGGCCGTTTTCCGATACCCTTTGTTACGCGTAAGTACTACCACATTCTTCCAATATCCCTGACTGACAGAACGTACGACAGGAATCGAGTCGATAATTCCCCCATCCAGCATCGGCACTCCGTCCACATACGTGATTGGACAGACATAAGGCAAGCTGCTCGATGCTTTAGCAAGTAAAACCAGCCGCGCCGGATCTGAACGCTCTTCCAGATAGCAAGGAAGCCCCGTACGGCAATCAGTCATGACCATTTCAAAACGGGTAGGATTGGCAAAGCACGCGTCATAATCAAAAGGCAAAATACGGTCTGGAAATTGTCGATACAATAAATCCAGATTGAGAATGCTGTGCTGTGTCCACAGATGCCTTACACCTATATAGCGATACTCTTTCATCATCTCTACATTGCTGAAACGTGCCCTTCCCCGTTGGTGCGACATGTATGACAAGCCATTGCACGCTCCGGCAGATACACCTATAATATAAGGGAACTCAATGTGTGCATCCATAAAATAATCTAACACACCACAGGTAAATACGCCACGCATACCACCTCCTTCCAAAACCAGTCCTGTGTGATTGTCTATCGCCATATAGATTTTATTCAAAGATATGGGCAAAGATATTAGTTTTATTCATAGGAATGACTATTTTTGCAAAATAACTTAAATCAACAAATCTAAGCCAGGTGTAATATGTTCAACGCAGATTACAAGAAACGCCGCCAAGCTCTTCAAACTAAATTGCAAGGTGGCATCATCATTTTTCCGGGCAATAACGAAGCTCCATGCAATTACCCGGACAATGCTTACAAATTCCGTCAGGATAGTAGCTTTCTCTATTTCTTCGGTATCAATCGTCCCGGGATGACTGGTGTCATTGACTTGGACAGCAGTGAGGAATATCTCTTTGGAGACGATGTAACCATGGACGACATCATTTGGATGGGGCCGCAACCCAGTGTCAAAGATATGGCTGCAAGTATTGGCGTAGACAACAGTGGGTCGACCCAGGATTTGAAAACATTAGTTACTACTGCTGCCAGACAACGCCGCCAGATACACTATCTCCCTCCCTATCGCCATGATACCATGTTCGCTTTGGAAGAGATGCTCGGTATCCCTGCTGCAGAACTGAAAGCCAAAGCCTCCCTTCCGCTGATCAAGGCTGTTGTGGACCTGCGTTCTGTAAAAGAGCCTTGCGAAATTGAGGAAATCGAACGCGCCTGTGATATTGGCTATGAAATGCATACCACCGCAATGCGCCTTTGCAAGCCCGGTGTAAAAGAGCAATACATAGCCGGTGTACTCGACGGCATTGCAGCTTCTTACGGCAGCATGACCTCATTTGCCACCATCCTCTCCCAAAACGGAGAAACCTTGCACAATCATTATCATGGCAACATCCTGCAAACCGGCAAGCTGATGCTGACCGATGCCGGAGCTGAAACCGTCAATAACTATTGCTCGGATTTCACACGTACAGTTCCTGTCGGCGGACGTTTTACCAGCCGCCAAAAGGATGTATATAACATTGTCGTAGCCTGCCATGACCATGCCATCGACTTTGCGCGCCCCGGGCAGACCTGGAAAGAGGTGCACATCAATGTATGCAAAGTGCTGGCCCAAGGTCTAAAAGATCTGGGACTCATGAAGGGCAATGTGGATGATGCCGTAGCTGCGGGTGCACACGCTCTTTTCATGCCCCATGGACTGGGACACATGATGGGACTTGATGTACATGACATGGAGGGATTAGGACAAGTCTATGTAGGCTATGATGAGGAGACCCGTCCTTCTGAACAATTTGGATTGGCATCCTTGCGTATGGGACGTCGCCTGCAAGAAGGCTTTGTCATCACGGACGAACCGGGATGTTACTTTATTCCTGCCCTGATTGATAAATGGAGGGCTGAAAACAAGTTCACCGATTTTCTTAACTACGATATCATCGACACTTATAAGGATTTCGGCGGTATCCGCTTGGAGGACGATGTGTTGATTACCGCGACCGGCTCGCGCTTCTTGGGAAAGAAACATATTCCATTAACCGTCGAGGAAGTTGAGAACATCATGAATGAGTAAAAACAATGGACTAAGAGAATGAACTTAATGAAATGGCCGTCAGACATAGGCGCAGTAACCGATTGATAGTTCATTCACTTAATAACAATTCAGAAATAACTAAATTAGTTTAACCATCACAAAACCAAAACATGAAAAAAACATTATTTGCAACGGCTGCACTCAGCCTGCTGTTCATGGGTCAGGCTATGGCACAGGAGCAAGCGAAAGAAGAGAAAAGAGAAGGCTTTGTATTCACGACCGTGAAAGAAAACCCCATCACCTCCATCAAGAACCAAAGTCGTGCAGGTACTTGCTGGTGCTATTCAGGTTTAGGCTTCATTGAATCCGAGCTGCTGCGTATGGGCAAAGGTGAGTATGACTTCTCTGAAATGTATCTGGTCTATAATACTTATATGGACCGCGCCAACGCAACTGTCCGTACCCATGGTGACGTATCCTTCTCACAGGGAGGTTCGTTCTATGACGTGATTTATGGAATGCAGCAGTTTGGCTTGGTGCCTGAAGAATTGATGCGCCCGGGTGTCATGTATGGTGACACACTGTCCAACCACAATGAACTTTCAGCAGTAACCGAAGCTTATGTGGCAGCCATTGCTAAAGGCAACCAGAAATCCATCCAGATGGACGAGAACAATGTACCTGTATGGCAAAAAGGTCTTGCCGGTATCTACGATGCCTACTTGGGCAAACGTCCGGAATCTTTCGAATACAAAGGAAAGACCTATACCCCGAAGTCATTCTACGAATCAACCGGACTGAATGCCGACGACTACATCTCGCTGACCTCTTATACGCACCATCCGTATTACAAACCTTTCGTACTTGAAATTCAGGACAACTGGCGTTGGGGACAATCCTACAACCTGCCGCTTGACGAATTCATGGAAGTGTTTGACAACGCAATCATGAACGGATACACCATTGCATGGGGAGCTGACGTCAGCGAAAACGGATTCAACCGTACCGGTATCGGAACCTTGCCTGACATGAAGAAGGCACAAGAAGACTTGACCGGCTCTGATATGGCACGCTGGTTGCGCCTCTCCAACTCGCCGCAATTCATCAACAGCCCGCAGCCGCAAATGTGGTGCACACCCGAGGAGCGTCAAAGAGCTTATGACAATTGGGAAACGACCGACGATCACGGCATGCAGATTTACGGTATTGCCAAAGACCAGAAGGGTACGGAATACTACATGGTAAAGAACTCATGGGGCACCGTTGGCGACTACAAGGGTATCTGGTATGTATCCAAAGCTTATGCACGATACAAAACCATGAACATTGTTGTCAACAAGAAGGCACTTCCCAAGGAAATTGCCAAGAAGCTGGGTATAAAATAAAATTCTACAGCATCTGATTCCCCGGTTTTAAAACTTGCCCAAGCGCACCGATTCTGTTAAATATATGCAGAATCGGTGCGCTTTTCTATTTCTTTTTCCTAACTTTACAAATCGAAACGGAGAAATTCCTCCGCCTGATAAAGAAAGAAAAAGAAAAACAATATATAAAATGCGATACAGATGGAATTATCAAGCTCCCACACACAATGAAGTAGAGGCAGCCAACTCCTTTGCTAAAGAGCTGGGCATCCACCCGATTCTATGCCACTTACTTCAAAAAAGGGGAATCACCACCGTCTCCGCAGCCAAAAAATTCTTCCATCCACAATTGAACGAACTACACGACCCATTTCTAATGAAAGATATGGACATAGCCGTAGAGCGTCTCAACCAGGCGATGGGAAGAAAGGAGCGTGTGATGATTTATGGCGACTATGACGTAGACGGTACGACTGCCGTGGCACTGGTCTACAAGTTTCTACAACAATTTTACTCCAACATAGACTACTACATTCCGGACAGATACAACGAAGGATATGGAGTATCCATACAGGGAGTGGACTACGCGCATGAAACGGGAGTCAAACTCATCATCGTGCTCGACTGTGGAATCAAAGCAGTGAAAGAAATCACGTATGCTCGGGAAAAGGGCATCGACTTTATTATCTGCGACCACCATGTGCCTGATGAAATTCTCCCTCCAGCCGTGGCTATC
>ERZ1023614.175-NODE-175-length-23801-cov-7.680830_pt1 | contig 23801 bp, 16 predicted proteins | sample MGYA00380327_ERZ1023614 | MGnify/ENA primary metagenome ERZ1023614 (study PRJEB33179, sample SAMN07448978) | human gut metagenome | biome: Human-gut; feature: Human associated habitat; material: Faeces | host: Homo sapiens | place: India: Bhopal | collected...
GCAAATGTGTCCAGTGAAAACAAATAAATGATTGCAGCATGAAAATGTAGGGGCGACCGGTCGGGTCGCCCGATACACATGCCGCAGGGGACAATTGTCAATTATCAATTGGAACGATGATCCATTGAAGAAATTCCCACATCATACACCAACGTACCGTCGGGGGTTACGGCGTCAGGTTCTCCCAGCGCGAGGGTACGTGTGGGGAGGGCGGCACGGGTCGTCGATCCGTCTTCAAAGATGATGGGGGGCACGTCGCGGCCTGTCAATTCCGAAGGTTTGTCCGTCAGCGTCAGGTTCAGACGGATGCGGTAGATGGTGTTCGTATCGAGCTGGTACGGGTTGTCGATACCCGGAGTGCTCAGGAGATTGGCAGTCAGGAAGACACGGGCATTGGGGATGACATACTGGTCGCGTGGGACAGCCTGCACGGGCGGGTTCGCCAATGGATTGCCGAAACGTTGCTCGCACGCCTTGCCGTAGAACAGGTCGGCATAGACGGCTGTCTTCCAGTCGGTGGCTGCCGTGGCGGGGATATAGAGATACCGTTGCACGGACTCTCCGGGCTTATAGCTCTCCCGGGGACCCCAATAGGCATTGCCTTCGCGAGGCAGGATGTCGACAATCTGGAAACGGGGCGGCCAGTTGCGGTCGACCTTCACCCGTTCGCCGGGGAAGAGGTGAATCTGCGACGCGACGTTGTAGAACTCCGTACCGAAGGGCTTGTTCAGCTCGCTCTTGAAGTACAGGGTGAAGTTGAGCAACGTCAGCAGACGGCCCATGTAGAAGGTGATGCCCCTGTTCTGGAAGTCACTGGGGACGCCCTCGAAGACGGCGGACATCGGCATGGAGACGGGCAGTCCCTCGTAGACGCTGGAGTAGAAAGCCTTCTCATAGGGGGTCTCGGCATCGTACTGCTGATATTCCACGTCAATCATCCACTTCTTGAAGTCAGCGAGCGTGATGTGTCCCTCCTCCTGTTCGGTTCCTTCACCGGAATAGGTGTTGTAGAGGTCCTCCACGTTGCGCGGCGTGACGTTTGCCACACAGACGATGGTCCGCGAAAGCTCATGAAACTGGATGGTGATGTTCGGGTACGAGGTATGCCCCTGCGAGAGCAGGATTTCGTGGTAGTCCTCGTCGCGGTTGTGGAACCCTTCCTGGTCGAACTCAAAGAAGCGCAGGGAGTTCATGTAGTTCTCCGTAGCCGGATCCAGCGGATTCTCTGCCCGGGTGGTGACGGCATTGACCATCGGACGCAACCCGATGTGGACGGGCACTTCCACCAGTCCGTCGCCTTCCTTCTTCGGCAGAACATCGTCCCGTCCGGAATCATCGCAAGCCGTAAACGCCAACAGGGCGAACAGCAGTATAAATAAATTCTTCATATCCAAAAAATTGTCAATTGTCAATTGTCCATTGTCAATTATCCTCGTATTGTGATTCATCATAATTCAGGTCCACATCCGCCTCCCAGCTGTTGGAGCCCCAGTCGACAACGACGACACCCTCCTTGATGTCAATCTTGCCCAGGTAGTGGTAGTAGTAGCCGGGACGGAAGACCTTCTCGTTGAGGTTGTAGGAGAAGTTTGCGGGGACGCCGTTCACCACGCCGCTGAAGAGGATGTTCAGGGGGTGCGAGGTGGCATCCGTCGGCAGGATGTCCGCCATGACGTTGAAGGCGCGGTAGGTGACGATGTTGTCGCTGCCATCCTGTGCCTGGTGACGGATTCTGACGGAGGTGATGTACTTGTTCAGCAGGATAAGGCTCTCGTCCTTCTTGCCCCAGGCGATCTGCAGCGTGTCGGTGTAGTTCATGCTGTATTCATCGCTGTTGTAGTAGACCGGAGGCTGGAGTCCGTTGACCTGAATACCGGCGTTGAGCAGGTCGACCGAACTGATGAACTCGTTCTCGGAGTAGAGCGAGAGGACGAGCCGCGCATTCTGATGGATGACGGGGTTCAGGGTCATCTGCACCACGTCCTCATCCGTCGGTTTCAGGTGGAAATAGGTGGGATAGGTCTCCACGTAGCGCCAGTCGCTGCTCATGTACTCCTGCCCGTTGGTGAGCTTCAGCCCCGCATTGTCGTCCAGCGGAAGGGCAGGCGACGCGGCATAGATAATCCAGTCGCCATCCCGCAGGATGAGGGGCGTACCCACCTCCTTGTCAAAGCTCCCGTCCGCCTTGACCGAGCAGGGACGGAGGTAGTAGAAGTGGGTGTCAGCATCACCGCGCACCACGAAGGTGCAGTTCAGCGGAGCGGTATTCGGCTTGCGTTCCCATAAGCCGTCCGTCGAATTCCTTACGGCAGGCCAGACCAGCAGACGAACGGTGCTGCCGATTGCCATGTCGTCGAGGTAAGGGTTGAGTATCTGTTGCACGCTGCGCGGGTTCTCCTGTTCGGGATGGACCAGTGCCGGATTCCCCGTCACGACCAGGGCACGTGTGCCGGTGCCGACGGTGCGTCCCGCAGCAGGGCTGCCCGAGAGAACAATGTCCACACGGTGTCCTTCCTCCTTGCCGGGTTGCGGCACCTCGTTGTCGGAGGAGCAGGCACCCAGGAGTGCCAGCACCAGACTGCCAAGGCAGACTGTCAATGTATGTTTCATGTAAGTCATTGCGTTTATTCGTTGTTTTCGGGTTTATTGGGTTAGCCGCCATCTATCCGCCACATAGACGGCATCCAGGTGGCGGATAGATGAGGTCAAAGTGGCACTTACTTACCGCTTGATAAGGCGGAGCTCGCCGGTGAAGTTGTTGATGCCTGCGGGCGATGAAGCTGTGAACGGCAGGCGCGGAGAAAGTCCGAGGCGGACATTCCTCTTATTATGGTAGTCACTAGTATACCCCCAAGGCGCCTTCATCCACACACAGAAATAACCGGCATCATTCATCGAAGCAGTCAGGTAAACCGCCTCAATACCGTAATAATACATGCCAGCATATTGCTCCTTCAGATTCGCCATTCCGGTAATGGGCAGGAACATGGTCGCCGAGGGATTGCTCCAGTCCACAAGGTGCTCGTATGTCAGTGCATCCAGTGTGGCATTCACGGGGTCCGACAGCTTGTAGCGGTCGATGCGCAGGTAGAAGACTGGTGCTTTCGTCCCGTTCAGCAGGGTCTGCACCTTCGGGCTGACCTCAAGTCTCCAGCGCATGGCATACGCCTCCGGTGTGTGGAGTGCCTTGATGGCGTATACGGTTCCCCACTTCTTGATGCTATTCAGATCCAGGTTCCCTGCCGGTCTTCTAGCAATCTCCTGCCGAAGCGCCTCCGGTTCGATGCAGGAACCGATGGCATCGTGCTTCCGCACGATGAGGTAGACCGATACCTGCCCCGGAGCCGGGTCATAAGCGGGACAATAATGTCCTCCGCTAGGAGAACTATTCTCGTAGTCTTTATCCGGAGAATCCCATGTAGCCCTGGAGGGATAATTACCCGGCTCACCGTACTGCTCATGAAACTTCTCCCAAAGCGCATATCCCTCCAGGTAACTATTCCCCTGTGTATCCTTCATGTTAGCAGTGGGTACCTTCATGCCCGGTCGGTAAAAGGGGATACAGACACGCAGGATAGAATCATTCTGCAGTCTGGTCTGATAACCCGTATCCTCCCCCGTACCGCTTTCGACTGAAGGTCCGGGCATAACGGCATAGTTTCCGGCAGCGGAACAGGAAGGATAGATTTGCAGGTATTCGTCCATGGTGGGAACCCGCCACCCGGGAGGCACAGGCTGCTCCGAGGGACCCTTCTCCCAACGTTTCCGGGGATACTTGGTGGCACGCATGTAGGTCTGGCTATTGGCTCCTCCCGGCGTCCACTGGTCGTACACTTTCTTTTCCACAATCTCGTTGGCGGCATGCTGGTAATTGGTCAAGATATCATCCTTGCCCCATTGCCACAGTGCCTCAGCTCTGGATTCATAGAGCTTATACCACTTGGTCCGTGCAGTCTCAACCATGTAATCGGGCAAGATGGGGAAAAAGCGCATCTTGCCATTACCAAATCCGGTGCCCTCGCTGTTCACCAGCGGCACTTTCCAGCGATCCCGCCACGTGGGCAAAGGAGTTGAAGAGTTATAGTCAGCCTTGTAGAACGGCCAGTAAGGAACATTCCGTCCCGGCTGGTAGTAGTAGCCTTGCAGGCGGTCGGGGTCTGTCTCCGGGTCGGAGGCGTCCCACTCTTCCGCACCGAGGTTGCGGTCCATCCACATGGAGCCGCCGAAGTAAACCGGGTTACCGGTGGCAAGCAGCTGGTAGTCGAACACACCGTCCGAGCCGTCGCCCACGCCGTTCTCCTTGCCTTCGCCGTGAATCCAACGCACCTTCTGCGGGATTTGCGTCACGATGAACACGCCGTATTCGAGGAAGGAGATGCGCACGGTGTAGCTGTAGCCTGCGCGGAGATAGAGCTTGGTCTCGCCCGGTTCATCCGCGCTCTGCACGGTGCGCGGCAACTCAAAGGGCGGCAGCACGAGGGTGGCGATATCCTTTTTATTAGGAACAGGCACCACCTTGTCGATGCTTCCGTTGTATGCCTTCATCGCAAAGCGGTTGAGCACATATCTGTCACCTCTCAGCGTCACCTGCGCCTGGAGGGCATAGGTCTTGTTGCCATCGGGGGCAGTGACCCCGCTTGCCAGGTCGTAGGAATCCCCGTGTGTGGGGAAGACCAGCGAGGTGGAGAAGCGCGACGAGGTCACGGGGATGGGTTCCGTCAGCAACTCCGGCACGTCGGGGTGTATCCGGGTCGTGCAGGGAGCACCCGTCACGGTGAGCCTGCCCGTCTGGAGGTTGACCTGTCCCTGACGGTAGATGTTCGTCAGGGTGATCTCGGCAATGCTGATGTCATACAGTCCCTTCCCTTTCTCATCCGGATTCTCCTGCTGCATCACCTCGAAGGTGAGCTGCGAGAAGACGTGCTGGAAGGGGATGTGGCAGTGAGGCAGGGCGGTCTTGACATTCTGGTTGAGCAGACGTCCCCACATGAGGTCGCGCAGGCTGTCCTTCGGGAAGCCGTTGCCATCCTGCTTGCTCAGGTCCGGCGTCTCATAGTAGTAGCTGGCGGGGGCGTCGCCGTCCGCCGAGACACCTGCCGTCCGCTGCAAAGGTACGAAGTTCTCCTTCGTATCCTTGGCGGGATAGTGGTTCTCCCCGTCGTAGGTGAAGCCATAGAAGTCGATGGTGCGTTTGGCGGAAGGGTCGTCCGCCTTCTCCCGGTCATTGGACGGGTTGAAGCTGAAGTCGGTGTTGACGTTTGCCACCTTGATGTATTTGTGGTTCGCCTCTCCCGTCTCCTGTTCCGAGGCGAGCTGGTCAAAGCGGAGCATCGTGGCAGGTTCATAGGTATCCGGTGCCGCCTCGTCATACGTCTGTGTGAAGGCAAAGAGGCGGTAGAGCGAGCCGGTGGGGAAATGCATGGTGTCAGTCCCTTCCTCCACGGCACGTGTGGCGACGAGGTCGCCCACCCGGTCATCGGGACGCATGCCGTCCAGTCCCTCCTCATGGAAGAGGTCGGAGCAGCCGGCAGCCAGCAGCAGACCGAATGCTAAGAGTGGTAATCTGGTATATCTGTTCATACAATGGACTATTCAATTGACAATGGACAATGGACAATTCGATTCAATTGACAATTCTATATTTATTATGAGCCTACTTCATTGGAACCCGGGCGGAAGACGTAGTCATGCACTCCGCCGTCCTTCCATTCCATGAGCACGGCATCGAGGTAGAGGTTGTGGCGTCCGAAGACGAGGGTTATCTTGTACCGCTTGCCGGTATCGATGGACTTCACGGGATTGGTCGTGCCCACCACATGCACGGGGACGATGACATCCTTCCACTGCATGGTGTGGGTCAGTCCGTTCTCTTCGTTCGTACGCTGCGTGTCCATGGGGAAATTGTCGAGGTGCGAGAGCAGGGCGCTGACGTCCATCTTCAGGAAGACCCCTTTCCCGGCAGGCGTGTTCACGATGTCTGTCGCTGCAGTGCGGCTGGTGCGCACATTGACGAAGAGGGAGTCCACTGCCACGTCGCGCCCCACGGTGAGCTGGGTGTGTCCCGTCGTGCGGATGGAAAAGTCATCGGGGAGGTCCTGCATCTCCGTCACCTTGTAGCCGTGGATGGAGGAGGTTTGGTCCTGTGCCGTTGCCTGGTCCGGCAGCCAGTTGAGCTTATGCGGAACACTGAAGGGCATCCAGCCGGCATCCGTGGCAGACGGAGCAGTATCAGTCCCGCCGTAGTAGTACACCCGGAGGTTGCTCAGCACGACGTCGCGCACATACTGCATGTCGACCATCGACTGGTCGCGCTGTGCCACGAAGAGCACCTGCGCCGTCAGGTGGCGGAAGTAGAGGCGGTTCCTTTCCTGTCCGAACTTGTCCTCCTTGTTTCCCCAGTAAGCAGGGTCGGCATCGAGAGAGAGGAAGTCCATCCGTCCCAGGGGCAGCTTGCCGCCCGACACCGCCTCGCTGCTCAACGTCAGTTCGCGGTAGTCGAACGCACCGTCGGGTCTCTCCCGGGGCGCAAGCACCACTGCCGGCGCATAGCCCCGCGCGAAGTACGTATCGCCGTTGGAGGCATACTCCACGCCGGTGTTGTAGGTCACCTTGTAGTAATCGTTGATTTTGCCCAGCACCTCCACGAGGTGGGTGTAGGCGTCGTCCGAGTTCAAGTAGTCCGCAGGCGGATTGTCGAAGTCGGTAGCCTGCTGCTGTGTCATGAGCAGGATGTTCGGGGTCATGCGTACGCCGTCAATCTGTTGCAGTCCGGCGCGGCTCACCACGAAGTTCATCTGGATTTCGTTCGTCGGCGCATCCTTTCGCATCATCCGGTCTTCCTCCGAGACGACGCACGAGGCGAGCAGCCCCATCGCTCCTGCCAGAAGGGGGAGCAACGGACGGAAACGCCGGATTGTCAAGTGGGAGTTTATCTTCATGTCTCGTCAGTCTAAAAAGGTTTTACCTTCACCAGCGTCCACCCAGGGGATGCTGAAGGTGTTCACTTCGATGTACGTACCTCCGTCGTCGCCGTTGCCGGGGACGGTGATGCGGTGCAGCTGCGGCAGGTAGTAGGTGTTGCGCAGCAGCTGGGAGTTGACATAACCCATGTTCGGGTCTGAGTAGTGGGTGATGTCCTCAGAGTTCTTCACGTTGTAGTCCTCGATGTAGGAGAAGAAGTAGCACCAGCCGCCCACATGGGGGACAATCTTGTTGCGCACCCCGGTGAGTGTGCCGGGGGTACGTGCCATGCGTTCGGTGATGAAGTAGTATTTCGTCTCCTGCTTTCCCGTCACCGGGTCGGTGTACGGCAGGGGAACGGTCCAGTAGGTACCGGGCGTGAAGAAGTTCGCCTGCCACTCCGTTCCGGAATTGCGGTAGGCACCCTGCACCTTGAGGCAGAGAGCCAGGAAACGCTCGATTTTCCGGTACAGGTCCACCTCGGTATCGGTGGTGTTCGGCACCACGGTGGTCTCTCCCGCTACCTGAAAGCGTTGCCCGAAGTCGATGTGCACGCAGTCCAGCTCGAAGTTTGTCTTGGCACCGTTTACTGGCAAACGCACCCCGCGGTCGGACATGAAGACGTCTTCATTATAATAGCCGTCCTGCTTGGTCGCCCCACGAAAGAGCTCCTCCACAAATTTGCGTTCCTCGTCAGTCAGGTCGGTATTCTTGCCGTCTGTCACGGACGTCCACGTCGCGCGGTCCACATAGAGTTCGCGGGGCATGAGTCGGGCAGCCACCTGCAGGTGGGTGATGGAGCGGACGGGGTTAATGCGGTTGTTCGCCAGCAGGTTGTTGCCGTCTGTCTGGTCAGGCGTCGGCTTGGCATAGCCGTTGGGCAGGGCATAGACACCCTTCACGTAGCCGCCACCCTGACGGCTGTTCGTACGTTTGAGCTTGGCATCATCGAGCTTCTCCGCCCGTTCGAAATGCTGGTAGAACTGCGCATTGGTCAGCTTGCTGTAGTCCTGCGGCGGTGTATAGACGAACTCGGCATCGAGCTCGCTCTGGTCGTAGCGGTAGGTCTTGGCGTCGACCTTCTGCATCACCGACGTGAGGTCCATGTTGGGGTCCTCGTACCACAGCTTGGAATACTTGCTCGGCTCCGCCTCCTTGGGGATGAGGTAAATCTTGCGGTTCAGGCTGTTGACGGTGTAGTAGACCGAGTCGGCACGGATGAAGCCGATGCCGCCGTTGATGTTAGTCACCCCGGTCTCGTCCGCCTTCTTGTACGTCTTGAGGAAGTCCACTCCCCCACTCGTCTCCGTGTCAGTGTAGAGCAGGTGTACCTTCGCCACGCTGCGGGTCAGCTCGAAGCGAACGTCGAGCGGGTTGTCCTTGGAATGGACTTCGCTGAGGTCGAACGAGGAGGAGCCACTGTTGTTCTTTCCGATGCCCTGCATCTGGATGCATCCGTCGGGAGCTTCCTCCAGCAACGACTGCCGTCCGTAGGAGTCGCGGGCAAAATAGTTGATAACGTCGTAGAAACGCGACATCCCCATAACCGACGGTCCGGAACCGACGTTCACAGGGATATAAAGGAAGTGCTCGGGGTCACTTGCCAGATTCTTCACCTTATCATACAACGCTTCCGGCAGGTTGGCAAACGCCACCATGTAGTGTGTGCCGGACTTCAGGACAAGGTTATCGGTAGAATAAAGATACTCCGTGTTGTTCTCCACCTTTCCTGTGAGGTTGATGTCTGTCACATAGCCGTAGTTCCCGTCGAAGATGAAGACGTAGAACGAGCGGATGGCGTTCTCGTGGTCCGAACCGACGGACTCGCCCGTCTCCTCTGCACGGGTAGTGGGAGCACCCGGCTCAGCCAGCGAGATGTGAAAGCGAAAGTAGGTCTGCCCCACCGCTACGGGTTGTGGCTCAGGCAACGGACCGATGTCGTCCTTCATGTCGGAGCAGGCACCCAGCAGCACGGCAAAGAGCAGGAGGCACAGCGGCAACATCCGTCGGCTAAGCACCCCTGCGAGGCAGTCTGTCTGTATATTCAGTCTGTTCATGGTCAATGGCAGTTTAGTTGGCATCTATGTGTGTAAAGTCTATCTCCTGGTCGCTCTTGACGCGCCACGGCAGGATTTCGATGTAGAAGCGCAGGTAGCTCACCATCGAGTCGTCCTCGCGGTCGGCATCAAAGGGTTGCGGCTCCGGTGTGCCGGGCTTGTCCACGCCGGTGATGCGCAATTCATACCAGTTGTTGCGCACCACGCCGTAGCGTCCCAGGTAGTTCTGTCCCTGTGTGGCGACGGTCGCTCCGGATGCTTCGTCGTTGGTCTTGGGGTAGACCACCTGCGAAGGTGTCGGAGTCTCGCCGGCATGCCACGGTGTCTCGTTGTCGTCGAAGTGGCGGAGAGGCACGACGTAGTACATCTTCCCGCCCCGGTAGAAGCCGAAGCGCGAGGTGTAGTTGTCTGCCAGCCAGGAGAGCGCGGAAGTCAGGAAGTTGTGCAGCACCTGTGCCACCTCGGTGTGGGTGGCATCCGTACCGGTCGGGTTATTGGTCCACGTCACGGGTGTTCCCTTCACGCGGACGAGTCCTTCCAGTCCGGTGACGGAGGTCAGCTCGGCATCGCTCTTGAAGTGGGAAGCCGCCGCAGCGAAGGCTGCACCGAAGTCACCCGTCGCCGTCCCTGCCGGATTTGCCTTGGGAGCCAGCAACGGCGTCGTGCCGTTCATGCCGTAGAGGTCGGCAAAGTGCACGGTCTTGTCTTCCGCCGTAAACGAGGCCTGGAAAAGGTCGGTGTTGGTAGCATGGAACCGCTGTGCCGTCGGCTGGCTGAGCAGGCTGCGGAAGAGCGTCAGCCAGTTGGTGCGCCACGCCGTCAGCTGTGCCTGAGTCACGGAGTAGCCCGCGGGATATTGGTAGGTCGCGTCCTTCGCAAAGAGGTCGGCGAGCAGCTTCAGGTTCTGGTCGGCAAGCAGTTTCTTCGTCACCAGGTTGTTCAGCCCCTGCACGGTGAAGACCTCGTCGGGCAGTTCGCTGGAGGTCAGCACGCCGTAGTCCCGTATCTCCTGCCCGTTCTTCGACGAGCCGAGGGTCACCTCCAGTTCGACGGCGGTCGTGGTGCGCTGACGCATGCGGTCCACGTCGGTGGTGTTCTCCATCGGATAGTCGGCATCCGCAAGCGAGTTGTGCCATGCAGCACGGTCGGGAACGGTCGTGTTGAGGTAGTTCGCAGTATTGTAGTCCGCTTTGTAATGGGGAGACACTGCCCAGTTGATGAGGTAGAGCGGCGTCCCCGTCCCCAGCGGAGAAGCACCCAGAAAACGGTAATTGTCCGCTGCGCCGGAAGAGGCATAACGGGCATAGGTAGCGAAGGTCCCCTGCGGTGAACCGTCACCGTTGTCGATGTGCTTCGTCAGGTATGCCGTGCGGGCGGCATTGAGCAGGGTCCAGCCGGTAATATCATAGGTAAAGGCGGTGTTGACATCGTCCTTGCCGATTGCCGTCGTTCCCGTCTTGCTCACGTTCACCTTCGCCACGGCACGCTCCACGTAGATGGTCGCGGCAGGCTCTCCACTCGCCGCATCCGACACCTTGCCGTAGAGACGGTTGAGGGCGATGGGCGCAAGGACCTGTGTCGAGGAGTTCGACACGGACGGAGCGGACTTCAAGCTTCCTCCCTTCACGGTGGAGAGGACGGCGTTGGTCATCAGCAGGTAGTTCACGCCGTAGAAGTCGGCAAAGGGATGGGGCGTCTCTCCATTTCCGCCGGGAGTGAGCCGGGGCAAAGTGTTCACCGACGAGTCAAAGCCAGCCTTGAGCCGGAGGAAGTCGGGAAAACGAATGTTGCCGCTCCCTCCTGCATCGGTGTTGCCCACGATGTAGGTGTCCGGACCGAAGCGCAGCGTGTTGCCTGCCGCACCGGCGCCCGCCGTGAAGTGGAACAGCTGCTCGGGAGCGTTGAGGAGGACGAAGGCATAGAGCTTGTCCGTGTCCCCGATGTTGTTGCGTACGATGGGCGTCACGAACGAAGACCCCGATGTGATGTTCGGGTCGCTCTCCTTCGTGAACGAGCGGTCGAGCCGGTAGACGGAACGTGCCACGGCACTGTTCTCGTCCGCCCCGGAGAAGAGTATCAGGTAGGAATGGGAGAGATTGACGGCATATTCAGCCTCGTACCCGTCCTGCGGAGTGGCAGCACGGGTACGCCCCTCCGTCGGTACTTGCAGACGGAGCAACATGTAGGCTTCGCCGTCGGCGTTGAACACCTGCTCGATGCCGACAGGACGCGGCTCGTCGCGCAACGTCTCGTCGGAGCAGGCGGTCAGCATCCCCAGGCAGAGGAGCGCCATCTCTATCGTATGTATTGTTTTCAGTTTCATCTGCGTTGTCAGGTTGTTGTTGGGAGGATGGAGCGTCGTCCATCCATCGTCATCCTAGAACTCATACACCACGCTGAGTGCCGCCTTCTGCGGCCCGATGTAGTGTTTCGTCTTGTCGCGGGTCCGTTCGCCACACGTGGGACAGGCATACTCCCGGTAGTCCACGTATTCATAGCCGAGTCCTACCGAGGCCTCCATGCCCCAATGGTCACCGAGGGACCATACATAGCCGTAGGTCAGTCCGCCACCGGCGAACTTCGCCTCATAGCGTCGGTCGGCAAGGCTCTTCCAGATGCGGAAGGGCAACTTGACCCCTCCCAGGTTGGCTTGCCCGGCATTGAGCGCGACGCCGAAGAAGTGTCCTTTGAACCACGGACGGAGGTAGTGGCGCACTTCGGGTGCGAGGCACCAGTTGCGCAACTTCCTCCCCTCTCCCAGGCTGAACGGGCTGAACCCGTATGCCGCCTGCACCGTGGTGTGCCATCCCAGCTCCATCTCGACCGCCACATTGGGTGTCAGCGTGGCATCCCACAGCAGGTTGTTCTTCAACCGCACGGTCTGTGCGGAGAGCGCTGCCGGGAGCACGGCGAGGAGGAACGGGAGGAGGAGGCGGGGCATGGGGAAGTTTTTTATCTGGTCATTAAATGTCTTCAAACTGAATGCGCTTCTGCCACTTCAGGATTCCGATGCGGATGGTGATGGCACGAAGGCGGTTTCCGGCAATGAGAAGGTCAATGTCGTACTGGTTCTCACGGTCGAGGTATTCCTGGGGCGAATAGCGTCGTGCATAGGCATCCCGTCCGTAACTGAGGAACTCCGGCAGGTTGAGCACAGCCACCAGTCGCTTGTTGTCTTTCTTGTTCACGATGTAAAGCTTTGCCGCACGGTCGGCTTCCGCCTCGGGATAGACCATCAGACGGGAAACCGAGAAGTCGTAATGCAACGAGTTGGCATGCACGATGACCCCGTCATCGGGAGTCGTGACCGCCGACGAAGCCTCGTCGATGGTCCACTGGGCAAAGGGAGTATAGAGCAGGGGCTCTTCAGCCACCACCTCGTTCCTCTCATTCAGGTGGCCGTTGTCAGCCGTGATGAAGACCCCGTAATCGGTATCTTTCAGTTCGGCAGCATCCTCGGTCTGACGGATGGTGAGGTTGATAAGCTTGGTGTCGCGTATCAGGGGCACCATGGCATACGTCGGCTTCATGAAGCGTACCTCACACGTCTGCACCTCCAGGGTATGCCAGAGTGTATCCAGCGCCACCCCTCCGTTGTCGACAGCACGGGCTGCCAGTGTTTTCCCGTCATACTCTCCGAGAGAGACCGTCCGCGGGTCTTTGCTGCGTTCCAGCTCAATCTGCAACTTGTCGAGCGCATCTCCGGTTTGCAGGCGGGGAATGACGAACTTCGCTCCCGGTCGCTTTTGGCGTTGAGCCTCTCCGGCTTGCATGGCCACAGCCATCAGGCGATAGTTCCCCGGTTCGAGTCCTTCGACGTGCATCCGGTAGCCGGGGTCAGCCAAGGGGGCGTTGTCAGCATAGTTTTCAGCAGTCTCCACGCGCACCACCTTGTTATTGGTGTCGAGCACATAGAGCGTGACAGCTCCCACCTGGTCGTTGAAAAGGTCGCCGTGCATGTTGTAGTCGTAGCGGAAGCTTACGTAGAGGCCTTCCTCACAGTCGCTGCGGTCTTCGTCCATCAGAGTGCAGGAAGAAGGCAAGAGCAACATCAGCAGGCATGCCAGCAGGCCGATAGATGGATAGTTGATCATTCGTTTCATAAATAACTGTTAGGTGAAGGGTTCAGTGTGTCTGAAAAAAGGAGTAGGACACAGAGTCACAGAGACACAAAGGTCGTTCTGTCAACGGAAGTCGCTCTGCGCTATTTGTGTCTCTGTGTCCACTCTTAAGATTCCTTCCTCCTGCGAGGAAAAGTATTAATCATTACAGGTCCGTGTTCTGTGTACGTTTCTGCCACTTCACGGTGTGGATTTCTACCTTCAGATAACGTTCTACAGAATCATTCCATTTACCATCCGTTGTCGGCAATTCAGGAATACCAGAGTCACCCAGCTTGGAAATGGTGTTCACATTGATTTCATACCAAGTGTTACGAACAACGCCATAACGACCCAGATAATTGATAGCTGACTGTTTTCCTTCACCATCATTTGCCAACTCATAGGCGTTTACGCTGTTAGCAGGAACCCATTCAGGTTTCCAAGGAGTCTCAGTATCTTTAAAGTGACGGATAATAACAGGGTAATAAGTCAGACCACTGTCATACTTACGAATGGTGATTTTCTTCAAATCGGCATTAATCTTATCCTGCAATTGCTGAATTGTTGTGTTATCAGAAGTAGAAGTACTCCAACCGTCAGCCTTCAATTCAACCTGCGGATTAGTCTTATTGTTGGTAAATTCAGCCGTATAGTTTGCAAAGAAATCATCCGGTTCTACCTTGGTTGCTTCATTATTATGTTCTTTCAACCAAGCTTGTACATAGTCCCAGTTCCAGACATCAGTGCGCAAATTGCTCTTAACCTCATCCTCGCTTGCATAAAGCAGATTACCTTTATCACTGCGTGTGAAGAAGGTGCTAAGGTTAGTACCCTGATCATCTTTCAACTGCACTTTTACAATTACGCGAGTTGAGTGATAATCCTTCATGTTCGCAACATTATAGGTATTCTCCAGACAGTAGGCAGGATTAATTTCACTAGCTGTTGTTACCTTGTTCCAATTCTCTACCTTGGTTACATCCTTATTCACATTAAAGTAAGTATCAGTCTGGTTATCCACATTCAATGCATAGGTCGGAGCTTCGGCAAAGTTGATACGGTAGAGAGAAGAAGCACCATCAAGCATACCATTCTCAAGCATACGGGAGTTTGCATCAACCTGCGGATTCACAGTTGCATTTGAACGGTATGTACTATATTTACCAAAGTTATCTACATTACGTGTAATGTACTCCTGCTTAGCCGTATTATCAAGCATCCAGCCTACGACCTCATACTTAAACTTTTTATTATTCGAGTCAAAAGTCTTATCGCCTGTGTTTACAGCATCAGCGGTCAAAGTCACTTTGGCAACTGCACGCTCAACATAAATCTTCGTGCTCGCATTGCCTTGCTCTGCAGCAGCCTGAGAAGGATAAATACTGTTTGCTTCAATCTTACGTAAAGTTGTCACCTGAGCAGTTGATGCATCAGCGTCGTTTTTATCACTCAACGGGGAGTTACCCATGAAGAAACCGTTGCTTCTAAAATAGGTTTCATCTGCTTGATTGTTTATGACCAGCGTCTTAAAGGCGGAAAACGTCATTCCTTCAGTAGATGCGGGAGCTTTGAACGAGCCATTGCTATAACTTGTCACAGCCCCTAAAGTAATAGAGTTACCAGAGAAAGTAAGAGATGCCGGTTTGTTCAACATGACATAAGCATACAAGTTATCTGCTGAACCAACACCTTCCTTATTAATCTCCTTAATAATTTCTGCAGTAGAAGTAATTTCCGCCTGACCATTCTTTGTAAAATTGGAGGTCAAATCGTAAGCAGAAGTAAATTTAGCTTTAGCCTCATCGGCCCCTGAAAAGATTAACAAGTAAATGTTGTTCACCTTATATTCATTCAGGTCTCCATCATCATTCGTCGATATGGCACGTGTTTCCACAGGCACATCCAACGACAAACGGATGTAGCCCTTACCCTCTTCGTTGAAAAGATAGGTGTTGTCTCCACCTACCTCCGGCTTGAGGACCTCGTTGTCACTACATGCTGTAAACGCAGTCAGGCAAAGGGCTGCGGCAGCAACAAAAAATTTAGTTCTCATAAACATAGTTGGTTTGATTATTAATACTCGATTTCAATTCATTGTTTCAGCAAGTTCAGGTTGTCGGCAGCCAACTGCAATCCACCTTGTGCAGCACGGGCGAAGTGAACAATCGCGGCTTCCGTCTCTCCACGCAGCACGCACAGGATGCCCCGGGCATTCTCGGCTTCAGCGGAATCTCCTGCACGGGAGAGGAAACGCTCGGCAGCCTTGTCATCGCGACTCCTCAACGACACATTTGCCGCATTGAGGTTGGCAATGGCATCGCCCGGATACATATAGGCTGCTGTCAGGAATACCTTATTATACTCCTCACTTCCGGCAGGATAAGTCTGTGCCAGGAGGTAAAGCTCTTCCAAAGACAGCTGGTTAGGTTTCGTCCGGAATATCTCCGCAGCCTCCTCCGGAGTGAACGGACGGACCACATACTGCACCGTGTAATCGGCATGACGCAGGAGCGGATAGATGGCGGTGAGCAACGTCCGGTAATCATCCGGGTAAGTAGCACGGATGCGGTGCTCCTTCTCGTCGGGAGTCCCTTCGCCGTCGATGAGTTCCAGAATCCCGTCGCGGTGTGCCAGCGATGATTCGGAAACCCGGCGACGGAAGCCTTCCCAGTCCTCCGGTGTAGAGGAAACATCGAAACGGACGCCGTCAAAGCGGTGCAACCCTTTCACATAATCCAAGAGTGACTGCATACGCTCACGCGCCAGACGTTCGTTGTTGGCATATGAACCTTCCGGCGAAGCATAACCGTGGATGGTAATGGCAGTGATGCTCACATTGGGGTCTTCCTTTACCTTATTAATCGTACCGCGGATCTTGTCCAGTTCCGCCGTATTCTCCATGTAGGATGCATCGATGGCAGTCGCATTGACCCGGTAATTGAGCAATGCACTTCCGCTGACCTCACGCAGCTTGCGAGGTTCGGCAGGCGGCGTCACAAACGCATACTGCACCTCGTCGAACGGGTCGTAGTCGATGCGGACTGTCTGGGCAGTCGCCTGCTCCAGCTTGTCGCCGCAAGCACAGAGGTCCTGCATCACGGCGAGCGTGGCACCCTTCATCCAAGGCTGGTAGACAGCCACATCAGTGTAGGCATACGTCTGTGCCGTGCCGTTCCGCCGACGCATCTCGACCGCATCGGGATAGGCATCACTTCCTGCCCGTTCGTGGTAGATGTGGGCGCGGCGTCCCGTGACGAGGAAAGGCGTCAGGGGCATCTCCCGGCTTCCGTCGGCAGAGGTGATGACCGGCTGGAAAGCCATGAGCTGGTCAGCCTTCAAATCCAGTTCGTCCAGCACAAACTCCATCGACACGACCAGCTTTCCGGAGTTGGAGCGTGCGGTGAGCTTGCGTATATCCACACGAGGTGTGCCTGCCGCAAGGGGCAGGCATACCATCGCAAGGATGAAAGTGAGAAAAACATTCTTCGTTTTCATAATGGTTCAGGGTATGGGGTTAGAAAACATACACCAGGTTGATAGCGGCCTTCGTCGGGCCTACATAATTCTTGTGGTCGCGTCCGAGGAGTGCGCCACAACGTTCACACTCATACTTCTTGTACTGCGTATAGACATAGCCCACGCCGATGGCAGCCTCCACGTTCCAGTGCTTGCTCAGTGGAAACGCATAGCCATAGGCGATGCCGCCTCCGGCATACCAGCCCACGTAGCGGTTGTCCTTCAGCGAAGGGAACATGCCGAAGGGGAGGTGGATGCCCTGCACACGGTATTCTCCGCCCAGTGCGTCGACACCGACGAAGTGTCCCATCATGGGACGGCAGAACCAGTAACGGAATTCGGGATTGACTACCCAGTGGCGCATCAACCGTTCGCTATCGGTCGATTTCCAGGGGTTGAGTCCATAGATTACCTGCAACGAAGTGTGCCTCCCCGTCTGCAACTCCGCCCCGATGTTGGGAGTCGTCGTCGCATCATAGAGCAAGTTGGTCTTTACCGCCACTTTCTGTGCACGGATGGCGGGGGTCATACACAGCAACAGTATCATACACGCGAGTACGCGATAGATGAGAAGTGTTGAAAATCTCTTTATCATACGGTGCATTGTTGTTTTATAAATGCTAGTTGTCTTATGTATCACTTTTAAATCCCGTCCCTGTTGCGTATATTTAGGGACGCACGAGCACGGAATTTGTTTTCGTTGCAAAATTAGAGAGAATAGCGCGTACAGTCGACGAACATCAATGTACATCTGAAAACATCATTTCACTGTTTATTAGCGAATTATAAAATACATCCATGTACAAATGCATCCAAAGGCATGATTTTGCCTCCTTCCAGCACACGGACGGCTTCCTAGTGACATTCCCAAGCTGTTCCCGCCACCGGGCATCCATGAGGAAGGGAGGATTCCGCCCCACGCCTGGGGATTATTGTCCATTATCCGTCGTCCATTGTCAAGAGAGACGGCTGCCATTGACCGCCGAAGAGGTGTTTTGACAAAATGTCAAACGAAGGCCTCCACAGTGCCCTCCCTCGCACCAAAATACGATTGGGTGGATTCCGAGGCCCTTCTCAGGCGATTCGCAAAATACACATTGACACAGATTCGTTCCAAGCGTTATCATCCCGACACAACCTAAGAGCAACATCCTTCCCATGCGACAGCAGGATTCCCACACGGCACACATGATGATACCTTCCGATTTATTGACACGCCTCATCTTCCAGCGAACGAAACCCGGAGTTTTTGCCTTTCATTCTCCGAACATTTGACTTCCACGGATGAAACAATATTGTTTGGGAAGTGAAACTATATTGTTTGACTCGTCAAACACTTGTGTTTCGCACGTGAAACAATATTGTTTGAGCCTCAAAATGTAAGTATTTCGAAAATGAAATGTATAGTTTTCTAAAATAAGAGCCCTTTTCCGGCATTTTCATTAACCTTCCTTTGTAATTGCACGCTATTTGTTCCGAATTTCATCAAATACGCGTTAGAAGGAAACGGCATTTCCCGTGCATTTGTCAAGAGAAAGCAGCATTTTGATTGACAACTGATAATTTCCAGCGATGTGATGTCCAATCATCCCCCAAAAATGTAGGGGCAATCGGTCGGATCGCCTGATACACATGCCGAAGGGCGGTTGTTCTTGATGGGTGGGAATATTGAAAGGGAGGAAATGGTGGGACGGACGAAATGGGAACAAGCGTGATTGGGACGGATTTGAACGGGTGTGATTGGGATGGGCGTGATTGGACCGGGCGACCAGACCGGTCGCCCCTACATTGTTTATTATTGGACGCTATGGCAGGATTCCTTCACAAATGACCGAACAAAATCATCACAAATAACCGAACGGAATCGTCACAAATGACCGAATAAAATCGTTACAAATGACCGAATTTATAAATAAAACATTGGATATTAAAATCATAAGATATATCTTTGCCTAAGACTAAGAACAATGAAACATGGTAGCCTATAAACCTAGAATTGCAGATAAATTGTTGGCACGGAAAATGGCAGGTAAGGGTGCTGTTCTGATTGAAGGCCCCAAATGGTGCGGCAAAACCACAACAGCCAAACAGCAGGCCAAGAGTATGCTCAATCTCGGAGACAGCAACGTACTGCGGCAAAGTCTGCAAATGATGGAGCTCAGCCCTATCACCTTGCTGGAAGGAGATACACCACGCTTGATAGACGAATGGCAAACCATTCCACCGCTATGGGATACCATACGGAGCGAAGTAGACCGACGGGGAGACTTTTCGCAATTCATCCTGACCGGTTCATCGGTCCTTCCAGATGCTGAAAGTACCATCCACAGCGGGACTGGCAGATTTGCACGCATCAAGATGCGCCCCATGAGCCTGCTTGAATCGGGGGAGTCGACAGGCAGCGTCAGTCTGACAAAACTGTTCGAAGGTGAGCCTCTAAAGCCACAAGTCAATCAGAAGAAACTGGAGGATATTGCCTACTATACCTGCCGTGGGGGATGGCCGCAAGCCACCTTGCTGGAGGGTGAGATTGCCTTGGACCAAGCACTGGATTATTTCGATTCGGTCGTGGAAAGGGACATCCAACGCGTCGATGGTGTCAAACGGAATGCAGACCGGGCACGCCTGCTCCTGCGTTCGTATGCCCGGCACATTTCCCAACAGGTCTCTTATGCAACCATCAAGGCGGACATGTTGTCCAATGATTCGCAGACGTTGGATGAAGACACGGTGGCGGATTACATCAAGGCACTCAAACGGCTGTTCGTCATTGAGGACCTGGAGGCATGGAATCCGAATATACGCAGCAAGGCGGCAATCCGTACGAGTGACACCCGCCACTTTGTGGACCCGAGCATCGGCACGGCAGCCTTAGGCCTGAGTCCCAAAGATCTGATGAATGACCTGGAGTCTTTCGGGCTGTTCTTTGAAGACCTCGCCGTCCGTGACCTCCGTATTTTTGCAGACGTGCTGGACGGACGTCTGTATCATTACCGCGACAGTTCCGGACTGGAATGTGACACGGTCCTGCACCGCCGCAACGGGACGTATGCCTTGATTGAAATCAAATTGGGAGGAGAGAAAGCCATAGAAGAGGCGGCAGACTCCCTGAAACAGCTGGCTGCGACAATCGACCACACCCACATGCCTCAACCTTCCTTCCTGATGGTCCTGACAGCCGTCGGCCCATACGCCTATCGCCGCCCCGACGGGATTTTCGTGGTTCCCATTACCTGCCTCAACAGTTGAGCACAATGACGAAACAGGGGGTTTGATAGCTGAAGCCCAAACGGATAAACAAGTTGATGGAATGTAATCGAATGTAGGGGCGACCGGTCGGGTCGCCCCTACATTATTTATATCGGACGTCATTGTGGGATTCCGTCACAAATGACCGAACGAATTTATGACACATTACACATTATATCCAAATATCATACAAGCAGGAATAAACTTGGTAGAAAACGAAAGCGCGAACCACGCAGACCGTTCACGGTTCTGCCTGATTCGCGCCCTTATCTATACACGTTCCTCCGCAGGGAAGGAATCGGGAGAGGCTTGGGAGTTGTTACTTCGCCAATTTGTCGTTAGAGCCCAGCACATTCACAATCTTGTGCATGTAGAGCTTCTTCATCTCGTCGCGAGCCGGACCGAGGTACTTGCGCGGGTCAAACTCGGCAGGTTTCTCAGCCAATACCTTGCGGATGGCAGCAGTCATCGCCAGACGGCTGTCGGAGTCGATGTTGATCTTGCAAACTGCGGACTTGGCTGCCTTGCGGAGCTCGTCTTCGGGGATACCGATGGCTGCTTCGAGCTTGCCACCGAACTGGTTGATCATGTCAACATATTCCTGGGGAACGGAAGAAGAACCGTGGAGTACGATGGGGAAGCCCGGCAACTCCTTCATGACACCGTCGAGTACGTCGAATGCCAAGGGAGGAGGAACGAGACGTCCGGTAGCAGGGTCAACGTGGCACTGCTCGGGTTTGAACTTATATGCACCGTGTGAGGTACCGATGGAGATAGCCAAGCTGTCGCAACCGGTCTTCGTGGTGAAGTCAACCACTTCCTCAGGACGGGTGTAAGTGTGATGCTCGGCAACCACCTCGTCTTCCACACCGGCAAGCACGCCCAGCTCACCTTCTACGGTGACATCATACTTGTGCGCATATTCTACCACGCGACGGGTCAGTTCCACATTCTCGTCATACGGCAGGTGTGAACCATCGATCATGACGGAAGAGAAGCCCAGGTCCACGCAGCTCTTGCAGAGTTCGAACGAATCTCCGTGGTCGAGGTGGAGCACGATTTCAGGATGTTCACATCCCAGTTCCTTGGCATATTGAACGGCACCTTCAGCCATGTAGCGGAGCAAGGTCTGGTTGGCGTAGTTGCGTGCACCTTTTGACACTTGCAGGATGACCGGTGACTTGGTTTCTACTGAAGCTTGGATGATGGCCTGCATCTGCTCCATGTTGTTGAAGTTGAAAGCAGGGATTGCATAACCACCTTTGATGGCGCGTGCAAACATGTCTCTTGTGTTCACAAGGCCCAATTCTTTATAACTTACCATAGTGTAATTGTTATTAAAATTGATGAATGATTGATTCTCGTTTGTTTATCGTCGGCACAAAAGTAGCAAAGAATGTGAAAGGAAGGACCACAAAAGTTGCAAATATTCCGTTCTTTTCTTGAAAATTCCTTCAGTTTGATGCCCCTGCAACCTTTCTGACAAATGTTTGCTACCTTGAGTTTGCAAGCACAGAAGGGAAGGAAACGGCTGTCCCTCCCCTCTCCTGCCCTCACTTTTCGTTCTTTTTCGCCTCCTCCCAGATGGCATCCATCTCGGCAAGGGTCATGTCGGTGAGCTTCCGTCCTGCCTTCAGGGTATGTTCCTCCAGGTAGTTGAAACGGCTGATGAACTTCTGGTTCGTACGTTCCAGGGCGTTGTCCGGATTGATCTTGTACAGCCGCGCGGCATTAATGAGGCTGAAGAGGACGTCGCCGAACTCCGCTTCCGCCTTCTCCTTGTCCATGTCAGCCACTTCGGCTTCAAACTCGCTGATTTCCTCCTTCACCTTGCCCCACACCTGTTCGCGCTCTTCCCAGTCAAAGCCGACGTTGCGTGCCTTGTCCTGGATGCGGTAAGCCTTGATGAGCGAAGGCAGCGCGTCGGGCACTCCGCTGAGGACACTCTTGTTGCCGTCCTTCTCCTTCAGCTTGATCTGTTCCCAGTTCTCCGACACCTGTTCGGCAGTGTCCGCCTTCACCTCTCCGAACACGTGAGGATGGCGGAAGACCAGCTTGTCACTCAGACGGTCGCAGACGTCCTTGATGTCAAACTGTCCCTTTTCAGAGCCTATCTTCGCATAGAATGCCACATGCAGCAGGACATCGCCCAGCTCCTTGCAGATGTTCTTGGGGTCGTCCTTCATCAGGGCATCACAGAGTTCATAGACTTCTTCGATGGTATTGGGGCGCAGACTTTCGTTGGTCTGTTTCTTGTCCCACGGACACTTCACACGCAGTTCGTCGAGTATGTCCAGGAAGCGTCCGAATGCTTCCAATTGTTCTTGTCGTGTATGCATCGTTGTTGTTTTTGTTGACGAGGGTTTAATTGAATCCTTGCAAAGGTAATGATATTACCGCTTTACCGGTTCCATCCGGAAGGGGAAAAGTCGTTTTGGAGGATAAAGGGAATATTCCTTTCCCATTTTACGTTTTTTTAATACTCTGTTTTACTGCCAAAGGAAACGAACGCCATACAGCGAAAAACTATTACTTTCACATCAGCCCACAAGCGGGACTTTAGCGATATATCCATTTTACCCCCCCCCACCAGCAATTTCACATAAGTTTTTTAACAACTGATTCAAAAAAGGATAACAGAAAACCGAAAGGGTCAGGAAAGCACCGTCAAGGAGTGTTGCAGTCTATTAAATAATTCCTAGCTTTGCGGACTGACAAACCAAAACCTTTAAACAATGAAAAAGATCCTGGCCTTCACTTTATTTGTCCTCATGGGAGTGGTTGCAAGCTTTTCCCAAGACATTAATTTTCACGCGAAAGCCGGTGTGGGCTTTGCCAATCTCACCGGAGATGCCAACGGCGACCCTCTCTTCTCTTACAAAGTCGGTGTGGGTATGAATATCGGTCTGGGAGGACACTGGGAACTGCATCCGGACCTCTTCTTCGTCCGCAAAGGAATGAGCAACAGCGCCGAGGTCCGTTCCGATGATATCGGCATGAAAGGTGACCTGACGCTCAATGCCTATTACCTGGAACTGCCCGTCATGGCTGCTTACCGCATCCCCCTCGAACGGATGGATGTCGTGCTGTACGCCGGTCCCTATCTTGCCTACGGAGTAGGAGGCAAGGTCAAGTCAACCGTCACCGGCAGGGAGGACTCGGATGAACCTGTACGGAAAATAACTGAAAGCCAGAGTGTCTTCGGCACCGGCGGACTCAAACGTTTCGATTCCGGCCTGGGACTGGGTATGGACCTTGAATTCGGACGTTTCATTGCCGGCATCAATGTCAACATCGGACTGGTCAACCTGGCTGGAACCGCAGACTTCGATTCTGGCGAGGATGACATCGCAGTCCGCAACCTGGCGGCACACATCTCCTTCGGCTACAAGTTTTAAAAGCGAATCAATAAAAAGGAGTCAACCGACATCCCGTTGGCTCCACCATACTACTAACCCCAAAATAACAAGTAACAATGAAAAAGATTTTCTTTCTTGCCTTGTTTGCCATTCTGGGAATGACAGCAAGCTATGCACAAAGTGTAGGTTTTAACGTGAAAGCCGGTGCCGGTATTGCCAACCTGAACGGCGATGCAGACGGTGACCCCCTCTTCTCCTACAAAGTCGGTGTCGGTGCCGAAATCGGCTTGGGAGGCAACTGGGCACTCCAACCGACCCTCTTCTTCGTCCGTAAAGGAACGACCAGCAGCATCGGTGAGAATATAGAAGGAACGCTATTCACATTAAAGCAGACCATAAATGCCAACTACCTGGAATTGCCCATCATGGCTGCCTACCGTATCTCACTGCCTTCAACCAACGTGGTACTCAATGCCGGTCCTTACCTCGCCCTGTCTCTTAAACACCACAGACGCTCCCGACGACTAAATAGGAGAAGATCACGGTGGTCCCCGTAA
>ERZ1023614.282-NODE-282-length-17864-cov-6.335336_pt1 | contig 17864 bp, 4 predicted proteins | sample MGYA00380327_ERZ1023614 | MGnify/ENA primary metagenome ERZ1023614 (study PRJEB33179, sample SAMN07448978) | human gut metagenome | biome: Human-gut; feature: Human associated habitat; material: Faeces | host: Homo sapiens | place: India: Bhopal | collected...
TAACAGTTAAAAGCTCAAATTGAAACTATTAATACTATTATTCAAGATTTAATTGAAGATAGAACAGTAGTAGGTTTTGAGGAAGAACAAAATCCAGCTGAAGCATTAGCTTTACAAGATGCTATTAGAATTAGAGAAGCTATAAGTACTCCAAGTAATGATGAATTAGGAGAAACTGATGTTACATCAAGTGCTTCTTTGTTTGCTCTTCAGATGTATAGAAATAATAAAGATTTATATAAAGGACTTGATGGAGAAAATTTTAATAACGATAACGCTAAAACTCTTCTTTCTCAAATAGAAGATAAACTTGAGTTAGAAGGTTATAATAAAGATCTTATTAAAAGTGGAGCTATTAAAGGTTTAAAAATAGCTATAAAACACATTAATAATAGATTACATGCTAAAGGACTTCCTAATCTTGCAGCTCAAATAATTGATAACATTGATGTTACTAAAAACGCTATTAGTTCAGCTATTCCTACATCTAAACTTAATGATACTATTGATAAATTTTTAGATGAATATATAAAATCTGTAAATATTAAGCCAAATAAAAATGGTAGCACTCTTATAGATATTGTTCAATTATTTGATTATTTAATTAATAATAAAGATATTGGTTATGAACAAGCAAAATTAATTTATATTAATATGTATGATTATATAATTAATCATACTTCTAATAAAGAATATAATAAATATATATTTAAAAATATTAGATTAGTAAAAGATAATTATATTACTAATAAATCTTTCACTAATGCTTTAGAAAGAGCTAATTGTTTTCTTCAGCAAGTTCAATATGCTAAACGAGAATATGAAGTAGTTAATAATAGATTAAGAACAGCTGTTGCTAATAAAGTAAAAACAGATAGTAGAGCAAGAGAAATATATTATAATCTTAAACCTGGAGATAAATTAGATATTGAACGTAACGGTAAATTATTGTTCTTTAAAAAGGATGGCGTTGAAATTGGATATTCTATTATTCCTACTACAAGTTCTGATGGTAATACAGTATATATGCCTAAAGAAAAAGGTTTTAGATATAATATTACTAAAAACGGCTCTACTTATAGTAGTCCTTATTTTGATGAATTATTTATTAAATTAATAGAACAATCTGAAGATGTTCAAGATTTACTTAATATATTAAGTATTTACGAATCTAATATTGAAGTTGGCGCTATAATTAATGAAAGTCTTTCTGAACAAGAAACAGATGATATTTATAACTCTATTTCTGAACAATCTAAAAAGCCTTTTGAATTTGTTAATAGTAAAGGTACTCCTGTAAGTAATATAGATGGAGCTAAAATTATTGTAAATCATCCTATAATTAAAAAATTAATAGATGATGGATATATAGGAGCTGATACTTATAAAGTTGTTGATGCTGCTAAAACTATTGCTAATGAAATATTATCTGTTCTTAATTATGATAGCATAAATATTAGTCCTGAATTAAAGATTAGAAGTTATAGAAGATGGTTATCTTCTATGTATGTTAATTTACAACAAACTAAAGATATTGCAGATAATGGATTAAATTATAAAATAACTGTAGAAGATACTGTTACAGGAGTTCCTATTACTTCTCAGCAATCTTTGCCTATTAATTCTCCTGCTTTAAAATTTACTTATGAGAATAATCCTGTAATAGCTGTTATGAATAGTGGTACTGTTAATATTGAAGGATCTAAAGCTACTTATCCATCAAGAGGTATGACTATAAAAACTATGGGATTATTAATTCAAGATAATGATGGAAGTCCAGCTTATGCTTTATTTACTGAAGAAAATAAAGTAGATAAGTCTAATCAAATATATAATGATCTTAAAGAAGAACTTAAAAATATTATTAAAGAAAGATTATCTGGAGGTAATTTTGATGAATTTACAGATAAATTAGCTTCTTTATTTGGAGGAAATAATAGAGGATTTAATAATTTATTTAAAGGCTATAGCGTAGCTTCTATTGGAGATATTACGGCTTTAGCTTTTAAAGGAAGAAAAGATAATTATACATTAGTTGCTTATAGATATAAAAAAGATAGTAATGAAGAGAGTACTGCTATTAGATATTATAAGAACGGGAATAGTTCTTCTCCTGGTAAGATTATATCTAAAGTGGAGGGAAATGAAAGAATTATTGATGATATTGTTGAGGAAATATTAAGTAACACTCAATATTTTAAAAGTTTTGTCGCTATAAGAAATCAAGATGTTATTAATGGTAAAATTAATAAATATCTTTCTAAAAGAAATGGTAAGTTAGTTCTTACTCTTAATGGAAAAGAATTTGTTTATAATAATTTTACTGAATTTATACTTAAAAATAACGCATTTAATACTAATCAAGATGTTGATAAATTTGGTCATTATTTTGAAGTAAATAAAAAAGGATTTTTTATTGAAGCTCAAAAGAGCACGCCCGTAAAGGAAGAACAGCAAGATAGATTATTTACTCCTGATGATATTTTTGATGGCGATAGTTCTAAAACTGTTTATTCTGGAAGATCTATTGCAGAAAAAGTAGGAATTGATGAAAGTATTATTAATATTGCAGAAGATTTAGATTTGCTCCCAAAAGAAGTTAGATATAGTAAAAGAAATACTAAAGCTAAAGCACAAACTAATAAAAATAGTATTCTTTTATTTAAACATTTTGTTACTGCTGTAAATAAAGATAAATATGAAGCTATGCGTATTCTTATTCACGAAAGACTTCATCAAATTCTTAATGAACAAGTTGGAAATCGTAAACAAGAATATGTTAATGAAATATTAGATATTTATAATGAAGCCAAATTAGCTATTAAATCTAATCCTGATAAATATGGTCATTTAATTTCAGCTTTTGATACAATTTTAAATCCTGATACTTATTTTAATTATCTTGATAAATCTGCTCAAGATTATTGGAATAATAGAAGTAAAGAAGAAAGAGATTCTTTATTTGCAGAAGAATTTCTTGTTGAAAGTCTTACTCAGCGTTCTCTTATTGATGCTTTAAATGAAATTAAAAGTACTTCTGATAAAGCTATTATTGATAAACAAACTCCAAAAACTCTTTGGCAGCGTATTATAGATGCTTTAATAAAAATATTTGGTATAAAATTTGATAATATAGAAAATAATACTATATTAGCACGTGAATATAATTTATTTGGAAATTTATTTAATGACACTATTGCTGAAATTCAAACTGTTGAACAACAAAAAGACACTACTATTGAAACTAAAGAAGAATCTGCTGATATTATAACTAAAAATCAATTAGAAGATATTGAAACTGATACTTTTAGTGAATTTGAAGATGATGTTTTTGCTGTTACTGATAAACTTATTGAAAGTAATGAAAATATAACGGCATCGGTAAATGAATATTTGAATAATTATAATGAGCAAGATAAGCCGTTAATGGCTCGTTTTGTTAAAAATGGCTGGATGAAAATAGTTTGCTGATGATCTGTATATAAATAAATTTTAATTATAGGAAACGGGCTAAAAACGGCTCGTTTCCTATAATAATTTTCTGAACATATAAGGTTAAAATCTTAATGTTTATTCTGGTGAAACTAATAAACTTAAAATTATGCCGTGTACAATTAAAGGACTTAATTTAAATCCTAAAGAACTTGCTATCGTAGAAGGTGTAGCAAATGGTAATGACAAGAAAGCTGCTATTATAGCTGCTTATTTAAAAGAAGATGCTAATTTTATTGAATTTGCATCAAAAGATTCTAAATGGAGAGGTAGTATTGAAAATACTCCTCATAATACTTGTGTACGATTACTTAATGAATATTATAAAAAACAACATCCAAGTGTTGTTAATTTTCGTCGTAGTCGTATAGGTACAGAATTAAACGGTTTTAGTTCTGTTCACGCTAAATATATAGCTTACCGGCATACAGCTGGTATAATATCTGCTTTGTATTACGATTTAGCAAAAAATAAAGATGTTAATCGTAAAGATAGGGCAGATATTTTGCGTAGATATAGTACTACTATTCGTTCTAAATTTGTTACAGAATATATTAATCCTTTGATTAATTCTGATGAATTTAAGAATAATTCTACAGGTAAAAAATATATTGAAAAAATTAATGATCTTCGTAGAAAAGCTAATCAATATAAGGCTATTACAGATAAAGAAAATTTTGAAAATACTATTAAAGAATTATATACTATTTATGGCAATATTGCAGCTAAATATGGAGATATTAAAACTAAAAATTATGGAAATCTTGTAAATAAATTACTTGAAAATAAAGAAGCTTTTTATGAAGAAGTAATTAATAATAGTAGTATTACATTTTTAACTAAAGCATTTAAAGATGTATCTGATATTATTAATGCAGAAAAAGCTAATAATGAAGAAGATATTAGTTTTGTCGATGAGAAAAATGATGGTATTGATGAAATGATGAAATCTCATATTGAAGATTTAACTTCAAGAGGTAGTTATTTAAATACTGTTTCTCAAAGACTTAAATTATATTTTGAAACTATTCCTAACTTAGAAAGTGCTGAGTCTAAAACTTTAGATCTTAATAATGAATTAGGAGTAGAAATTCCTATTGGATATAATAAAGCTATATCTGCAATATATAGTTTTTGCACTTTTACTTCTCCTAAATCTTTAATTGAAGAAATTAAAAATGTTGCTAACAATATTTCTCATTATGCGGGTTTAATTAAACTTGCTGAAGATATGGAGAACGATATAGTATTTAGAAATTATGTATTTGGGCAATTAGCTAATCCTAAAGTTAATAAAACTATTATTAGTATTTCTGAATCTGGTATTGAATTTAGTAATAGTAATGCAACTGCTGATCCTATTACTGCTATATTTTATCAATATTATAATGCTATAAAAGGTACTATTCGTACTAATTATCCTGCTCAAGATTTAGAAAATATTCAAGAATTATATGATTATATTAATTTAGCTAAAAAAGAAGAAACTGGAAGTAATGCTCAAAATGATATTTTATTAAATCTTCATAATAAGTTTTTAAATATTTATCTTAAATATTTTCCTAATGCAGAAGTTTCTGCTATAGATAAATATTTTAATGATGTAAATAAAATAGATAATTATACAAAATTTATTAGTATATTTGATGGTTTCTTAAATGAAGCTAAAAAATCTAAAGATAAATATGAACAAGAAATTTTAAGAAATAATAAAAATTTAGCTGATTATTATAATAGAAAAAAATATGCTATTGAAGCTGGAATAGGTTTTGATGAAGAACGACCGGTTTTTAAGATAGATGACACTATATTTGGCGATGCGTTTATTAATTCATTATATAGTATAAGTAATTCATTAGTTAAATATAGTGTTGTAAAAGTTGATTTGAATAGTAGAAACGCTGATGGAAATTTAGGCGCAGATTTTATTGGAAATAGTTGGATTACTAATTTATTTAAACAAATCAATTTTTCTACTGAAGAAGATCTTAATGCTGGTCTTAATAAATTAAGAGAATTTGTTTCATTAAGTGATCAATATAAATATAATCCTATACTTTTTGATCAATATGATGAACGAGGTAGAAAAATTAGTAGGGGATTATTTGATATTAATGAACAAGGAGAAACGTTTGTTAATACTTATGCAAGACAATTATTAGATTATACATTATTTAATGGTATTAAAGATTATGTAACTGATAAGTCTGCATTATATTCTACAATGTCTAAAACAGACTATCTTATAAGCCAACTTATTTCTTATACTACTGATGATAAAATTGCTGATATTAATAAAGGATGGTATTTTATGAGAACTCCATCTGACGCTCCAAAGAATTTTATTATAAAAGCTCCTAAACATAGTATTTCTGGTTTATTTAATGAAAAATCTGTTAATAAAAAACATCCTATTTTTAGAATATTTTATAATTATGTTCTTGGAGAATTAGAACAAGGTTTTAAACAACTTACTAAAGTTGGCACTATTGATAATAATGGTATATTTACTCCTAAAGATAATACAGATGGTTTGTTTGAATATTATCATTATAGAGGAAGTATTATTAAAAATGGAAAATTAACTGGTAATGTTTTTCAATTTAATAGATTATTCCCTGTAAATGGATTTAATCCAGCTGAAATATTAAGTAATGAAGAAGCTGGAGTGCCTTTCCTTTACGGGGGAAAATTCATGAATACTATTTATTCTCCTGATGGCGCTAATGGTTATACTTTAAATCTGGATGATGGTTCTAAACAAACTATTGAAAATATTGTTGAAGAATGGCTTATTAATTATAGTAAAGAAATAGAAAAAAGAATTAGTCAATATACAGAAGCTATTGGAGATAGATATAATATAGATCAAATAAAAGAATTTGCTATAAATTATACTATTAACACAATAGCTTTTGATAACATATTTGAAGGTGATAGTAAATTTTATAAAAGTTATCAAGATTTTCTTAAACGAGCTAAAGAAGTTCAAGCTCAAGGAAAAGCATATACTGGATATGATCTTTTAGATGATTATAATGGTGGATTAAAAACAATAGATCAATTGTCCATCCCCCGTAAAGGAATAAGCACTGATAATATTACTATTCCTATTAGAAATGGATTTAAAGCTATTACGATTAATAATACTGTTAGAGGCTCTAATAGATATGTAGCTATTAAAAAAGAACTTATTAACATATTTGAAAAAGAATATGGAAATAAAGAATTAACTGATAAAGAAAGAAAGAATATTGAAGATAGAGCTGAATTTATAGCACGAGGATATAAAGAAGGTATTATTACTAATGATGCTCAATCTTATATAACATTTGAAGAATTTATTAGACGTAGAGTTGCTGACGGCACTTATTATGAATATGCCGATTTAATTACTCAATTATTAGATCCAAATATAGATGTAAAAGATATTGATTTGGATAGAATTAATGCTAAAATTCAAGTACAGAAAAACTTTTATTTTGATCATGCTTATGATGCTACTACTGAAACTTATTATCCTCGACAAATTAAAAATGCCGAATTTGTATTAATTCCTAAACTTTTACCTAAAGATAGTAGTTTGTATCAATTATATGAATTAATGACTGAATATGGTATTGATCAAGTAAATACTAAAGAAACTGATAAAGCTGCTAAAAAAGATGTATTAACATTTTGGGATAATGAGGGTAATGTAACAGAGGATAATTTAACAGTTTTTAAAGATAAACTTAATGAAGGCAATGTAATAGGAACATATTATTATAGATATTTATATAAACAACAAGATCTTCCTCAACATATGGTAGATGCAAGTAATAAAGTTGCAGTTCAATTATTTAAAAAGATTATAGATAATACTACTGAAGAAACTGCTAAATATGTTAATACTTTATTCAAGGCATATTGTAAAAATATTGAAGATAGTTTTAATGAATTACTTAATAATTTAGACTTGAAAGTTGATAAAAATAGAAATATTGTAAATAAGAATAATTCTGGAGATTTAATTGATTTTAATTCTTTTTATAAAAGAGCACAAGAAGAAGCTAAACGATTAAATTTAGATAGTAATTTTTTAGATTATGTAACACCTGATCCTGTTACGCATATTCCACGTATGCCTAATTTTATGAATTATGCCTCTATTAAATTACAAAGTATCGCTCAATCTATATTTAATAATTTTATTACAAAACAAAAATTACCTGGATGGCATGCTGCGCAAATTACTAATGTTGGATTTAGTAAAAAATTAGAATATCATCCTACTGTATATAATGAAGTAGAAAATCCTTATAAAAATGTTAAAATAGAATTAACTTATACTCCAGATACAGCTGATGCAAATGGAATGGGTGCTGTATTTATAGGTCGTGATGAAAACGGTAATGCTATTGGAGAATTTTATATAGATGCTTATTATGATTTTAATACTAAATCTGCTAAATCTTGGAGAAAAAAAGATTTAGATGAAAATAAAGTTTCTCTTGCTTCTATTGGACAGGGAGTTACTATTGACGAAGAATTTAGAGGCAAAGGTTATGGTAAAGCGTTTTATTATCAAATAGCTGTTGAATTAGGAAAACAAGGTAAAACTTTAGTAAGCGCAAGTAATTTAAGTAGAACAGAAGATGCTAATAGAGTTTGGAAATCTTTAGTAAAAGACGGTTATGCTAAAAAAGTTAACGATCATTATGAATTTATAAATAATAAAATACTTTCTGTTAAACAAGAAGCTTATATAGAAGTTATGCTTCCTCGTTGGAGTAAATTACTTCCTAAAAATCTTACTAAAGAACAATTAGATCATATAAGTAAAGAAGGACTTGATTTACATTTAGGCTATCGTATGCCTACTGAGGGCAAACAATCTATTGCTATACTTAAAGTAGTTGGGTTTCTTGATGATTCTCAAGGTTCTACTATTGTTATTCCAGACGAATGGGTTCCACAAACAGGTTCTGATTTTGATGTAGATAGTGTTTATGGCATTTGTTATGAAATGTATTTTGATCCAGAGGATGCTTTAATTCATAAAATAGAATATAATGATGGTAATACCGATGAAGATATTAAATATAGATATAAAATTTATAAGGCTATAAAAAATCCTAATATTACTTTAAAACAATTTAAAAAGTTAAGTATTGAAGATCAAAATACTCGTGAAGCAAGAAATAATTTAATTTTAGATTGTATTATTAATATTTTTAAATCTCAAAGCGCTAAAGAAGAAAATTATTCTCAAAGTAATTTTAGAGCTTTAGAAGATGCTAAAAATAATATTGATAAACTTCGTGAACATTATGAAGAACTTATAGAAAGTTCAGATGCTGTTGCCAGTCGTTCTACATATAATTTATTTGACCAATTAGATTCTATGGAGAACGCTATGTCTGGTGCTCGCCTTAAAGCCGCATCTGTAAATAGAGATACATTTGTAAGTATATGTAATTATGCTAAAACTAAATTATCTAAAAATCATATTATTACTATAAAATATCATAATAATGAAATTTATAATTTTTATTAAATTAAAAAAGCTTGGCCTAATGCTAAATTAAGTGAAGATAATAAATATATAATTGTTGAACACGATAGTATAGGAAATACTGTTAATAATAAAAATATTGTAGGTCAATTACTTACAACATACGGTTCTCAAACTACTGCACATATTCTTGATGCTATTAAATCTGGTACTGTATATAATGAAAATGAATATACATTTGGTGTATTTAAAACTTTGTTAGATATAGGTTCTGATTATATTACCGCTATTGCATTTTTACAGCAACCTGCTGTAACAGAAATTGTTAATGCTTATTTTAAAACTAATTCTATATTTACTAATATAGGAAATAAAAGTCCTATAAAAGTTGCTATTACAGAACTTGCTAAAAAATATAATATAAAAGTAGATGGTAAAGAGATTGCTGATTTTACTTCTACTAATGATATACTTGGTGAATTAACTAAATTATATGGAAAAGAATTTAAAAATAGATTTGGTATTAATTTAAATATTGATTATTTACATTTAACAAATAATGTAAACGTAAATTTAAGCCAAGAAGATTTATTAAATAGATTTTCTGTAAAAGATGATTTTCTATTTGATTTATATATTATTATTCAATTTAATAAATTAAAAATTACTTCTAATAATATTGAAAAAATTCTTCAAGTTACTAAACCAGATAAATTTGGAGCAAAACAAACTATTAGAAGTACTCGTCGTATACTACAAGATGCTAAAAAATATACTTCCAATAGAGATTTAGTAGGTTCTACTTTATATGTAAAAGATAAAACTTTTGTTGATGCTTTATATCCTAATATTATTGATGAAAATATAAATATTGAAAATAGTGTTTATCCATATTTAGCTGCATTTATGCAATATGCGACTATTCCATCTATTAAAATAAATAGTCAATTATTTACTATGGAACGTGAAGACGTTGCACAAATAATTGATAATATTGAACAAAAATTAAATGTTAAATTAAATGATGAACAATATATTGATTTAATTCAATATATGGTTTCTTATCTTTATAAACTTACTCCAATTCTTACTACTCCAATTACACTTAATGAGATGGGTAAGTTTATAACTGATACTAAATATGGAGAAGAGTTAGCTAATGAAAATATTGATTATTGGAAAAGTGAAGAAGCAAGAATAAATGGTTTTACTTATTATGAAACTACTAAATTTGATACAGTAGATATAAATAATCCTACTCAAGAAGAAATAAATAATTTTGCTAAACTTACTCCTGTTCAAAAAGTTTTATATATTAAAGAACATTTTTCAGAAGATCCTGGAATATTTAAATATATTGATGTAAATACTTATAATCAACGTAATGTTAGAGAAAAAGGATATACAGGACAAAGTTTATATTTTCACGATAATATAGAAAATATTGAAGATATTCTTATTCAATCTAAATTAGATTCTTTTAATAAACATCCATATATTAAATTAGCAATGCTTGATATAGTTAAATATGCTTTTATAGTAGATGGATTTAGATTTAAAAGAAATTCTATTACAAAACTTGTTGTTAATGAATTTTTATTAAAGCCTATTCAATATAATGGTACTAATATTGTTCCTACTATAATAGATAATTTTGCTACTTTATTTAATGTTAATGATTTTGATTCTAAAGGCACTGATATTTATAATATGACTGAACGATTTGTTAGAAGTTATAGTGGTATTATTAAAAATGTATTTTTAAGTAAAAAAGATAATAGATTTAATAAATTCTTTAAATCTGATAATATTGTTCAAATTCCTTATACTAAAGATGGAATAAGTTTTATTGAATATACAGGAATCGGTAAATGGGTTGAAGAAGATACTACAGGTGAGTCTTCCTTTACGGGGGATATACAACCAGGATTTATTTCTTCTGATAGTCTTTCTTATATTCGTATAACTCGTAATATTAATAAAAAATCTGTTACTACTTTATATAAAGTAATAATTAAAGATAAAGGATTATATTTAGCACCTCTTAATTTATTAGATAGTAATGAAACTAATGAATATAGTATAAATCCTAATAATAATAAATTTAAAAGATTAGAATATTATCTTGGAATTATTGATGCTGCTGCTTCTACTGAATCTGATGTAAATATAATTATTTCTCAAGAAGATGGGCCCGCGAGTGCTGAAAATAAAACTAAATATACTATTAAAAGATTTATTCAACCTAAAATAAATGATGTATTAAATAATAGAAATTATTTTACTGAAAACTTAAGTAATACTGATTCTAATGGATTTATTAATAAACTTATAAATAAATTTAAAGAAAATTCAGATAAAGCATTAATAGCTGATAATAACAAAATTATTAATTTTGCTTTACCTAATATTGATAGTGCTACTATACAAACTATTAATGGAGAAGATTATTATATTAAAAAAGTTAAACCAAGTAATAATTTAAAATTATATTTTAAAACTAAACAAGATAAATATTATAATAAACTTAATGAACAAGAAAAAAATATAGCTGATACTGTTGGTCAATATTCATTAATAGTTCCTAATATTTACGAAGTTTCTCAATACTTTTCCCCCGTAGAGGAAAACATCGAGGACATAGCTCCATTTGCTATTACTGATATTATAGGCGATAGTTATGAAACTATTGATTCTTCTAAATTAACTACTGTTGAAGAAATATCTCTTAAAATTATTAATGACATTAATCGGCAAGGTATTAATGGTAATGAAGTTGCAGAAAAAGTTGCTGAATTATTAAAAGAAAGTGATATTGATAGATATTCCGCTGTTTCTATAAAAAATCATACAAGAGAAATATATTCTCGTGCTGCTGGATTTTATAAAACAGTTTCTAATATGCTTAACAAAGAAATTAATAATTTTATTCAAGATGAAAATGGTGAATGGTTATCAATTGATAACCCTAAAGTTATTGATATTATAAAAGATAAACCTGGAGAATTAGATAAATATGTTAGAACACTTCTTAATGCTCGTTCTTTTGGTACTTCTTTAAGCGGATTATTTGAATTTGATATTGCAAGTGTAGATAAAGTTATTTCAGATCAAATTCAATCTATTAGAAATTCTATTAATAATATTCGTAATAATCCTAAAATTGTTTCAGCAATGAAACTTATTATGGATAATTATTTTGGAAAAGAAGTTTCTACTAATCCTTTAATTCGTAATAATATAATTAGTATTCGTACTCAATATTCCGATGCTGATATTTTTGATAGTTTATTTAGTTCTGTTTCTGAATTAAGTAATAGTGAAGTTCAAGTTATTGTTAAATTTATTGGAGGTATTATTAATGGCGCTAATTTAGTAGATGCTCCTAAAGCTCGTCAAGAATTTTTAAGAAAGTATGATGAAATAATGAAAATGCCTGGTAAATTTGTATGGAACGATATCGTTAAGAATGGTAAATTTATTACTCCTTATACTCAGAAATTTATTACTGACAGAGATCAATTAAGAGATGCTGTTAGAGAAGCTAAAGACAAATATGGTAGATTTAGTATAGAATACTATAAAGCACGTCTTAATAGAGATAAATGGTATGCTGATAACGTTAATATGGAGGTTGTTCCAGAATATTATATTGCTAAAAATAAATTAGATGAAAGTATTTTAAAAACTGCTCCAGAATTATTTGTTAGATATAAAGAAATAATGACTACTATTTATGAAATGACTCCTGGAGAAGATAGTGAATTAAGTATTGAACAACAACAAGAAAAAATTGCTCTTATTAATGAAATTAATTTTATGACTTCTTCATTAAATAAAGATTATAGTCCTAAATCTGATGAAGAAATCGTTAAAGCAAATGCGCTAAAAGATTATATTGATAAAATTAAAAAGCTTAATGGTGAATATTTTGAATATTCTCCTATTGCTGGATTTGATGAAGACTTAAAATATTATCTTGATATTATTAAGAAATATGATGAAAATAATCCTAATGAAGTTCTTGAAGAAAAACTTAAAGATGAAAATTATAGAAATGCCTTTAATTGGATTAATTTAAATGCTCGTAAAACTATTAATAAAGAACTTAAAGATAAAATTGATTGGGCATTTAAACAATTTAAAGACAATGCTGATAGACAAAGTGAAATTGCTACTATTCTTGATAGTCATCCTGAATATAAAGATAAATTAGGAATTATTGATGGTAGAAAGTTTACTAAAGAACAAAAGCAAATTATTAAAGATGCTGCTCTTAAAAAATATGGTTATGATTATGAGTCTTCTTTAAGTAATGAAACTCTTATAAAAGAAATTCCAGCTAATCTTCCTATATTAAGTTCAAGATTTTATACTGAAATTAGAAGTAATGATGAAGGAAAACGTAGTCCTGAAAGAATTGAAACTATTAGTAAGATAAATGATATTTTACAACACGCTGTTGATAGAAACGGAGAAATAAGTACTAAATTATTATTTAATCTTCCTAAAGAACGTATAGAAGAATTAGCTAATTTATATGATGTTCTTCGAGATATTAGAAAAAATAGACCCGACGATGATTCTCTTGCTGAAAGATTTAAAGATAGAGTAAATTTTAGAGTAAATAGAAAAGCCTTTAATAGAGAACTTTCATATGCTTTACTTAATCTTAAAGGTACTGCTAATTATGATTTATGGGAACGTATATTTTGTGCTATTGGTAAAAATGGAGAAGTTATTATTAAAAATAAGAAAATTGTTCCTAATAGCGATTTATTTGGATATTATGAGCCTAAAAGTCAAGACTATATAGATCATAATAAAACTCTTGCTAAAAAGATTATATCTGATAATGTAGATTATATTACTACTGAATATTATGAAAGAAGTAGAAATGAAGCTATAGCTAATAATAATTTTGAAGAATGGTTTGAAGAAAATCATGTATTTAATCCTTATACTCGAAAATATGAACCTCTTCGTATTTGGACTACTTTAGATGTTAAAAATAATCTTGATAAATATGATCCAAAATATTATGATGCTATTGGTTCTAATAGAACAAGATATGTAAAAGAAGAATATAAGAATAAAAATTATAAATCTTATAGTGTTAATTATAATGGTTCTGAAAAATATAATAATAAAGTAAATCTTTCTTCTAAAGAAGTAGCTATGATTGAATTACTTCAGTCTACTTTAAATGAATATGCTACTACTAATCCTATGAAAAGATTTATTGATAGAGGGTATCTTCCCCGTAGAAGAAAAGATGATATAACTACTCAGAGTCTTGCTAAAGATCTTATTGGTTTAACTGGATATACTATTAATACTCCATCTGAAAGAAGATATGAAGATGATGTTGATTATGCTCATGATAGAGAAGTAGATTTTCCTATGCTTCAATTATTAAAAGCTAAAGGCTATAAAAAACGTATTATTCCTCGTACTAAATTATCTACTGAAAGTCAAGAAAGTTATAATGAATATCTTGCAGATATTAAAAAACAAAATAAAGAAATTGATGAAAATAATGAAAAATTAGATAATGCTATATTAGATGATAATTGGAAAGAAGTATTTCAAGAGTATATTACTAAAGCTATTGATTATAATGCTCGTCAAAGAGCTAAATATTATATTTATTTATTATTAGATGAGCTTAAATCTAATGATGCTTATAAGACTTCTTATTTTAGTGGTAAACTAAAAAGAGATAATGCTAATTCTACTGATATTGAAACTAAATATCAAACTGAAAAACAAACACGTACTATTGAATTAATTAATAATTTTTATAATCGTGTTGTTCTTGGAGAATTTAAGAAAGGTAGTAAACTGGATAGATATGCTAATTTAATGCAAAATATTACTTCTGCGAAGTATATGATATTTAATGTTACAGGAGGTATAGGTAACGTATTGACAGGATGGACTAATATTGCTGGAGAAGTATTTGCGAAAGAATTTTTTGATAATGGTACTTGGAATAAAGCTCAAGCAAGATATTTTGGAGCTTTACCTGCTATTATTGCTAATTTATATTCTCCTAAAGCATTAAATCTTACTGATGGTATTATTAAATTGTTAAGAGTTGTTGATATTGATAATATGCTTGAACTTAAAGGTATTGAAAGTGCTACTGATAGAATTAGAAAAATTCGTGATAGTCTTTATGGATTACAAAGCTCTGGCGAACATTATATGCAAAATACTGTAATGCTTGCTATGCTTGAAAGTCACAGAGTTATTAAAGATAACAATGGTAATTGGTATATTGGTAGTTTTGCTAATTTTACTCGTGATTTAGAAATTCAAACTATGTGCGATCTTATTAAAGACGATCCTGAATTGCTTGCTTCTTATAGATTATTTATTGATAATATTCGTTCTGATGCTAATGAAGCAAAAAGTTATGCTGAATTTAGTAAAGATATAAACGCTGAATTTATTAAAGCTCATTGCAGCAAAGCTTTTGCTAATGAATATATAAAAAATCGTGATGCTAATCTTAAATCTGCTAAAAAAGAATTTGAAAGGTTTGATACTCTTGCAAGTCAATTTGAATTAGTTGATGGTGTAGCAAGAATTAAACCTGATAGTGTTATTACTAAAGATATGTTTGGTAGATTTAGAGATAAAGTTATTAATGTTAATAATAAAATTCACGGTATTTATGATAAAATTGGTGCTGCAAAAATAGAAGCTGAATGGTATGGAGGATTAGTAATGCAATATAAAAAACATTTATATCCTGGTATTCTTAAACGCTGGAGAGTTAGAGGCTATTATAATGAAATGCGTGAAAGTATTGAAAGAGGCTCTTATATTGATCTTATTAGTTTTCTTGCTCATGAATTTAAAGATGATATTAAAAACGCTAAAGCTAAAGGAGGCACTACTACTGATATAGTTCTTCATAGTATTCAAAATATATTTAAATCTTTTATTGATACTTTTATTAATTTTAGATTTAATTATAAAATGCTTCCTGATTGGCAACAGCATAATCTTCGTAGAATTTTAGGAGATAGTATTGCTATTGCTTCTGCAATATTAATGGCTATTGTTCTTCATTTAGCTACTGATGACGACGATGAAGAAGTTATTAATAGTACGTGGTATAATTTAATATTATATCAAGCTGATAGATGGGCTACTGAAAGTAGAGCTTATACTCCTTGGGGGTTTGTTGCTGAAGCTAAAACTCTTTATAGTAGTCCAATTGCTGCATTATCTGGCCCTAAAGATTTATTTAAAGCTATGAGTCTTATTATTGACGCTATGATTGATCCTGAATTTGATCCAGTTTATGATAGAGGTCTTTATAAAGGACAAAATAAATTTACTATTTTACTTGAAAGAAATATTCCTTTATTACGTGTTATTAGAAGACTTCAAAATCTTGATAAAAATAATCAATTTTATCGTTTAAGCGATAATAATCTTCCTATGGATATTGCTACTAATGTTGCTAATTGGATTGAAGATTAGTGGAACCTAATTGTTAAAAAAAAGAGAGTTAATACAGTTTTTAATACTGTTATTAACTCTCTTTTTGTTTATAGTAATGTTTATTTATGCTTGGACAATACTGAATAAATAGTCTGTATTTACGAATAAACAGTATTTATAAGCTATTATATCAATTATATATTAAAAGTAAATAGTTTATATATCTTTATAAAATAGTTTGCCAAATCAAATGATTCTCAATTATTTTCTATAATATTATATTTCGTACTATTAATAATTTTATAATAAATATTAGAGAAAGTAAAAGCATCCTTTCTTGCTCCTTCCTTTACGGGGGAAAAGTAAAAGCTGGTATTATCATTAATTATAACACCAGCTTTAATTATATATAATTATTTATTAATAAGACTATCTAGTTCTTTTTGTATTTGAATATAAGGAACTTTACCTAAAAATGTAATAGATTGTTTAAAATTATCTTCGTCTATTATAGTAGCAGGAAAATCAGTTATATTATTTTCTTTTAATATATTTCTATCAATAAAATCTTTATTACAAATATTAATATTTATATTTTTATTATCGTCATAAGTTTTTTTAATAGATAAAATAATATCAGTCATTATTTCACAACCAATACAATCAGATTGTGTTATTAATAAAACTTGTATCATATTATCGTCCGGTACTACCGTGTCCTCCTGCCCCTCGTTCAGTTTCTTCAGGATTAAGTTTTCCTTCTACAAATTCAATTTTATAATAAGGAAAACAAAACATTTGACCAATACGTTCTCCAACTTGATAAGGAGGATTATTTTCAATTTTAATAAAATTAAATTTAAATGATAATCCGCTAACTACACAAAGTTTACTTAAAACAGTAGTAACAACAGATAAGCATTTACGAATAGCAGTAGAAGTACGAGGTTTAAAACAGAAAATATATTCTCCTCTATAACCATAATCTCCAGTAGCAGGACTATTTGCTAAATAACATTCAGTCTTACGATTAGAAGATCTCGGACGAAATTCAAGAAACCAACCTTTAGGAGGTTCAAATCTAAAATTAGTACCATATACCCAACAGTCATTTTTTTCATCCCATTTACAACTGGTTGCATAAATATCTGCTCCAGCATCATCAGGATTTACATAAATAGGAAGAATGCTATCTATTGCTTTTTTACCTTCTTCTTCTCTATAAGCATTTACAATTTTAATTGTAGTTTCATTTATTTTAGGATCTACAATTTCATAAGTTACTTTAACTGAATTTTGAGAATTTTGTTCCATAATTATTCTTTAAATAATTCTTCTTTTAATTTGTTATCTAAAACTGTATAATAATCATCTGTTAATTTAATAATCCAATCATCAATATCTATTATAATAT
>ERZ1023614.284-NODE-284-length-17734-cov-10.421574_pt1 | contig 17734 bp, 9 predicted proteins | sample MGYA00380327_ERZ1023614 | MGnify/ENA primary metagenome ERZ1023614 (study PRJEB33179, sample SAMN07448978) | human gut metagenome | biome: Human-gut; feature: Human associated habitat; material: Faeces | host: Homo sapiens | place: India: Bhopal | collected...
CGGCGGCAGGTTGCCTGTCTTTGCCCTGGGGGTTGTTCCGGGCTTCACCTTGCGGCTGCTTGTTCCTGGGTTCACCCTGCGGCTTGTTTCGTGCCTCGCCCTGGGGTTTCTTGGGTTCTCCTCCCTTCTTGTTTTCAGCGGAAGAGGCGTTTTGCTTTCTCCCTTCGGCATTGGCGGACGGTTGGTTGCCGGCAGCCTGGGCACCGTTCTTCTTCTTTTTCTTGTTCTTCTTGCTCTTGTCGAAGCGGGTCAGGCTCTCCTGCTCCAGGAGGTCGATGGACCGTTTGCTTTCGGCGACGGGAGTCTCTTCAAGCAGGCTGTCCGGCTTGGCTCCGTTGCGGTTCATGTTGATGACTTCGAAGGCGCGTCTGCCGGTGATGGTCACCAGGTTGGCGGCGAAGTTCTTGTCGGTGGAGTAGGAGACCAGTCCCTTGAGGATGTCCGACTTGAAGTAGTAGTAGGTGCCGTCCTTTGTCTCCAGTGTAATCTCACGGGAAGGCATGCGTTTGGCACTCTCGACGTAGGCATCCACCTCGTAGTTCATGCAGCACTTCAGCTTGGCACACTGTCCGGCGAGCTTCTGCGGGTTGAGCGAGATGTCCTGGATGCGTGCGGCGTTGGTAGATACCGAGACGAAGTTGGTCATCCAGGTGGCGCAGCACAACTCCCGTCCGCAGGGACCGATACCGCCGATGCGTCCTGCCTCCTGACGGGCGCCGATCTGCTTCATCTCGATGCGTACGCGGAACACCTCGGCGAGCACCTTGATGAGCTGGCGGAAGTCCACACGTTCGTCGGCGATGTAGTAGAAGATGGCCTTGTTGCCGTCGCCCTGGTATTCCACGTCGCCGATTTTCATGTCGAGGTTGAGGCTTGCGGCTATCTGGCGCGAGCGGATCATCGTGTCGTGCTCCTTCGCCTTTGCCTCGGCATACTTCTCCATGTCCACCGGCTTTGCCTTGCGGTAGATGCGGCGTATCTCGGCATCCGGTTTCAGGTTTGCCTTCCGCATCTGGAGCGGCACGAGCCGTCCCGTGAGGGTCACGGTACCGATGTCATGTCCCGGACTTGCCTCGACGGCGACGATGTCGCCTTTTTCCAACTTCAGCTTGTTGCTGTTCTTGTAGTATCCCTTCCGGGTATTCTTGAATTGCACCTCGACCATGTCGCAGACCTCGTCTCCTCCGGGGATGTCGGCGAGCCAGTCGTAGGTGTTCAGCTTGTTATCTTGTCGGCCGCATCCCTTGGCGCATAGCCTGCCGCAGCCGTTTCTCAGTTTGAAATCCATAAACTTGTTGTTTTTAGGTGGCGTGAAGCCCTTCCCGTGGGACGGACGTCACTGTATTAATAGTACAATCATTTTCAAGGCAAAGTCGAAGAACACCATGCGCGGGTTGACGTTCTGTTCGATGTGCGTCTGTGCCTCCGCCAGCTCGTCGGTGATGCCCATCACGTTGCGCTCGTTGATGAACGGGGCAAACCGGATGGTGAAGTTCTCCTCTTCGCGGTTCATGTAGTTCATCTCCTTCCGGTGGAAATTCGACACGAAGCTCTCCCGCACCATGCGCTGGCAGTAGGTCAGGAAGTCCTTCTGCCGTTCACGACCCATGGCTGCCACGGTGTCGCTCCATTCGCGCATCTCCTTCACCTTGCGCTGGTATGCCAGGCGCATCAGGCTCACGAAGAGTCCGAAGAAGAGCTGGGTGTCTTCGCTCAGGTGGATGATTTCGAGTGCCTGCAGGTAACTTCCCTCCGCCAACCGTGCCGTCTCGGCTGCATCGGTGTCCTGAAGTCCGAAGCGGACCTTCAGTGCTTCGGCAATCTCGGCATCCTCCAGTCGGGGGACATTGATGCGCTGTGTGCGGCTGAGGATGGTGGGCAGGATGCGGTCAGGCTCTTCGCTCACCAGCAGGAATACGGTCTGTGCCGGCGGTTCCTCCAGTAGCTTGAGCAACTTGTTGGCACACTCCACCTTCATCTTCTCGGGTAGCCAGATGATGACCACCTTGTAGCCTCCTTCGCTGGACTTCAGGCTGAGTTTGCGCACCAGCTCGTCGCTCTCTTTCACGAAAATCTGTGCCTGCTGGTTCTCGGCTCCCATGGCGTCGAGCCAGTGGTTCATGCCGAAGTAGGGCGTGCTGATGGCGAGTTCGCGCCATTCGCGTATATAGTCGTTGGACACCGTGTCGCCCCCTCCCTTCCGTTTGACCACGGGGAACACGAAATGGAGGTCGGGATGCGCCAGCTTGTTGAGCTTCACACACGAGGGGCAGGTCCCGCAGGCGTCCTCTTCCCCCCGCCGTGTGCAGAGCAGGAAGCGGGCATAGGCTATGGCAAGCGGCAGTGCTCCCGTCCCTTCCGGACCGGCGAAGAGCTGTGCATGGGGGACGCGTCCCTCGCGTACCTCCAGTCGCAGCCGTTGCTTGACTGTCTCTTGTCCGATGATGTCCTTGAAATACATAAAGTCTTCGGTTTAAAAGATTTGTTTTGCCACTTCGCGGATGCTGTTGACAGCCGACACCGTGTAGAAGTGGATACTTGGAACGCCGGCGGCAATCAGTTCGCGGCATTGTGCCACACACCATTCCACTCCCAGTGCGGCAGCTTCCTCATCAGTCTTGCAGCGGACGGCCTCCGAGGCAAGTGGTTCGGGGAGGTCGACCTTGAACGTCTTCGGAATCATGTTGAGTTGCGAGAGCTTGGCAAAGGGCTTGATGCCCGGGATGATGGGGATGTCGATGCCCTCGCGGCGTACCCGTTCCACGAAGTCGAAGTATTTCCGGTTGTCATAGAAGAGTTGCGTCACGGCATATTCCGCTCCTGCCTCCACCTTCTTCTTCAGCCAGTAGATGTCCGACTCCATGTTGGGTGCCTCTTCGTGTTTTTCGGGGTAGCATGCCACTCCATAGTGGAAGGGTGTCCCGGTGACTTTGATGGGCGACCCGTCGACAAACACGCCGCGGTTGAAGTCGTTGATTTGTTGTTGCAGTTCGATGGCATGTGCATATCCGTCCACTTCGGGAGTGAACATGCTCTCATGTCGTGCCTTGTCACCGCGCAGCACCAGGAGGTCGGTTATGCCGAGGAACTGCAGGTCGAGCAATACATATTCCGTTTCTTCCCGGGTGAAGCCGCTGCACAGGATGTGGGGCACCACGGTAATGTTGTATTTGTTCTGTATGGCAGCAGCCACAGCGACCGTTCCGGGACGGCGGCGCAGGCGGCTGCGTTGGAAAAGCCCCCCGCCGAGGTCTTTGTAGACGTATTCGCTGCGGTGGGTGGTGATGTTGATGTATTTGGGATCGAACTCGCGGAGCGTGTCGATGGTCTGGTAGAGTCGTTCAATGCCCGTCCCCTTGAGGGGTGGGAGAATCTCGAAAGAGAAAGCTGTCTTCTGGTGTTCCTTGATCAAATCGATAACTTTCATGCGTCGGTGTTTGTCGTTTGTTTGTCTTTAACGGGCAAAGATAATGAAACGCATGGGGTGTGACAAAACGTTTGCTGCTTTATTTTTGTGAGGAGACTGTCTTCATCTTGGACTCTTTCTCATCCCTTTCCCCAGGATTAGAGTTGTTCGATGTCTTCTTTAGTAAGTTGGGTATATTTCATAACTCAAGTTTCGGATTTTAAATTTATCTCCACCCAGAAACTCATGCCAGGATTTTCACGGAAGACATATCCAATTTTATCAATTATTCAAAGACTGTTTGTGTCAAGTTCTAAAATTCCAGGAACCCTTTATCGTCTGACAGCTGTCGGACAATTGTCTGACACGTGTCGGAAATTCGTTTGACAGCTGTCAGAAACTCATCCGACACGTGTCAAACGACAAAGAGTTATATCCGTTTGCAACGTACTTTTAGAGATTCTATAAGATATTTACAAATTAAATGAAAACCATAATGTTCCCAAGTTATAAGTTTTGTGATGGACAGTTAACTGACTATTCCGAAATGGAAAAGGAGTACCGCAAGAACGAGAATAATTATTATGCGTTATTGAAGTGATATGTGAAGGATGTGAAAGTGAAATGTGGTATGAATATACTTAGAATTATGACATTATTGTCTTATCGCAATAATATCAATCAACTGGCAGGATTAATAAATCTTTTATTTAACGTCTATGACAAATCTTCTATAAGCAGTAAGAGATGGAACACCATCATCAGTTAAAACTAATATAACATGGAAATTCTTCCCTCTTGCATCATCTGGTATAATGACCTTGCATTTCCCCATATTATCATAATTCAGGCTAACAGTTCTTTTATAGCTTCCTGGTTCATTATATACCATCCACTCATAATGCAAATCATCATTATCAGGATCGAACGAAGAAGATGCATCCAACAATAATGTTTCTCCTGCTGATACCTCAATATTGATATGATTGTAAGTAGAATCATTGTTTATAACAACTATTGGGTGATGATTGGCTTCTGAATATTCAGAAGTAGTTGTCCATATCATCCTTGCAGCAAAATCGTTCAGAATATGTTCCTTCCATTTATTTATAGCATTAACACCTTCTGGTGCACTAGCATACATATAGTATGTATCATACTGTGCTTCATTCTTACCAGATTTTTCTATAAAATCCATACCTCTTACACCTGCAACAGGTTCTTTTGAAAACCTTCCTCCCCATCCACCGTATGAGACACTGTCGGGCACATTTAATCCGTTAGCCAATACATAAAGGAAAGAAGGTGTATCTCCCTCAGCTGCCCATTTTCTGTCGGGATATGTTGCTCCGAACGGTTCTTTTGACTGCACATTCTCTGCTATCCACTCATCAGACGGACCACATCCGTAAACCTGAGTATTGCGTATATACTGTATTTCAGGAAAATGCTTTGCAATCCATGCCCCGGCATCGTCTTGTCCCAACACATCGTATATACGTATCTTAGCAACAAACCTCTTAAACTCCTCAGAAGTTCTACTTTCATGAACTTTCCATATTGCCTGAGCTATGGTATTCATACCACTCCATGCTAAAAGCCACACTGGTCGGGAATCACTCTGCTTATCGACAGCAGAAATAATGAGTTCAGAACCAGGAGAATCCTTTCCTTCGCCTACACCTGCCATGTTCGAAACAGCTTGCCCACGTTTCACAACAGATTTCAGATAATCAGCATCAGTAAAGCCATCGGAATGTTTCCTCAACATGGGCAAAACCATTGAATAACCGTCTACCACTTTTATAATTTCAGCAGTCCAGTCCGGACAATCTATCCATGAGGAGGAACTTATTATTCCCTCAATATCTACAACATCCGAACAAACCAAAAGATGTATCAATGATTGTGTGTCATCAGGATCTGCACCACCCAAATCGGTAGCCACAATCAATCTTTGTTTACATGATGTACTTTGGGCAGAAACTACAAAAGTACAAACTAAAGTAATAAATAAAAATAACAGCTTTTTCATATCCATATTATTTCATGCAGTAAATATAATAAAAATACCCGTCCGATGAAATGCTTGTTCACCTAGAACCGGTATTTAATAATAAACCTACTTTAATTAAAGAATCCCAAACTTATGAACAAGAATAACTTGAAAATACTTATTTACTCAAGTTTCGGATTTAGAATATTTCGATGAGAAGTAAATAAAAAAGGCTTTGAGAATTTCTGTATATAACAGAAATTGAGTAAATTAGTAGCTTCCAAACGACTAATTCCACATCTCAAAGCCATGAGCAAATATACTAATATTCCGTCAGAACTCAAGAATTTTTTCAGTGAAAAACGAAAAAGTTCCATCATGGATATGTTTTCCAACCTTCTTGTCTCCCTCCGTTTTGACAACCGCAGTCTGGGCGGTAATAAAAGGAGCAACTGCCAACTGACCAATCTACAGGTATTCCAACTTATAGTACTGATGCCATTCTTTGCCATAAAAGGTTTCTCACATTATAAAAACTCCATACTCAATCGTATGTTTGGCGGCAGAAAGGATGTGTTCTATTCATTCATGGCACAGGACCATATCAATTGGCGCAGGCTGATTTACCGTATGTCCGTTACGCTTGTCTCTTCCATCACCTGCCGTAAGGATTTCAAGAAGAGTCATCTTCCGGCTGTTCTTATAGCTGATGATTCCGATCTGCCCAAGACAGGATTCCGGATGGAGGCAATAGGCGAGATTTTCTCTCATATACATCAGAAGTGTATTCTCGGGTATAAGGCCCTCATGCTGTGCTGGAGCGATGGTCGCACCCAGTTCATGCTCGACGTTTCCCTTCATGGCGAGAAGGGTAAAGTGGAAGGCAAGGAACAGGGGATGACGGCCGAACAACGCAAAAGGCGCTATGAGCGTAAACGCGATGCAGGCTCCCACGCAGCCGGACGTAAAGAAGAATACTTCATGGGTAAGGGCGAGAAGCTGATAGAGATGGTCAAGGCCGCTATCCGCTACAGGATTCCTTTTGATTATCTGCTGGTTGACAGCTGGTTTACAAATACCGGGCTTGTGGATTTTGTATGCAGCTGCCATAAGAAGTTTCATCTGCTTGGCATGGCGAAAATGGGTAATACAAAGTATTCCACCTCATGGGGAGACCTTTCAGCCAGAGCCATTCTCGGCAGGCTTTCATCCTCAAGACAGATAAGGTACAGCAGACGTTACCATATTCACTATGCCATGACCGATGTGAAACTGGGCACACGGCAGGTCCGTCTGTTCTTCTGCCGGCGCGGCAAAGCTGAGGGATGGAGAATGCTGCTCACTACCGATACATCGGTTGATTTCATGCGCGCATACGAAATCTACACCATGCGTTGGGCCATTGAAGTCTTCTTTGCCGATAGCAAACGACTGCTTGGGCTGGCCGATTGCTCCGCACGGGACTTCACTGCCCAACTGGCACATGTTTCGCTGGTCATGATACGGTATAACTTATTGGCCTTACTGAAAAGAAGTCTGGATTACGAAACCATAGGAGGACTTTTCAAGGATGTGTATACAGGAGCCTACGAACTGACTGTTGTAGAGAAAATAGGGCTAATAATTGTTGAAGTGGTGGGCATAGTTGCAGAACTCACTGGAGCAGATGAGGACACGCTGATGCGTCAGCTTATCGAGAACAACAAGAGGCTGGAAGCACTACAGGCATATGCACAAACTGCCTAAAAGCTAAATCAGAAACTTGAGTAAATATAAACAACAAGTTCTTATACATAATTAAATATCCTTTATGATTACTCATGCTAATTCATGTTGTTTTGAAACCTGTTCAAAACAACATGAAGCAAGAAAAAAAAATAATAAATGAATATATCAATATCTAATATTCAACCAACTGCAATAATTTAATATTTAAAATTTAAAGAGGGAACCGAACGTCCCAAATAAATATTATTTATCTGACAGTTGTGGCTTTACCTGTATAGTGTATTTCCCTCACTGTTCCTTTACCTATAATCTTTACAATGAAAGTACGCGACTGAAGCATTCCAGGGAATGAACCGTTTCGCTTACCTATCGTTAGAGATTTTGTTCGATCATTCCAATACAGATCAATGGTGGAATAAAGCCCCTTTTCATAATTATAGTTGTCACCTTCATCTTCATATAATGTAAAGGTTGCATCAGCTCCTGGATATACGACTATTTCAACGTTATCAAATTTATTTTCATTGGCATACTGGGCATCTGGGCCCAAAGTCAAGATACTTCCCGCCTTTATATACAACGGAGAATGCGAGATTGGAGCAGAAGCATTTACTGTGGTACCGCCTGAATATTTTTCATTAGTCCAATAATCATACCATTGGACACCTTTAGGAAGATAGACCTCATAAGTTCTATCCTCTTCCCAATTTACCTTAAGGTCATATATTTCAGGCGACTTTACAATTTCCTCTTCTGTATAGAGCGGATGCAACACCGGACAGACGAGTATATTATGACCGAACATGAACTGTTTGTTATTATTCCAGGTCGATTTGTCATCCTTGAAGTCCATGAACAAAGCACGCATGAAGGAATCATTATATTGGGACACCTGCCATGCTTGGCTGTAGATATAAGGCAAGAAACGGTAACGCAACTTCACAGCATCAACCATAGCCTCATAAACAGGTTCACCCGGCTTGCCATACAGATAGATTTCACGCTGCGCGTCTGTGCCATGACTTCGCATCATAGGCATGAAAGCACCACACTGCATCCAGCGTACATATAATTCCTTGAACTGCGGGTTGTCTTTTGCCGAGTTCCAACCGTTGATATTGTAGCAACCGGCAAGGAAGCCACCAATATCAGAATGTACATTCGGATTGGCAGTCAATGTAAAGTTCAGACATCCCGGAATCTGTTTACGGAAACTGTCCCAGGTTGAGGTAATGTCACCACTCCAAGTATTGGCGCCGGTTCTCTGTTGCCCCGCAAAATAAGATCTTGTAAAGATAAAGACACGTTTAGTTGTATCTATTTCTCTCTGATGGTTATATACCCCTTCTACAGACATCAAAGGATAGATATTACGCACGGAACGCAATGATCCCATAGCAGTAGGAACATCAAGGTCCGAGTCATCATAATTATAAAAATCCGGTTCAGTAGAATCCATCCACCAGCCGTCAATGTTCAGACGATGCAGTCTTGAAAGATTACGCCAATAAATGTCCCTTGCCTCTTCACTATATGCATCATAACATCTGGAACCACTTGGATAATCGTCACGTGGCGGCCACCCATCTAATCCGCTTGGTGGGAAAGTCTCAAAATCAAGCAAATGATTCTTTTCCTGAAATTCTCTGAAACCTTTGGTACCGATACCGAAAGACGACCAGAATGATATACTGAGATGAGCATTCTGATTATGGATTCTATCCATCATTTCCTGAGGATTCGGATAGCCACTTGCCAGAAACTCCATCGCATTCCACAAATAACTATGTCCCCAATATTGCCAGTCCTGCACGATTCCATCAAACGGAATCTTTAATTCCCTATATTTATCCACCACTTCGAGTAATTCAGCCTGTGAACTATATCGTTCTCTACTTTGATGGAAACCATAGGTCCACAACGGAGCCATTGGCACTTTACCCGAAAGATGTCTCATCTCTGCAATCACACCATCAGCATCACCACCATACATGAAAAAATAATTGATTGCATCACCTACCTGTGACTCCAAAGTCAGCTCGCTGGCAACCCCTTCAACAGGAGAATTCAAGTAAGTTACAGAATAATTATCCCAATAGACACCATAACCTTTTATGCTCTGAAAGAAATTTGAATAATCTTCTGTATTTCCTTGTTCCATACGCCTATTTTCACCACGATGACTCATTTTGCCGTTCTGAAGTATACCGAATCCATATATACCTTCATCAGCATCAACCATAAAACCTTGCTTGATTTTATATGACCATTTATCTAGTCCTCTTACTATTGGAGAAAATGAATAAGAACCTTCTCTCATAATCAGATTCCCTTTATTATCCAAGAAAGAGATTCCATTTTTACCGACAATTACCGTAAGTTCACTTGAACGATAGATAGTAGCCGTATCATTGGAAGCTACATTCACCTTTACCTTTTCAGGCTCGGCTGTAACCACAAGAGACTTCTTGTTAAACACCGTCCCATTCTCTTTTACTACTTGAACCGTTCTTGGCGTGTAAAATCGAATTTTCTGCGCTAATGAATATTGCCCTATAATTAACGTAAGGCATAATAATAGTACTTTTTTCATATCACATATTTTTATGAATAATAATATTTTATAGTCTTGAATACTCTTCTAAAAAATAGGAATATTAAATACAAAACCTTGAATACAAAAATACATGCATTCACTCTTCAGCTTCCTTAATTAAGTTGCAAATCCATCTTGAAATGTTGCACAATACAGTTTGAATGTTACATATAATATTGAATAAGACAAAACGTTGTCTTTATGTCAAATCATTTGATTATAGATATAGTCATCTTAATTCTTATCAGATAAATCTGAAATATCATAGCAACATCAATTATATTTAGACTTTGTTATTTTAATCCAAGATAGCTCCAGTCTTCTCTATCAATTTTGGGGTACAACCTCTCCAAAATTCCCAATTATGAGAACCGGAACGAACAATGTATTCGTGGTTGACACCTGCACTCGTCAATAGTTTTTCGAATGTATCAACTTGTTGGTATAAGAAATCTTCTGTTCCAATTTCTATAGAGATCCCCGGTAAATTATCTTTTTCGAAATATGTTGTCAAGTCTGGAGCGTCAGGCAGATTTACACCAGGGCTACAAGCATAGATGTAACAGAACATATGGCACCATATCTGTCCATGAATCAGGAACCAGACCTAATTCATATTCTATAGCACTGTTCCGCAAGGCAAAAGCGTCATAGGAATCCATCTTGTTGGGCAGTTTGGACGGAATCTTGAATGCCATACTTGCACCGGCATTGATTGTTGCCTTACCTTCAGAACCACGTTTGGTTGTAATCAAGATAACACCATTCGCGCCCTTTACACCATATACAGCAGTTGCCGATGCATCCTTCAATACAGAGATAGAGGCTACCGAGTTGATATCAATACCAGCCATTGGACGTTCAATACCATCCACCAATATCAACGGAGCTGTATTGTTCCACGAGCTCATATCACGAACCAAAATCTGTGGGTCTTCCTCACCCGGCATACCTGTACTTGCGGTTGTTACCACACCGGGCAAATTACCGGTCAATGCAGAACCTAAGTCCGAAACTCCTCCGGAACGTTCCAGCACCTTACTTGTAGTTTGAGTAATAGCCCCGACGACACTGGCCTTCTTCTGTTGCCCATAACCGACTACTACAAATTCGTCCAGTTCCTGGGAATCATCTTCCAAAGTAATCCGCATGTTACTCCGTGAAACCTTGACTTCTCTTGTCTTCATCCCGACAAAAGAGATGACAAGAATCGACTTCTCATTAGGGACCGTCAATTGAAAGTTTCCGTCAAAATCGGATATTGTACCAATCGATTTATTGCCCTTTACGACAATGGAAGCACCTATGATACCTTCACCATCATCATCAAGCACAATACCTCTTACTGTCATCCCTTGTTGGGCCGAAGCTGTAAGACAGCATAACAGCATCCAGAACAGTAAGGAAGGAATTTTCTGAATTTTCCGTTTTACATTTTTCATATAACTAATTATAAGATTAATATTGAAACATTGTTTAACATCTTCTACAAACACGATTGTCAAGCATAGAAAAAAAATCTTTCAACACAAAATTAGAAATATAGAATCAGAACACAGAATTATTACATGTCGCATCCATCTATAAATGTTTCATTTTATCTTTTTACGTTTCAAAAGGCTTTTGAAATGTCTCAAACCCATATTTCATATCAAGAAGTTTGGGAATGACATCAAACTTCTACCAGGAAAACACATCAATAATACTCTGCCAGAAAGTGCTTATTATGAATGTTATCGCTTTGATTTAGAGAAAGTCAGCCCTCCTTTGTCTCTAATGGGAAGGAGGGCTGATACTGAGATTAGTTTTATTTATTTTCCTGCAGATGTTGTTCCATATATTCAGAAGGGGTAACCCCATATAATTCTTTAAAGAGAGTCGAGAAATTATTAGGATTAGAGAATCCTGTCATCTGTGCAACCTCCGCAATGGAATGGCGCTTGTCGGCTAAAAGTTGTGCCGCTTGCTTCAATCGGATATTACGGATAAATTGTCTGGTCGGCTGGTTGGTAAGTTCTTTTAGCTTCCGGTGCAGATGGGAACGGCTGATACCGACCTCATTTACAATCACGTCTACAGTCAGTTCCGGATTGCTCAGATTGTCATTTATCACTTTCATTATTCGTTCCATAAGTTTTTCATCGGGCGATTTTGCCTCTAACTTGTCCAATTTATCATCCTGTCCTTGCCGGCCGGTAAAGATATTCTGCATCTTCTGGTGTTTGAGAATCAGATTTTCCACCGTTTTATGTAAGATAGCAATATTAAATGGCTTGGTTATATATGCATCAGCACCGATATCCAACCCTTTTATAGTACTCTCATCCGTAGTCTTGGCAGTCAACAGAATGACAGGAAGATAATTCAGATTTACATTTTGCTTAATCTTTTCGCATAATGTAAAACCATCCATCTCTGGCATCATGACATCACTTATTATCAAATTCGGAATTTCCTTCAAGATACCCGACCAGGCCTCTTTCCCGTTATTGTATTCTGTTATATGATATGCCACAGAAAGTTCGTCCTTTATATATTTCCGGATTTCATCATCATCCTCAACGATACACACTTTCCATTTTCTTCTAACATGAAGATTCTTTTCCGGATCCGGATTTTCCAACAATGGTACTTCCATATCCGTAGCAGGCGAAATTATCGTCTCTCCTTTTTCTATTTCTCCACAAATTTCATCCTGGCTCAGATGGGAATCACCCAAAGGTATCTCGATAGTAAATGTGGTACCATTCAATCCATTGACATTCCTTCCGACAGAAATTTCACCATGATGCAGTTTTACTAATGATTGCGCCAAATGAAGACCGATACCCGTACCAGCCGTACTTAAATTATTATGAACCTGATAAAATCTTTCGAATATATGTTCATATTCCTTTTCGTCAATACCAATACCTGTATCTGTTATCTGGATTTTGGCATATTGTGCTACCGAAACAGCCCCCTCCTGCTGCCCGGCAATAAACAAATCAATATCGATACTTCCCTCCTTCGTAAATTTAAAGGCATTGGATAATATATTTATTATAATCTTGTCAAAATAAGCCGGGTCTACCCATAAGTCCAGATTCTCACATCCATGTGTATTAAAATTCAAGGCTATATTCTTGACTGAAGCCTGTATACTGAATGACTCACAAATCTGACGTATATAATGGACAATATCAATCTTTTGAAAAGTCAGTTTCATTTGGTTCTTTTCAATTTTTCGAATATCCATTAACTGATTGACCAATAACAGAAGGCGCTGGGTATTCCGATAAATTGTTTTATAGATTTTCTGCCTTGACTCATCTTTATCCGTCTTCATCAGGCCCAATAACGGACTAACCACCAACGATAATGGAGTACGGATTTCATGTGCAATATTAATAAAGAACTGAAGCTTGGCATTATTTATCTCTACAGCATGGAGATGCTCAATTCTCTCTTTCTTATGATACAGATGACGTTTAAATCTATATATACCAACTCCTATAATAATTAGAGCAAGCACGAAATAAGAAATCTTAGCCCATACCGTTGCCCACCAGGGGGAAGATATATGAATCGTACATTCCCTCACATCCGATTCCATCATTCCGTCCTTCACCTTAATGCGAAAAGTATATTCACCAGGAGTTAAATTACTAAAAGACACCCGATTAATCCCATGCGGAAGATTAATCCAATCCCCATTATTAAAAGAATACACATAAACCAAACGTTCCGGTTTATTCAATTCTACCGTTGAAAACTCCAAACTGAATGTATTATCTTTATATGACAAATAGAAATCTGTAGCCTCAAATATAGATCTGTCAATTATCTCTTTACCCCCTGAGCGTATACCTGTCCTCACAGTCTTGTCGAATACATAAAAATCAGAAATCCGGACATTCCATTTTTTGTTGGGGCTGAAGATTTCTCCCGGCTTGAAATAAGTCAAACCATTCATTCCCCCAAAATAAATTATTCCATCAGAATCTTTATATGAAGAGTTTTTATAGAACTCATTCCCTTGCAACCCGTCACTTACATAATAATTAACAAATTGTTTGTCATGCAGATGAAAGCAAGAAACTCCAGAATTTGTACTTATCCACAACCTGTTATTATCATCACATTGAATTGCATAAATAACATCACTTGGCAAGCCATCCTTAACAGTATAACTTTCTACCTTTTCATGCTTCACATCAAAGGAATATATACCTTCAGATGTCCCGGTCCAAATGATACCATTCTTGTCTTCACATATAGAATGCACAGCATTCGTACTTATAATTTTTTTACTGGAGAAAATACCAGAATCCAAATCTACACAATCAAGGCCTCCATAAGACCCAACAAACAATTTATTTTTAGACGATGAATAATGCAAGCAATTAATCCATGCGATAACTTTTCCACTCATCTCACTGAAAAGCTTCAATTGCCCCGAATTCAAATCATAACAATACAAACCATCAGTCGCACCTATCCAAAGACGTCCTTCCTTATCTTCAGCAAAGGCGAAAACGGCAGGAATAGGATTTCCATCATTACTTTTCAATTGTTCAAACAAGATACATCTACCTGTTCTCTTATCAATTTTACCTACTCCCTTTGTATAGGAACCAAACCACAAATTTGATTTTGAATCTTCAAATAAACTAAGAATGGCCCCAGAAAGCGTCTTCTGATTTCCTGTCATGGAGTAATGCAAACTATGATTTTTATCTTTTGATATACGATAAATACCATCATTGTCACTTCCAACCCACAGAAATCCGTCCCGATCCTTTAATATAGAAGTAATGCAACAATCTCCAATGTTATTTTTATAAATTGATTTAGGGCCTAGATATTTGAAATTATTCGTATTTACAGGTTGGTACAAAATACCCTTTTGATATAAACCAATCCATAGGCTTCCATCTTTATCCGTCCACATTGTATGCACTTTTGATTTATTCAGATTCAAGTAATAGAACTCTATCGAATAATCAACTATTGTATTTTTTTTTCTTGTCATAAACTTTAATTCCTTGTCCGTCCGTCCCTATATATATCTCATTAGGACTTTTCTCCATCAAAAACTTTACAGGAAGCGCTTCACTATTATATGAAATATGTTCAAAATCATCCAGCTGTACATTATATCTGTATAGACCTTGCCCCAAACTACCCACAAAAAGATTTCCATCATTATCCTTACACAGGCACAAAGCATGCAATTTATGAATGTTTTTCAGATATAAAGTTACCTCATTTTCTGGTGTTATCCTATAAACTCCAACACCACCGACTGCTATCCAAATATTTCCTTCTTTATCTTCAACATACTGATCGGGAAAGTGATTGTCCGGTATCGGCAAATCAAGGAAATCCACAACCAGTTCATCATCCTTTACAATAAGTTTACCGGGTGTAGGGGAAGCAATCCATATTTCTCCATTTTTTCGTTCCATGACCGAACCGACAACATTTACAAATGTCTCATCCACGACAGTTCTAGCCGGGAGGGAAAAATCATCAGTCAAAGGATTGTACTTCTGGATACCGGAAAACGTACAGATAATCAAATCCCCATTACTGGTTTCAAAAATATTCTTCACATAGTTGTTCATCAAAGAATGGGGGTTATCAATATCATGTTTATATATTGTGAACTTAACTCCGTCATAACGATTGAGGCCATATTCTGTAGCAACCCATATTACACCATCCTTGTCCTGATAGATTTGATTTATCAAGCTACTTGAAAGCTCTTTATCGGTAGTGTAGAATTTATACGATTGACCATATCCCAAAAGGGAATAAAAGACAATCAACGAGAAAATCCATATATTTTTCATGTCAGTCATTTATTTAAGGCATACACAAAGCTAATATAACTCAAGTTTCGGATTTAGAATATTTCGATGAGAAGTAAATAAAAAAGGCTTTGAGAATTTCTGTATATAACAGAAATTGAGTAAATTAGTAGCTTCCAAACGACTAATTCCACATCTCAAAGCCATGAGCAAATATACTAATATTCCGTCAGAACTCAAGAATTTTTTCAGTGAAAAACGAAAAAGTTCCATCATGGATATGTTTTCCAACCTTCTTGTCTCCCTCCGTTTTGACAACCGCAGTCTGGGCGGTAATAAAAGGAGCAACTGCCAACTGACCAATCTACAGGTATTCCAACTTATAGTACTGATGCCATTCTTTGCCATAAAAGGTTTCTCACATTATAAAAACTCCATACTCAATCGTATGTTTGGCGGCAGAAAGGATGTGTTCTATTCATTCATGGCACAGGACCATATCAATTGGCGCAGGCTGATTTACCGTATGTCCGTTACGCTTGTCTCTTCCATCACCTGCCGTAAGGATTTCAAGAAGAGTCATCTTCCGGCTGTTCTTATAGCTGATGATTCCGATCTGCCCAAGACAGGATTCCGGATGGAGGCAATAGGCGAGATTTTCTCTCATATACATCAGAAGTGTATTCTCGGGTATAAGGCCCTCATGCTGTGCTGGAGCGATGGTCGCACCCAGTTCATGCTCGACGTTTCCCTTCATGGCGAGAAGGGTAAAGTGGAAGGCAAGGAACAGGGGATGACGGCCGAACAACGCAAAAGGCGCTATGAGCGTAAACGCGATGCAGGCTCCCACGCAGCCGGACGTAAAGAAGAATACTTCATGGGTAAGGGCGAGAAGCTGATAGAGATGGTCAAGGCCGCTATCCGCTACAGGATTCCTTTTGATTATCTGCTGGTTGACAGCTGGTTTACAAATACCGGGCTTGTGGATTTTGTATGCAGCTGCCATAAGAAGTTTCATCTGCTTGGCATGGCGAAAATGGGTAATACAAAGTATTCCACCTCATGGGGAGACCTTTCAGCCAGAGCCATTCTCGGCAGGCTTTCATCCTCAAGACAGATAAGGTACAGCAGACGTTACCATATTCACTATGCCATGACCGATGTGAAACTGGGCACACGGCAGGTCCGTCTGTTCTTCTGCCGGCGCGGCAAAGCTGAGGGATGGAGAATGCTGCTCACTACCGATACATCGGTTGATTTCATGCGCGCATACGAAATCTACACCATGCGTTGGGCCATTGAAGTCTTCTTTGCCGATAGCAAACGACTGCTTGGGCTGGCCGATTGCTCCGCACGGGACTTCACTGCCCAACTGGCACATGTTTCGCTGGTCATGATACGGTATAACTTATTGGCCTTACTGAAAAGAAGTCTGGATTACGAAACCATAGGAGGACTTTTCAAGGATGTGTATACAGGAGCCTACGAACTGACTGTTGTAGAGAAAATAGGGCTAATAATTGTTGAAGTGGTGGGCATAGTTGCAGAACTCACTGGAGCAGATGAGGACACGCTGATGCGTCAGCTTATCGAGAACAACAAGAGGCTGGAAGCACTACAGGCATATGCACAAACTGCCTAAAAGCTAAATCAGAAACTTGAGTTCATAATAATTTCAGTAGGTAATCCATCGGCTTTCATTTGGCGGGCTATGGAAATATTTTCTTCTACCCGTCCTTCCTTTTCCTCTTTTTCCAGTCTTTCTTTACGTGCTTCTTCCAGTCCTTCTTTGAAGCCTTGTTCCCGTCCAGTAGCTTCTGCGAAACTTATTACAGCAAGATAGTCCCGGTAAATTTTTATGGTCTCATCGTACTTTATGCGGTCCTCTTTGGACAGTGCAGATATGTCGGTAATGTGTGAGATGCATTTGAACTTCTCATTGATCATTTTGATGAGTGGTGATTCTTCCATAGTGTGTCTTGGTTTACAAGTTCGAAGTTAGAGTTGTTCGATGTCTTCTTTGCTAAGTTGGGTGATTTCAGCAATTAATTCTGTTGGAAATCCTTTAGCTTTCATTTTACGGGCGTTTTCAATATTTTGTTCAGTTCGTCCTTCTTTTCTGCCTTTTTCCAGACCTTCTTCGAGTCCTTCTTCATGCCCTTCGGCTCTACCTTTCTCCCTTCCGTTCGCTTCCGCAAAGCTCATGACGGCAA
>ERZ1023614.304-NODE-304-length-16773-cov-8.584101_pt1 | contig 16773 bp, 12 predicted proteins | sample MGYA00380327_ERZ1023614 | MGnify/ENA primary metagenome ERZ1023614 (study PRJEB33179, sample SAMN07448978) | human gut metagenome | biome: Human-gut; feature: Human associated habitat; material: Faeces | host: Homo sapiens | place: India: Bhopal | collected...
GGATAACTACCGCAAATCGCATCCATTGGGAGGGAAGGGATGGCTTTCCGTCGGAAATCAGTATAGTAAAAATTATGGAGTTTTAGGGTAGCTGGTTTAAGTTGTCGGACCGTGCGCCGTGCTGATGGGAAAGATACCTTTCGGCGGAAGGGGAGGAGGCGGTGTTTCCGTCCGTCAGTCTGAAAGACGGACGCGACGGCAGGACGATGAACGGAAGGCGATGCCGCCTGAAGTGAATCCCACGGATGCCCTTTATTTCCTGACTTAACCGCTTCTTGCGCTTCTCTGTTTGTAAATATTTGCGAAAAGGATGCCGTCGGAGTGCCGTCGGCGGAGGTGTGTTAAACGGGATTGTTAACGGACGGGCGCGGATTTAAGGAATCCCCACCCTAATTTCACCCTAATGCCAAATTGTGGCAGTAAAACGTTTGAACATTGTTTCGGAAAATTCTTTATATTTGCAAGTGTGATTAAGCAAGAAAGTTGCTACGAATTTTAAGAGATAACAGTCATTACAGAGAAACACATCTCCTTAAATTCCTGCCTGCGTTCGTCGCACACTGAACGAGGAAACATGCAACCGTGATAAACTATTAAATAAAGAATAATATGAAACGCAGACTCCTGTATCTGTTGGTGGCGGGGCTCTTCTTCCTGTTCGCAGCTCCGCTTCACGCCCAAAAGTGGGTTGTCAAGAGCAATTTGCTTTACGATGCAACTACCACGCTCAACTTGGGTGTGGAAGTCGGCTTGGCGCCGAAGTGGACACTCGATGTGTCCGGCAACTACAATCCCTGGACTTTTTCTGACGACAAGAAGCTGAAGCACTGGATGGTGCAGCCCGAAGGACGCTACTGGCTCTGCGAGCGCTTCAACGGACACTTCTTTGCACTCCATGCGTTGGGCGGAGAGTTCAACCTCTCGAATCTGGACCTGCCTTTCGGCACGTTCAGTGCGCTGGAGAACTCGCGTGCACAGGGATGGTTTGCCGGAGGCGGTGTGGGATATGGTTACCACTGGATTCTCGGCAACCGCTGGAGCCTGGAGGCTGAACTGGGGCTGGGATTCATCCATGCCAACTACAAGCGCTATGAGTGCGGGCACTGCGGCGAGATTCTCGGACGGGACCACAAGAACTACCTGGGCTTGACGAAGGCTGCCATTTCAATCATCTACATCATTAAGTAAAACAAGGAGGGCGACGTTATGAAAAGACATATTCTCTTGGCAGGCATGCTCCTGGCGGGCATGAGTGCCTTTGCCCAGACGGGCTACATGAAAGACATCGAGGTGAGCGGCCGCGAGGTGCAGCGCGTGGGCGACGAGGTGCGTGTGACGATGAACCTGGACCTCAGCGCGGTGAAGATGAAGCAGCAGCACACCACACAGCTGGTCCCCGTGCTCGTGTCGAAGGACGGCACGCAGGAGCAGGTGTTCCCTGCCATCGTGGTCAACGGACGCATTCGCAACCGCGCCATCCGGCGTCAGGAGGCTCTGACGGGACAGCCGGTGTATGAGAACGTCAGCACGACCGTCCGTCGGAAGAACGGCGAGGCACAGACCGTCAGCTACGAAGCCACGGCACCCTTTGCACGCTGGATGTATGACAGCCGGCTGGAGGTGCGCGAGGCTGTGACAGGCTGTGCAGAGTGTGGCGAGGGTGGCGAGACATCGACACTCGACCCGCTGGTGCTGGCACGCTTCGTGCCCAACTACCAGGTGGCTCTGCAGGAGCCGGCACCCGAACCGGTGAAACGCCGCGACGAGGTGCGCAGCGCCCGTCTGCAATACCGCCGCGCGAGCTACAAGACGGAGCCGGGCTATGGCAACAACGCCAAGGAGCTGGCTGACGTGCAGGCTTCGCTCGACGCCGTGAAGGAGAACCGCGACCTGACCATCACGGGCATCTACATCACGGGATACGCATCGCCCGAAGGCTCGGTGGCATACAACATGACCCTGTCGGAACGCCGCGCGAAGACCTTCACCGACTACATCAAGCGTCAGAACAGCAACATCGACGCCTCGCTGTGGCACGTCGACTGGAAGGGTGAGGACTGGGAAGGCCTGCGTCGTGAGGTGGAGAAGCATCCGGGTCTGCTGAAGCAGGACGAGGTGCTCGCCATCATCGACGGCTGCGACGGCAACCAGGACGAGTGTGAGAACCAGCTGAAGGCATTGGTTCCGCCGACCATCTACGAGCGTCTGCTCAACGAGATGTACGTCCCCCTGCGCCGCAACGAGTACCGCATCGAGTACAACGTGCGCAACTTCAGTCTGGAGGAAGCCAAGCAGCAGGTACGCACGAACCCGAAGCTCGTCAGCCTGAACGAGATGTATCAGGTGGCAGGCAGCTATGGCAAGGGGACTGCGGAATACAACGAGGTGATGGAGATTGCCGCCCGCACCTATCCTGACAACCCCATCGCCCTGAGCAATGCTGCCGTGACGAAGATTTCGCAGAAGGATGCGGCTGGGGCCATCGCCCTGCTGGAAGGCAAGCGTCTCGACGCGACTGCCAAGAACACCCTGGCTGTGGCATACGCCGAGACGGGTGCCTACGACAAGGCAAAGTCGCTGTTTGAGGAGGCTGTGCGCGAGGGGAACGCCGACGCGAAGGGCAACCTGGAGCAGCTCGTGAAGGTGATGGAACAACTGTGATTTGCCATGAACAAATGAAGAGATAAGTAAGTAAAATACTAATTAACCGATTGTTTAATTCTAAAATTTAAAGAGTATGAAACTGAAAAGTTTAATTATGTTCTCAGCAGCTGCTCTTGCGTTTGCTGCTTGTAGTAATGACGAGGAAAATGCGATGATTGCCGACGGCACATCTGCAGTGACTATCAATTTGGTTCAACCGGGTACTCGTGCCCTCGTTCCGGCAACAGATGAAGAAGAAGGTGCCGACAAGGTGAAGGTAACTGGTGATATCTATGTTCGCATTACCGATAATAATGGTGCAGGTCAAGCTGTTAAGTTGACAGCAGGTACGACTGAGTATACTTTCTATGGAGTCAACGGACTTTCTAAAGTAGAAGCATGGGTAAATGGCGGTCAGGAGATTGATGATTTAACCTCGTTGGAAGAAATGAATGAAGAAGACTTGGTTAAAGAGCCTGAAACAATCCCGGCTTACGGTTCTGTAGCAAAAGCTTTCCAATTGACCGATAACGAGCGTCAATATGATGGAAAGACTTATAAGATGTATGAAGATGTAACGGTAAGTCTGGAAATTCCTGTTGCTCGTTTGGAAGTGTCTGGCATTAAGCATGTGGATGGAGCGGCAGCATGTATCTACGATGAATTGTCATTCGATGCTGTTTATGTGGACCATGTAAAGGCTACCAAGGGTGCTGCTAATGCTACCAACTATTTCTATCCTGAAACAGAAGGCATGACAGTTCCTGTGTTGTTGGATGAAATCGCTGCTCCGAACAATGATTTCAAAGCTGCAAAAGCTGTATGGCCTGCTGTAGCTGAACCGGCTCAGGCTTATGCTTATCACTTCTTCCCCAACAACCAGAATGAAATGCCTTTGCTGAAGCTCTGCTTCAAGAATGCTGATAGAGCTGATGGTACTGTTATTAATGAGCCCCGTTATGCTATTGTTAAGTCTTTCAACGGTTCTGAGAATTTTGAGTTCAAGGCAGGTACAATCTACCGTATCACTGATATCCAGATTGCTGACAAGAACATCGGTCCGAACGAAGAGCATCAAGATGAAGATGTTTATGCTGTTGACGTAACAGTAGTAGAAGCTGCTTGGGATATTGCGAACCTTACAGCTGTATGGCAAGAGTATTAATCTCTTAAATAAATGGAAAAGGGAGGGAAGAAATTTCCTCTCCCTTTTTCCTCTTTTGAATCATAGGACTAACGACATACAGTTTAACAAAACCGTACTAAGTGATGAAACATATTATATATAAACTAATGCTGTTGCTGGCCGTTCCCGTCCTGACGACCAGTTGTATAAAAGAGGATTACGACGATTGCGACAATGTGACCATCTACTTCCAATATCTGGCGGATGGCAATACGGATGTGCTTTATCAATACATGAGTAAGGTAGACCTGTATGTTTTCGATGAGGGCGGGCACTTACTGAGCAGCCGCCAATACAACAAGGACGAACTTTCGAACTTTGCCAAACCGTCGTTCAAGCTGCCTGCCGGTGTACGCTACAAGGTGGTTGCCGTGGGTAATGCCGGCGACAATACGGAGTTGACAGACATGAACGCTGCCGACTTTGACCGTATATTTATCCAGAATCCCGACTGGGGAGGAGGAAACAATGAGGTGGCCACACATGACCACAACTACTTGGGACAATCGGAGTTTTTCGTCGCTTCCGGTGATGGCGTGATGAACCGCGACACCGTGACGCTCCGCAGCTCGCACATCAACCTGAGCGTGGAGGTGAACGGATGGCCGTCGCCTGACGAAGGCATGCCGCTCCGTCTGGTGATTGAGAATGCCAACGCACAGACTTCACTGACAAACAAGGTCAATGACGAAAAGGAGACACTGGTTCCGGCACTGGAGTGGAACACGGAACTGGGCTGCTACACCACGGGCGAGATACCTGTCTTCCGTATGGATGCCAACGGGGCACTGGATGCCGACCTGAGCCAGCACCTGCTCCGTCTGTATGGTCCCGACGATGAACTCCTGGTGGAAACATCGCTCTATGACTACATCATGGAGAACGACATCACCCGCGATGTCATCCGGCAAGAAGCCAACCTGCCGATTGCCATCAACTTTAAGCAAACTAACATTGAAATCAAACTACCTGCCTGGTACATCGAGGATGTAACTCCCGGCTGGGAATAACTATATGCAGAAAGGAACAAGCCTTATGAGAAACAATTTATTGAAATACACCGGCGCAATGCTCCTGCTGCTGGCCTGCTGCCTGACCTCCTGCATCAAGGAAGATTACGCCGTGGCTGACAAGGCGAGCGTGACGCTGACGTTTACGACACGTGCCAATGGTACAACGGACTCCAATCTGGAGGCGGGCGAAGGCATGAAGCATCTGCGTGTCCTTGTGGTCGATCAGGCGACGAGTGAAATCCGTTTCAACTACGAACGCGAGTTTCAGGAAAATGAAATCTCCGCAACCGTGACCTTCGGCGACCTCTATGCCGGACACACGTATGACTTCTATGCCATTGCCAACGAGGAAAGCTTTGGTGGAGACTTCAGCGGAACGCCCGATTTGGAAGAACTCGAAGCAACCCTTTTGGATGAGGTGCCCGGAACGCTGATTGACGCGTCAGCCGGGAAACACCTGCCTGCCGCTGCCAAGTGTTCATTGAAAATCGAAGGGAATAAAAACCAACAGCTCGAGATTGAGATGCAGCGCGTGGTTGCCAAAGCGAGAGTCAACTTTATCAACCAGACAGGGGCAGAGCAACAGATTACAGGCATCCGTCTGGTAAAGGTGGGAGCCACAAACACGAATCTGTTCCCGACAAGCTATGATATGAACTATACGCCCAACGACGCCGGTTCCGTGGATTTGGCTTTGGGTGATGTCACCGTGTCTGCATCCATGGATGAGACAGCTTCGACTGCATTGGGCTATTTCTATGAGAGCAAGGCTCCCGAAGGCGGATATGTATTGGAAGCTACTTGGAACGGCAAGAAGAAAACATTCCCGTTGAATGACATGGAGACGAAGGAAGGCAGTGACTTGTCTCAAATCCTCCGCAACGCTTTCATCAACATCAATATTATACTGAAGCAGAATGACTGGAAGCTGGAATACGAAGTTCTCGATTGGGACGATGCTTCTGAAATCAATATTGACTTTAAGGATGTGCTGAGCTACATGAGTGAAGGATGGACCGAAGGAACATACTACCAACTGGGAGTAGCAGGCGATAAGAACACCGTATGGATGAATCCGAATCATGATGCGGAGTTGAAGTTCGTCATCAATGCCCCCAATGGAACTTTGTGGCGTGCTTATCTGGAAGGCGATGTAAATGCATTCCAATTTGTAACGCCGACTTCCGGACCGGCGTATACAGATGGTAAACCCGTGACGCAAACCATTCAGATTAAAGTCACCGACCCCACATCAGATGAACGTCATGAGGCGGTGCTCCGGGTATTTGCCGATATTGCCGGAAAAACCTATGAACTCGATTTGACTAACCCGGATCAGACCATTCAGCCGGGTTCAACGGACGAGATTAACCGATTTAAATTACTTCAAAGCAGATAAACACCATGAAACTTAGAATTTATACGATTGCTTGTACGGTGCTTGTGGCACTGGGTTGCTTGTGTGCCTGCCAGGAAGATTTTGACAATGGCCCGTTGGCGGGTGATGAAAATACGTGGGTGCTGAATCTGGAAGCTACGGCTGTTCAGCCTTCACGCTCTCCGGGTGTGGATGAGTATAATGAGAATAAGGTCACTTCGGCTGATGTCTTTTTCTTCAATGATGCCGGCGGACAATGTATCTACGCACAAACAGGTTTGGAGCCTGTCGGAAATGAGCTGCGTGTGAAGCTCGCTGATACTGCGGTGTCTTTTGGTCGCTCCTATTATATATATGTCATAGCCAATGGACGTGCTTATTATGCAGACGTTGATGATGCCGTCGGCATGACAATAGCCGAGTTACAGGCCAAACGCATACAGACCACGTGGAAAGACGGATATAAATCAAACGGTGAGATAGAAGAATCCCTCCTGATGGATGGTGAGGCATCGGTTACCGTGTCAAGAGAGACTCCGGGCATGGTTTCACTGAAACGCGCCATGGCAAAGGTGGCTTTGTTCCCGACCGTGACGACAGAACCGATTGTCGAGAACGGTGTGGAATACACTCCTATCGTGAACGCGATGAGCGTGACAATGGTTTACGGTGTACAGGCTACGAACCTGGCAGGTGATTATGAGGTCGCGGCTGAAGATTACGTGACCCGTATGCATCGTGCCTACACACAGGATGGAACGAAGCATGTGCCTTTCTACTCTTATCCGAACCTGCTTACTACGACGGATAGAAAGGATTCTTATCTGATTCTTTGTGTTCCTTGGAACATGAAGACTGACGCGGGTACTGAACCTGTCAACTACTACTACCGTGTGCCCATTACCGGAAGTGAGGACACTCCTGCCTTGCTGGAACGCAACAAATATTATAAGGTAAATGTCAATGTGAGCGTTTTGGGTAGCATGAATCCTCGTGAGGCAGTTACGCTGAACGCAGACTTCATCATCTATGACTGGTTTGACATGGATATTTCTGCCGACATGAACAATTATAAATATTTGGTGTTGGAAGAGTATACATCGGTCATGAATAATACCAATGAGCTGAGGATGCCTTATGTCAGCAGCAGTGCACTGACGATGGGTAAAACTCAGATAACGAAGGTTACTTATCCGAATTACAATTCAGATACGCAGGGTAGTCATACAAGTACTGTGACATTGGATACTCCGGAGGAAATTCAGAGTGAAGGCTTCTCGCTTACATGGAATGACGATGAGTTGATATTTACCCATCCTGTAACTACAGAAGACTATGTTCCTGACACAATCACGGTTGAAGTTTGGAACGATGAAGGATTGGATGCTACTTGGAAAATTATACAGTATCCTGCAATTTATATCGTGGGAGATTATAATAAGAACGGAGCAAATAATCGTTTTGTATATGGTGAGTCTTCTGGTTCTGTTTATGATGATGATAATAATAGCTTAGGTGGTGTTAATAATCCAAGTACTAGTTCTTCATCAAATTCGAACTTGAATCAATATACCATTTATATTACATCTTTTGATATAGAGGGTAGTGAGTATGCTATTGGAGACCCGCGTTCTTCTTCTGTTAATAATTTGTCATTTTTATCGGAAAAATCTGATTCTAAGGGTAAGAAGTTGACCCACTATTATCCATCAAGGCAAACAGAAGTAGATAATGTAATTGCTCCTGCATTTAAGATTGCGTCTTCATGGGGAGTGACCTATGATATATCCTATGCAGAAGCTCAGAGACGTTGTGCTTCTTATCAGGAAAATGGTTATCCTGCTGGCCGTTGGCGTGTTCCGACAGAAGCTGAAATCGAATATATCGTTAGCTTATCTAATCGTGGTGTGATACCAGCGTTGTTCAATGGACAATATTTTGCCTCTTCGGGTCGTTATTATGATAATGGTTATCATGAAAATGGTTGGGGAGGAAGTTATATAGACCCTTCCGCTATCGGTTTCCATGATAGTAATGGTAATGATTATGCTGTCCGTTGCGTTTACGATGTATGGTATTGGGGCAATGAAAAGATGAGTGAGAAGGGTGGTTCCGATACGCAATTCGTATGGGGTGATGAACCGATGCAATAAACTTATAAAATGAAATAAGTTATGAAAAAGATATATACCTATATAAGTATGTTGATGCTCTTGCTGGCAACAGCTTGTCAGCAGGACGAATTGGTGAGTTCACCGACGCTGCAACCGGATGAGTATCAATTTACGGTTACGATTCCGGAACCGGTTGTGGCTTCCCGTGCTTTGGGCGACCAACCTCAGGCCGTAACGGAGATGCCGATGCGTGTGTTGGTCTTCGATGAAAACGGATTCTTTATAGCCAATCAGGTGGCGACCGTAAACAGTTTTGAGGGCAACCGCGGCACTTATACGGTCAAATTGCCGAAGTCTGACGCGGATGTTTCTTTGCATTTCGTCTTGGGAGATGTTACGTTCGGTACGTATTCCCCGGCAGCGAATGAAGTAAGCATCTTTAGCAGCCTGACCGTGAAGGACGGTGTGGATGCCTATTGGGGACATTTGACAGTCGAGAATGGTATTACGAGCAATACGGTGCTGGGGACTGTCAAGCTGGTGCGCAACTTTGCCAAGATCAGTGTTACGAAAGGTGAGGGCAGAAACGAGAACTTTACGCTTGTGGGTTATGCCCTTGTAAATGAAACCAACGAAGGAACCGTGGCTCCATACACGGGCAGTGGCTTTGCGACGTTTAAGGGACTGGACACAGCGGATGATGTGTATACAACCTTCCGTAAAAACAACGAGCGGTATCCCGGTGTCACTTGTGGAGAGATAGATGAGAGTGCACCCGAAGCGGACGAATTCACGCTAGAACCCAAATACGTGTACGAACGCAATCAGGATGATTCGGATGCTCCGGTCTATATCCTTGTGAAAGCAAACTTCAATGGGGCTACATGTTATTATAAGCTGGACATTGTCAGCAGCGATGCGACTACGGGCGTTACTTCCTACCTCAATCTGTATCGCAACTTTGCTTATCATGTGATTATAGGCAATGTGGAGAGCAAGGGATATGATAGCATTGGGGAAGCCATGAACGCGGCAGCGTCCAACAACATTTCAGCTTCTGTCGAAGTCAGCGAGGTAAACCGCATTGAGGACAATGTAGGGCGTGAGTTGAGTGTCGACAAGCTCCACATCATGTTGGTATCAACGGACGAATATACCCTGAACTACAATTACACGATTGGCGGAAAGCCGGCAAACGACCATGTGAATGCCGTGCCGGTTGACGGAGACGATGAAGGCGGCTATAATCATGAGGCTGTAAAGGAAATCAGATGCAATGAGGACGGAACGATAACCATCATTCCGGCTGATCCGTTGCCTGCCTCCATGCAAACACAGGAATTCATTGTGATTAGTGACGAAGGATTATCCCGTCGGGTGACTGTCAATGTGCGTACGCCGTTCGAGTTTACGTCGAGCTGTATCCCCCTGATTGATGCAGAGGCAGGAACTCCGCAAACCGTCACGCTTCAATTGCCGGAGAATCTTCCGCAGTCAGTATTCCCCTTGGAGTTCTACATCGAACCCATCAAGAAGACCATCTATCCCGATGTTGAGAAGAACCGTCTGCCTGTCCGTTTGCACGAGAATTCTTCGTTCGACTATGTGGCTACCATCACGCAAGAGCAGTATGAAGCCTCTCGCACCTTTGAGTTCCATTTCTTGTCGAATATCGCAGAGAGTGCTACGCAGATTAAGGTGTCGAGCGACTTGTTTGCGGAACATGAGTTGTTGAGCTTTATCAATCCTTCCATTTCGAATATCTCGTTGAAGCTGACAAACGGAACTTCCGTAGGCAGCATTGACGGTCAGGGTGCCGATGGTTATGTTCCTTATGAAGCCGGAACAACCGTTATCTTGGAATTTAACGCTCCTGGCGACGAGTCCTTCACGCTGGATATGGATTATCTGGAGTTGGTTGAAGATTCCCGCAACACCGGTTCTTGCAGAGCAACCAACAACGGCTATACCTATACACCGAATTCAGGAACGACACATCATGTACTGGTCTTCAAGACGAAGTATGATATTGTCAGCGAAACGATTCGTGTGGAAAGCAACAGCTGTAATCCTGTATCTATCAGTTATAGCAATGAGCCGCGGGATTATGACCTCACGTTGAAGTATGGGCGTAACCAGAATATTAGAAGGGAGAATGTAACAATTAGGGTTGGCACTAACACAACGAGTAAGCGTACAGATTATTATGGAAGCCTTTCTATGAATCTGAATGACTATGTTGGTTCTAATTTGGATGCTAAAGTAACATTTGAGTATGTACGACAACGTACTACATATAGCTATTCCACAACCCTTGAAGAGCTTAGAGATAATGCTACTTATACGTTGACCGAACAATAATTGACCTCCTTCTCTTGCAAGCATCACACAAACATAATTATCATTCAACTAGCGAACGGGGGCAGTCCACAACAAGGGGCTGCCCCCTTCCTTATGCTCCCCGTCAGGCAAGAAACACCCGACATGAACACCGTTCGAATGCCGTTCAAACGAGAAACGAATGACAAAACCTTCCCGCAAAATGTTTTGAGCCTGGATACGACGTTTCTTTAACCTTTCAAAACATTTTGGAGCCGGATATAGCATATCCTTAACCTTTGGAAACACTTTGGCGCCGGATACGGCATTTCCAGCGTCGCGGAAAACAGTTTGGTGCTGGATACGACATTTCCAGCGTCCCGGAAAACAGTTTGGCGTTGGATACAGCATTTCCAGCGTCGCGGGAAACCAAACGGACGCGGAAAACATGTTTCTTAACATCTTTCCGGGCAAAAATGACTGAAATATAACGTCCGCGAAAAAATTCCTCCTAAGAAATGGGAATAATTATGAAAACTTCTGTAATTTCGTGCCTGTTCCGATGCAGGCACGACGCCTGCACCTAGTATTAATCATAAAAATAGTTTGTGTATGATGGAACTCAAAAACATCACATTGGAGCGCATGAACAATGGTGCGCACTATCTCTACGTAAGCAACATCTTGGCGAATGCCGAGAAAAATGCACAGTTGAAAACCAAGGCTTCCGCCCAACTCGCCGCCCTCAAGACAGCTCTCGCTGCCGAGGATGACGCGCTGAAACTCTCGCAGAAGAGTCTGCTGACCGACGACATCATGGAGGCGGACCGGCTGCGCGACGCCCTCTACAACGGCTACAAGAAGGCAGTGAAGGGCTTCCTCAACCTCCCCGACGAGGCGATGGCGGCGGCTGCACGGGTCCTCAACCAGCACATCATCGACTACGGCATCTCCACGACCGACCAGCTCGACAAGGAGACGGGCTTGCTCATCAACTTCGTCGCCGACCTCGAAGGGAAGTATGCCACACAGGTCAGCACCCTCTCGCTCACCCCGTTCGTCACCGCGCTGAAGGGTGCCAACGAGCAGGTGCGCACCTTCACCGCACAGCGCACGCAGGAGCGGATGCTGCAACCCGTCGGCGCGCTGAAGAAGGCTCGCCGGGCGTCCGATGAGGCCTACCGTACGCTGGTGAAGTGGGTCAACGCCCTGGCGCTCATCGAGGGCGAGAAGGACTATGCCTCCTTCATCGACTACGCCAACACCGAGGTGACACACTACAAGCGCGAGGTCATCGGGCAGAAGGCGGACGCCACCGCGACGTCGGGCAGCACCGGCGGCACACCGGCGGAGGACGGCGGAAAGCCTTCCGGTGGTGGCAGCAGCGATGACACGGACGAGGGCATCTGAGTGTAAAGAAATGTAATGTTGGAATTTTTGGGACGGGCGTCGTGGCTGACAGGCTGCGGCGTCCGTCTGTTTTTTGTTCAGCGGGAGTCGCCTTGCGCATTTGCCGTGCGGCGTGTCCGAAATATCAAAATCACGTTAAAAACGTTGGACAGACGCGCACATTGTAATATTCTTCCTACCTTTGCTACAACTAGTTAAACGGAATCACTAAATACATATTATTATGGTAAAGATAACGAGAGAAGCGGCCTTGCTCTATCATTCACAAGGAAGGCCCGGAAAGATTGAAGTAGTTCCCACCAAACCCTACCGTACGCAGACCGACTTGTCGCTCGCCTATTCGCCGGGCGTCGCCGAGCCCTGTCTCGAAATCGAGAAGGACCCCCACACGGCGTACGACTATACGGACAAAGGCAATCTCGTGGCAGTCATCTCTAACGGTACGGCAGTGCTCGGTCTGGGCGACATCGGTGCGCTCAGCGGCAAGCCGGTGATGGAGGGTAAGGGACTGCTCTTCAAGATATACGCCGGCATCGACGTGTTCGACATCGAAATCGACGAGAAGGACCCCGAGAAGTTCATCGCGGCAGTCAAGGCGATTGCACCCACCTTCGGCGGCATCAACCTCGAGGACATCAAGGCGCCGGAGTGCTTTGAAATCGAGCGTCGGCTGAAAGAGGAGCTGGACATCCCCGTGATGCACGACGACCAGCACGGCACCGCCATCATCTCCGCCGCGGGACTGCTCAACGCCCTCGAGGTGGCAGGCAAGCGCATCGAGGACGTCCGCATCGTGGTCAACGGCGCCGGGGCGTCCGCCATCTCCTGCACGAAGCTCTACGTCGCCCTGGGTGCGCGCAAGGAGAACATCCTCATGCTCGACAGCAAGGGCGTGATAACCTCTGACCGCGAGAACCTGAACGAGACGAAGCGCCTCTTTGCCACCGACCGCCGCGACGTGCATACCTTGGCTGAGGCCATCCGCGGGGCAGACGTCTTCCTCGGCTTGTCGAAGGGCAACGTGCTGACGCAGGACATGGTGCGCAGCATGGCGGAGAATCCCATCGTCTTTGCCCTGGCGAACCCGACGCCGGAAATCTCCTACGAGGATGCCAAGGCTTCCCGCCCCGACGTGCTCATCTCCACCGGACGCTCGGACTATCCCAACCAGATAAACAACGTCATCGGCTTCCCCTACATCTTCCGCGGCGCGCTTGACACCCATGCCACCGCCATCAACGAGGAGATGAAGCTCGCCGCCGTCTACGCCATCGCCAACCTGGCGAAGCAGCCCGTGCCCGACGTGGTGAACGTCGCCTATCACGTGAACAACTTCACCTTCGGTCCCGACTACTTCATCCCGAAGCCCGTCGACCCGCGTCTCATCACCGAGGTGTCCGTCGCCGTGGCAAAAGCCGCCATCGAGTCGGGTGTCGCCCGTCGGGAAATCACCGACTGGAACGCCTACAAGACCCACCTGCGCGAGCTCATGGGGCAGGAGAGCAAGCTCACCCGTCAGTTGTACGACACGGCACGCCGCGACCCGCAGCGCGTGGTCTTCGCCGAGGGTACGCACCCCCACATGCTGAAGGCGGCCGTCGAGGCAAAGGCGGAAGGCATCTGTTACCCCATCCTGCTGGGCAACGAGGAGCGCATAGCCAAGCTTGCCAAGGAGCTTGACGTCAGCCTGGAGGGCATCGAGGTCGTCAACCTGCGCCACGACTGCCAGACGGAGCGCCGCGAGCGGTATGCCCGCATCCTGGCGGAGAAGCGCGGCCGCGAGGGCATGACCTTCGAGGAGGCGAACGACAAGATGTTCGAGCGCAACTACTTCGGCATGATGATGGTCGAGACGGGCGAGGCGGACGCGTTCATCACCGGCCTGTATACCCGTTACTCGAACACCATCAAGGTGGCGAAGGAGGTCATCGGCATCCAGCCGGAGTTCAAGCATTTCGGCACGATGCACATCCTCAACTCGAAGAAGGGGACCTACTTCCTGGCGGACACGCTCATCAACCGTCATCCCGACACGGCAACGCTCATCGACATTGCCCGTCTGGCACGCCGGACGGTGGAATTCTTCAACCGGACGCCGGTGATGGCGATGCTCTCGTATTCGAACTTCGGTTCCGACACCACGGGCAGTCCTGCGACGGTTCACGAGGCGGTGGACTACATGCAGAAGCATTATCCCGACCTTGCCATCGACGGCGAGATGCAGGTGAACTTCGCGATGAACCGCGAGCTGCGTGATGCGAAGTACCCCTTCACGCGTCTGAAGGACAAGGAGGTGAACACGCTGGTGTTCCCGAACCTCAGCTCGGCGAACTCCGCCTACCAGCTCATCCAGGCAATGAGCGAGACGGAGATGATCGGCCCGATTCAGATGGGTCTGAACAAGCCCATCCACTTCACCGACTTCGAAAGCTCCGTGCGCGACATCGTCAACATCACCGCCGTTGCGGTCATCGACGCGATTGTTGACAAGAAGAAGCGTGAGGTCTGCACCATCCTGGGTGCGTGAGCCCGTTGAACAGAGAATCCCGGGGGCTGCTGCAAGCGGAAGGCAAGTCTTGCGGCAGCTCCCTTTGTTTTATCCCAAGTAAAGAAAAGAGTTATGAGAAAACGTTTGTCCCGTTCGCAGTCCGTGTGCTTCGTGCTGTTGTGGGTCGCCCTGTGCTTCATCGTGCTGACGTCCGGTGCGAAGATTGACGGTCCGCTGGTGGTCTCGCTGGTGCTGTCCGCGGTGCTGGTCGGCATCCCGGTGTGGCGGAGTTGGAAGTAGAGGCGTCGGCGGACGGTCCGTCGGCTGTCATTTGTCCGTTGTTTGCACCCGATTGTTTACTGTTTGTTGTACTTTCAGTGGTTAAAATGTAAATTTGATAGATTTTTTGCGAAAATAGTTGCGAAAATGTTTTCTATATTCGGGAGAATATATACTTTTGCACCGTAAACGAGAAAATCACATATTAGGTTATTAGTAAAAGTAAGTAAGCTTTATGAATGCAGCTAACGTATTAGAGGATTTGAAGAGACGATTCCCGAACGAGCCTGAATACCACCAGGCGGTAGAAGAAGTATTGAGTACGATTGAAGAGGAGTACAACAAGCACCCCGAATTTGACAAGGTGAATCTGGTGGAGCGCCTGTGCATCCCCGACCGCGTCTACCAGTTCCGTGTGACCTGGGTGGACGATGAAGGCAACATCCGTACGAACATGGGCTACCGTGTGCAGCACAACAACGCCATCGGTCCGTACAAAGGCGGTATTCGTTTCCACGCTTCGGTGAACCTGGGTATCTTGAAGTTCCTTGCTTTCGAGCAGACGTTCAAGAACTCGCTGACCACGCTTCCGATGGGTGGCGGCAAGGGCGGTTCCGACTTCTCCCCGCGCGGCAAGTCCAATGCGGAAGTGATGCGTTTCTGTCAGGCATTCATGCTTGAGTTGTGGCGCCACATCGGTCCCGAGACCGACGTACCTGCCGGCGACATCGGTGTCGGCGGACGCGAGGTGGGCTACATGTTCGGCATGTACAAGAAGCTGACCCGCGAGTTTACCGGTACGCTGACCGGCAAGGGATTGGAGTTCGGCGGTTCGCTGATTCGTCCCGAGGCAACCGGCTACGGCAACATCTACTTCCTGCAGGAGATGCTGAAGACCCGCGGCGAGGATTTGAAAGGCAAAGTCTGCCTCATTTCCGGTTCCGGAAACGTGGCACAATATACGGCCGAGAAGGTGCTCGAGCTGGGTGGCAAGGTGGTCACCATGTCCGACTCCGACGGCTACATCTATGACCCCGACGGCATCGACCGCGAGAAGCTCGACTACATCATGGAGTTGAAGAATCTCTACCGCGGCCGTATCCGCGAGTACGCCGAGAAATACGGTTGCAAGTACGTTGCCGGTGCGAAGCCTTGGGGTGAGAAGGCAGACATCGCGTTGCCTTCCGCTACGCAGAACGAATTGAACGGCGACCATGCCCGTCAGTTGGTTGCCAACGGTGTGATTGCCGTCTCCGAAGGTGCGAACATGCCTTCCACTCCCGAAGCCATCCGCGTGTTCCAGGAAGCGAAGATCCTGTACGCTCCGGGTAAGGCTGCCAATGCCGGCGGTGTGTCGGTATCCGGTCTGGAGATGACCCAGAACTCCATCAAGTTGGGCTGGACCAAGGAGGAAGTGGACGAACGTCTGAAGAGTATCATGAAGAATATCCACGAGGCATGTGTCAAATACGGTACCGAGCCCGACGGATACATCAACTATGTGAAGGGCGCGAACGTCGCCGGCTTCATGAAAGTGGCAAAAGCCATGATGGCACAAGGAATTGTTTAAATTTCTAATAAATTCGATGTATGGGAGGGGAGGCGTCGCGCAGATGCTTCCCCTTCTCTTTTCGATGCGGAAGGCTTCACATTATTATATGGGGACCTTCATTGTATTGCATCGCCTCTTCCGGTTTGGTATTTCTGTAATTTCCTTTTGAAATGCAAACAAACGCAAATAATTTCTCCCTTTCCTTTCCGTCATTGCATTCGAATCCACCCGATTCCGCCTTTCGCACCGTTACATTTTCCCAACAATCCCCGAAAAACATGTTATAAAACATATCTGTGAATGAGTTCTTTAGAAAAGACGTTCAAAAAAATGTTCAAAAAAGTGCGTAGAATGTTTGGAGGGAATATGCAAAAGCTCTACCTTTGCATCC
>ERZ1023614.306-NODE-306-length-16738-cov-7.905652_pt1 | contig 16738 bp, 16 predicted proteins | sample MGYA00380327_ERZ1023614 | MGnify/ENA primary metagenome ERZ1023614 (study PRJEB33179, sample SAMN07448978) | human gut metagenome | biome: Human-gut; feature: Human associated habitat; material: Faeces | host: Homo sapiens | place: India: Bhopal | collected...
CGACCGCTGGGGAGAAGAGACACGAGGATGCCCGGTGTCGAAAGGAGCTTCAGGAGAAGACCCTCGCGTTCATCCCCGAGAATCCCTCCTCGGGCGTGGCTTTCGACCAGCTGGTGGCGCTCTTCTCCGACTTCACCGTGAACTACTCCGGCAAGCAGATTGACGAGATGCGCAGCTGGGTGGCAGATGCCTGGACAGGCACTCCCCAACTGGCGGCACTCGACTCCATCGTGAGCCGCATCAAGCCGGTCGCACTGGGTGAGAAGTATGCCGACATCGACGTACAGACGCCCGACGGCAAGACCGTGAAGCTGTCGAGCCTCATCCCCGAGGGCAAGTATGTGATGCTGGAGTTCTGGGCAAGCTGGTGCGGACCGTGCCGCGCGGAGATTCCCCACCTGGTGCGGGTGCACGAGAAGTACAAGGACTTCAACATCGTCAGCGTCTCGGTCGACGAGAAGGAGGCTGACTGGCAGAAAGCCATGAAGGAAGAGCGGATGACGTGGACACAGGCACGCATCACCGGCGGCATCATGGGCGAGGAGATGAAGAAGTTCAACATCACGGGCATCCCCATGTGCATGGTGCTCGACGGTGAGGGACGCTTCTACCGCACGAACACCCGGGGCGCCTACCTCGACGCCTTCCTGATGGAGCTCTACGGCAAGTGACGGCCGGCACCGTCATGACGGCATGACGGGATACAGACAGAGGCACGAAGACACAGCGTATGCCAGCCCCACGGAGGGGTGACGGACGGTTGCTGTGTCTTCGTGCCTCTGCGTTTATCCGGTGCGGGGCGCGCTCAGGCGTCCGCGGAGAGCCGTGCCAGGTAGTTGTAGTGCTCGCCCTCCCGGACACATTCGGCACGGAAGCCGCATTGGGAGGCGTAGAGCGAGAGGGTGTCAAAGTCGATGTAGAGCCAGTCGAAGGGTTCGCCCTTGACCTGCCGGTACTGCATGAGGAAGTCCACCTGACCGTAGTAGTCGCCTGCCAGGTCGATGAGCATCCCTCCGTCCTCATCCTCGAAGAGGTAGCTCAGGTCACTGGAGTCCATCAGGATGCATCCGCCGGGACGCAGGAGCTGCTTCATGCGGTCAAAGAAGGTGGGCATCTCCTCGATGCGTCCGATGATGCCCGAGCCGTTCATCAGCATCAGGATGGTGTCGAACGTCCCAAGCGGTTCGTTGCCGAAGAGGTTGGCGAGACGGACGTCCTTCACGCCGCGTTCGCGCATGACCTCCACCGAGAGGGGCGAGATGTCTATGGCACACACGTCCTTCCCCATCGCCTGCAGGGCGAGCGAGTGGCATCCGCTGCCGGCGCCGACGTCGAGGATGCGTCCCTGTGCCATGCGCAGGGCGGTCTGCTCCAGCGGAGGCATCGTGTCGAAGGTACGGAACAATTCTTTCACGGGCATCTCGTCCTCGTCAAAGCGGGACGAAAAGACACGCAGCGGCTGTGCCTTCCCGCGGCGGTGGAAGTCGGCAATGGCGGCTCCCATCGGGTCTTTCTCCGGAGTCAGTGTATCGGTTCGCATAGGCTTACGCTTTTTCCTGCATCCGCTTCTCCCACTCGGCGCGCGTGCGCTTCCACCGGTTGTGCGACCACAGCCAGTATTGGGGGGCGCGGCATATCATCTGTTCGAGGTGTTGCATGTAGAGGTCGGTCACCTCGTATTCCTTGACCTGGCCGATGTCGTCGACCATGCGGTAGAGGTGGCAGTGGTAGTGCCCCCGACGGGGACGGGTGACGTCGGCGAAGTAGATGAGCGCGTCCATCTGACGCCCTATCTTCTCCGTCCCGATGAATACGGGTGTGTCCTGATGAAGGAAGGGGGTAAAGTGGTGGATGCTGTTCCACTTGGGCGACTGGTCGGAGATGAAGCCGATGACGTGCTTCCCTCCTTGACGGCGCATCTCGATGATGCGGCGCAGGGTCTCCTTCATGGCGATGCAGCGTGCACCATACTGGCTGCGGAGCTTGAGGAACAGTTTGTCGAAAGCTTTGTTGTAGAGCGGGTGGTAGATTTGTCCGCAGGAGATGTCACCGGGGAACCAGTAGGGCATCGAGGCAATCCACTCCCAGTTGCAGTAGTGTCCCAGGTAGACGAACGTGAACGACTTCCCCTCGCGCTCCATGTCGCGGACGATGTCCTCGGTTCCGCTGAACGTCATGCGACGGCGCATCTGCTCCTCCGACATGGAGAACTGCTTGAGCGTCTCCACCACATAGTCGCAGAAGAAAGCGTAGAACTGCTTCTCGATGCGGACAATCTCCGCGGTGCTCTTCTCGGGGAACGATGCGGTGAGATTCTTCCGCACCACGCCGCGCCGGTAGCGCACCACATGGTACAGGGGGAAGTAGAGCAGGTCCGACAGGAGGTAGAGTACCCGCAACGGCAGCAACGAGAGGACGTACCAGAGAGCGAATACCAGGTAATAGACGAGTTTCATAGGGCGTGCGTTTAAGTGGTCAGGCATGGCGGATGCCGAAAAAGTCCTGGAAGCGGCGTTTGATGCGCCGGTGCTCCTCGAAGCGTTCCAGCTGGCGGATGACCTTGTGGACGCACTCGTCGGCATCCCAACCGCGGCGACGGGCGTAGAGGGAGATGATGTAGACGAGCACCTCGCGCTTGTGGGTGAGCCGTTTCAGGTTGTCCAGACATTCGTCGGGGGTGGGCCGCTTGAAGATGGAGCGGTTGGTGTCGATGAGCGCGAAGCGGTAACGTCCGTCGTCATCGGCATGATAGAGGATGTTGGTCAGGTTGAGGTCGCCGTGCAGGACACCCTTCTCGTGCAGCTCCACGAGGAATCCTGCCAGTGCGTCGGCCAGCGGATGGTCGAAGTGCGGCACCGAGAGGAGGATGCTCGTCGGCGGATAGTCGCAGTTGAGCGACACGAAGAAGCCGGTGGTGAAGAGCCCGTGGCGCCTGGTCTCGATGTACGCCACCTCGTGGGGCGACTCGATGCCCTTGTCGCGCAGCAGGGCGGCAAACTTATAGGCACGCTCGGTCTTCGTGCTCTTGAAGTAGGTGTAGATGATGCGCTGGAAGAAGTTGGGGTGCTTGTATTTCTTGACGACGAGCGACTGTCCGTCCACCCGGTAGCGTTTGACGACGTTACGTCCCTGATACAACAGTTCGCCACTCTGGTCGAAAGTGGCAGGCAGTTGCCGGATGAAGTCGCTGTAACGGCGGTAGTCGGGATGGACGATAAGTTTCATGTCAGTCTTTCTTTGATTCGATTAGTTGCTTGATTCGTTCTACAAGGGTTTCGGGACGAAGCAGCGTCAGGCACGCATAGTCGTCGCGCAGGCAGGGACGGTTCCCGTAGATGGAGCAGGGACGGCAGTTCAGGTCGAGCTGCACGGCGCGGTCTTCCGTTTGTCCCCAGCCCATGAAGCCGGCGTACGGGTGTGTCGCGCCCCACACCGAGAGCACCGGAGTGCCCACGAGCGATGCCAGGTGCATGTTCGCCGAGTCCATCGACACCATGACGTCGAGGTGGCTCATCACCACCAGCTCACTGTCCATCCGCAGCTTTCCTGCCAACGAACGGACGCCCTCATGGCGTTGCTCCCACTGTTCGAGCAGCGCACGTTCCGACGCGCCTGCTCCGAAGAGGAACACACGGCATCCGGCAGCGGCAAGTGCAGCCACCACCTTCTCCATCTGTTCCAGCGGATAGACCTTCCCGCGGTGGGCGGCAAACGGAGCGATGCCCACCCAGGTGTCCGTCCCCTTCTCTCCCGTCACGCCGACGACCGTGCGCAGGTCGCCCCCGGCATCGCCGAAGAGGGAGGAGAAGCGGGGTGTCACGTCCAGCCCCAATCGGCGCAGCACGTCGGCATACCGTTCGAAGGACGACTTCAGCGGGACGAGCTTCTTCTCCACCGCGTCGGTCAGCGCCTTCTTCTCGCGCCTTCCCTTGTCGATGTGAGCGGTCCGTATACCCGCCAGGCGGAAGCGCATCCGCAGGTACTTGCTGCGGAGCACGTCGTGCAGGTCCGCCACGGCATCGATGCCCAGCGGACGCAGCTCGGCAAAGAGGCGGTTCAGTCCGCCGATGCCCTTATGCCGTCCCTTCAGGTCAGCCCCGACGAAACTGACATTCGCAGGCATCCGCTCAAACAGCGGACGCACGAACTCCCGGCTCAGCACAGTGATGCGCAGCTCCGGATGTTGACAGGCGCAGGCGTGGATGACCGGGATGGTCATTGCCACATCGCCCAGCGCCGAGAAGCGTATGACGAGCAGATGTTTCACGTTTAGTCGGGTGTTATGGGATAATTGGTCTGTGTACGATGGGGCGAAGGCTCACTTCTTGCCGTAGAGCACCGGGTTGAGTTCGGGGTCATTGTACATCTTCATCTGCTTGTAGACTTTCATGTACTTGCGACCCGCCTCGATATCGGCAATCAGCTGGTCGATGGCTGTCGACAGGTCCTTCTGCTGTTCCAGGAGGACTGCCAGCTTGCGGGCGCACTGCTCGTGGTGCTCGGCAGACACGTCGGTGCGGTCCGTCTCCTGACGCATGTGGTATATCTTCAGCGCGAGAATCGACAGGCGGTCGATTGCCCACGCTGGACTTTCGGTGTTGATGGTGGCATCCGGCAGCGGCTTCACATCCTTGTATTTGTCCAGGAAATAGCTGTCGATCAGCTCCACGAGGTCCGTGCGGTCCTGGTTGCTCTTGTCGATGCGGCGCTTCAGCACCAAGGCGGCTGCCGGGTCGATATTCGGGTCGCGGATGATGTCCTCGAAGTGCCATTGGACAGTGTCTATCCAGTTCTTGAGATAGAGATAGTACTCGATCGTCTTCAACGCATAAGGGTTGTTGATAGGCGTATCCACATTGTCGGTTTTGTGGTAATCATCGATGGATTGCACAAATATCGGGTTGCAAAGTTCTGTGAATGTCATAACCGTTCTATGCTTATGGTGTTACAATCGACAAAAATAGGCATTCTTGCCGAACTGACAATACGAACGATATTCAAAAGTGCAAGAAAGCGGCTAACTTTGCACCGACTAATGACAATTTTCCATGAAAGTAATCGTTGATAAGAAAATACCCTACCTGCAGGGTGTCATCGAGCGACTTGCCGATGAGGTGGTTTATGCCGAGGGGCGCGACTTCACCCCGGAGCTGGTGAGGGACGCCGACGCCCTGTTCGTCCGTACCCGTACACGCTGTGACCGTGCGTTGCTCGCAGGCAGCCGGGTGCGCTTCATTGCCACGGCGACCATCGGTTTTGACCACATCGACACGGACTTCTGCCGTGCGTCGGGCATCACGTGGACCAATGCCCTGGGTTGCAACGCGGGCGGGGTGGAACAGTATGTCGAGTCTGCCCTCCTGCTGCTGGAACGTGAACGGGGCTTTTCCCTCCGGGGTGCCTGCCTCGGTGTCGTCGGCGTGGGTCATGTCGGCAGCCGTGTGGCGGACGTCGGTCGTCGGCTGGGCATGACGGTGCTCTGTTGCGACCCTCCACGTGCCGAAGCCGAGGGACCGGAAGGCTTCACCTCGCTGGAGGAACTCGTCAGCCGTTCAGACCTCATCACCTTCCACACGCCGCTCACCCGCGAGGGTGCTCACCCGACGTGGCATCTGGCGGACGAGGCATTCTTCCGCTCGCTCTCCCGTCCGCTTTACCTTATTAATACGTCACGCGGAGAGGTGGTCGACAATGCCGCCCTGCTGTCCGCCTTGACCGACGAACGTGTTGCCGACGCCGTCATCGACGTGTGGGAGCACGAGCCGGACATTGACCGCCGCCTGTTGCAGCAGGTCTTCATCGGCACGCCCCACATTGCCGGCTATTCAGCGGACGGCAAGGCGAACGCCACCCGCATGTCTCTCCAGGCATTCTGCCGTTTCTTCGGGCTGCCGGAAGAGTTTCACATCGAGCCGCCGGCACCTTCCGAACCGCTCATCCGTGCTACTTCCCGTGCCGAAGCCCTGCTCCGCATCTACAATCCGCTCGACGACAGCCGTCGGCTGAAAGCCTCCCCCGAGAGCTTCGAGTCGCTTCGCGGCAACTATGCCTACCGACGTGAGCCGTCAGCCTACCGGATTCTTCCCATTTCTTAGCAGATTCCTTGCAAAAATCATCCGCCCTACAATATATCTACGTATCTTTAACCTCTGGGAACATGGTGGTAACAGCTTAAATGTTATATTTCATGCTGTTTCCACTATGTCCCTAATCTTTAAACCACTATTTTAATCCTTCTATCGAGCCCACGTTAAGTCACGAAAAATATAAGCTGAAGAAATATGAGACCAAAGGAAATATTCGTAATGTGCTTCATCTCCATGCTTTTTTCATGTAATGGACATCCTGACGAAAGCGTCATATCGGATACTGACACCTTGCTTGTTACTAATCCCAAAGCAGTTATTGTCCTACTGGATTCGTTGGAGCAAGTGGGCTGTTTAAATGAAAAAGAACAGATGCATCTTGTTTGGAATCGGGCCTTAGCATATCAAGCATTGGGATTATCACTGGCAGAAGAGCATCAGCTGATGAATGCAATAACCTATTACAGAGCAAAGAACGAGAAGGTAATAGACAGTTATCTGCTGGAAGCATCTTATCTGAACTGGAAGGACAAGAAAGAAGATGCCATCAAAGCCCTGGACAAGGGACTTTCAGAAGTGTCAGACGCGGCACAACGAACTCCTCTGCTGGTTGCAAAAGCTAATATCATGGAGCATCTGCATAAATATGCCCAAGCCACAAGTGCACTGACAGAAGCCCTTAATCATAGCCAGCCGAAACGTGAATCGGCTATATTAAACTATAAGCTGGGAGTGAATCTTTCTCTGCAGGGTGATAAACATTCCGAGTATTACTACAACAAGGGCATCCAGCTAGCCCTGGAGAACGGCGACACGGCTATTGCCTGTGAAATCATGCGCAACTATGCCGACTATCTGTCAAATATCGGACAATATAAACGTTCAAACGACTTATTCTATCAAATTGGTCAAATGATGCCACAGGTAGCAAACATGTCATCAATCCAGATGGCAATGGCAGGCAACTATATCAACTTGCACAGGCTTGATTCGGCACGTATCTGCAATAATAAGGCTGCCCAAAGCGAAGCTAAATTAGAGGCAAAAGGAGCTGTTGATATTGCACGTAGGGTAGTAATAGAACAAGAACGATATTTATTGAACTATGCAAACGGTCTGAATATATCGTATGTGGATTTTGCCCGATATTGTGATTCCATTACGACTGCCATGCAAGCGAAGGAGAATACGTTGGCCAGACAGAGTGAAGTGAAGAATCGTCTACTCTTGGTTAACAACAAGCTGAAGCTTGACCGACAACGAATGGGATGGATTTTGTTTGTATCAGTACTGCTGTTGACAGTTAGCAGTATAGGGGGATATTACTATTATTGGAACAGAGTCCGACAACTTGCGGATGCAGAAGATAGAGTCGACACATTGACTCGCATGTTGTCGGACGCTCAAACCGTAGAGACAGGAACAAAGCATGTACAACAAGAAAATATGGATGACGATGTATTCTTCAAGAAAATATTGCTACAGCAGCTTGGCATTATCAAGTTGGTAGCCAGTACACCTACCAATCAAAATCAAGCGCTATTAAAGCGCATATCAAGTATTAGCGGTGGTGAGATTCCTGTAAACAGTTTATTGATTTGGTCGGATCTGTATCCTGTCATCAATCGGCTTTATGATAATTTTCATGCACGGTTAATCGAGCGATATGGGAATGTGCTAACGGAAAAAGAGGTACAAATAGCTTGCTTGCTATGTGCCGGATTCTCTACCAAAGAAATAGGAGTGATTACTCAACAATCAGATGCAACCATTTACGTCCGTAAAAGCTCCATCCGAAAGAAAATCGGAGCTTCCGAAGGAGAGGATATCGTATCTTGCATCAATCGTGTTAAGGTGTAATTAAGACAGGACAAGTCTCAATTTAGATTTTAAGAAAGTGTAGCCATTGATTATCAATAGGCTACACTTTCTTATTTAGATGTTTTATTGGGTGGTTTAGTCGTTTTAAGGCTGAACCGTCCTGTAATTTTACATGGTCGAAAGTTCGAAAGACACCAACTAATATACAAGACACATATATCATGAAAAAAAGTAAATTACTAAAGACAGGTGGATGCATTGTCCTAATGCTGTTTATTCTATTTGCAAGAAATGGGCATATACATTTACCGGGACATGGAAACGTCGAAAATCGGAATCTGGAGAAATCTGTAATCACCCATGTTTCTTCCATACTTACTGACGGCAGAAAAGTCGAATTCGCAGGCAAATATCTATGTAAAGACTATATAGAGAATGGTGAAGTGCGCTTCTCGGCCAATGTCATATACAACACGATATCAGAGAATGGCCTGAAAGAGATGCATACCGCTCATGTCGTTTGTAACGAAGATAAGGACAAAATTATAGAGTGGAAAGATTTATAATACCCATACTGGATACATGAAAATATGAAATGGATTACATTAAGCATGACTATGGCATTAGCGATTTCAGTATCAACTTTCGGCAAAGATATAAAAGGACGCATTCTTGATGAGAAAGGGACCCCTCTAGAATTTGTGAATGCAGTTCTTCTGCAGGATTCCGTATTCATTACCGGAGTGATATCTAACAACAATGGAGAATTCAAATTATCCTGCAACCTGAGAACCGGCATGAAGCTTCGGCTGTCATCTGTTGGCTTTGAGACAAAAATTGTAGCTATAACTCCTGATGGTGAACTCGGCGATATCCAGATGACAGCTTCCACCACACAACTTAAAGATATGGTTGTTACAGGTAATGCGCCTAAAATATATTTAAAGGGTAATTCGTTAGTAACAAATGTAGAAAATAGTATTTTGGCGAATGCTGGAACGGCTAAAGATGTGCTACGGCAAATTCCAATGGTCATTGAGAATAATGGCAATTTAGAGGTATTCGGCAAAGGTTCTCCAACCCTTTACATAAACAGTAGGAAAATAACAGATTCACAAGAATTATCAATATTGCCGTCAGGTAATATTCGTAGTGTGGAAGTCATTACAAATCCAGGGTCCTCTTATTCAGCTGATGCAAAAAGTGTCATTCGTATTCGCACCAAGAAACCTCAGGGAGATGGCTGGAGTGGCACGTTCCGTTCAACCAACGGTTTTCAGCACTATTATCAAAGTTCCAATATGGCTGATTTGAAATATAGGACTGGAGGCTTGGAACTCTTTTCAAACTTCATGTTTAATGGAGGGAAGAATTGGGAAAAGAAGTCAACGGACATGACAACAAATGCCGCCTCAAAATGGAATCAGAAGCTACTTTCTACTAATAGCAAGAATTATGACGGGCTACTTGGCAAGGTGGGGTTTGTATGGTTGATCAATGACAAGCATTCCATAGGTGCATATTACCAAAACGAATATACACATAGTAAAACAAAGTCCCATTTAATAAGCAATGTTTTTGAGAATGATGAATTCTACGATAAATGGAAAACGATGGTTGATCATGACAGACGGAATACTCCACGACATGCTGCCAACCTATATTATAATGGTCAAATAAAGAAACTGAATATTGACTTTAATGCAGACTATATCTTGAACAAAGGAGTCCAGCATGCAGTAAATGACGAGTCTAGTCTGATTGGGGAGAAGCAAACCGTTGCGACATATAGCAGGAACAAGGGTAGGATGTTGGCAGAGAAAGTATTGTTGACTTATCCTGTAGCCAAAGGAGCAGTGAAATTTGGTGAGGAATACACAAGTTCGAGAACCGATAATCATTTTCATACAGCATATGTCAATCTAAACAATACGGCCTCAAAGATAACAGAAGATAATACTGCATGTTTTATGGAGGTAATGCAGCAATTGGGTAAATTCGTTATCGGAGCAGGTTTACGATATGAGCATGTGGATTATGACTATTTTGAAGCGGAGAGCTCTGATTACAATCAGAGTAAGGCATATAATAACGTATTTCCTTCATTCAATGCAATCACACGCCTGGGCAATCTCCAGATGTCAATATCGTACAGCGGCAAAGTAGAGAGACCCACTTATTCTAATTTGAATGCTACTATCTCGTATTTGAATCGGATGACATATGAGTCTGGAAATTCACGTCTTCTGCCTACAAAGTTACATAACATAGAATATATGGCGGTCTGGAAGAAATATTTTATCCAGCTATCATACTCATACTTTGATAAGCCTATTGTTAATATAACGAAGCCGCATAGCAATAATGGCGAGATTACAATTCTGACATATGAAAATTTTAAGAAAAAACATTTCCTGCAGGCTTTTACGGGTGGAAAGTTTCAGGCAGGACCATGGCAATCACAAGTCAATGCTGGAATATTTACACAATGGTTTGATATCGTTGTGGATGGGAAAAACAACAGTATGAATAAGCCAATAGGAATCCTACAATGGCAAAATGCAATTCATCTTCCTTGGGATACTTGGTTAAATATTGACTGTCAATGGATGACCGCAGGTAATGATAAAAACTTATATGCCAGCGGTTCTTCTTACGTGAATGCAAAGCTCTATAAAGATTTCTTTAAGAAGAGACTCAGTTTTACGTTGGAAGCACGTGATATCTTCAACGGCTCACGACAAAATTTCACCTTCTATAATGATGCTGTTACCATGTTTCAGAAGACTTTCAGTGAGATGCGGACAGTGATGTTTACTGTACAGTACAATTTTAACGTAACACGTGCTCGTTATGCCGGCTCAGGTGCAGGAAATACAGAGAAAAGACGTTTTTAATAGGCACGAAATCGAGAATATGGTGAGAAGCCCGCAGGATTTTCTCCATTTTGTGCTTGTATCTTAGTGAATTATCATGTAGGTAGCATTATCGTCTTCTAATGGTGTTAAATCTTCGCAATTATCTATTAATCAACAATTTCAATAGATGTTAACCACGCCTTTCCCACCTTTTTTCCCGCCATCGCGCAAAAACATATTCCAATAGACGTGGCTCAGCCTCCGTAAAATTTACCGACATTTACCTCTCCGAAAAAGCCATTATCCGCATCCATTAAAAGTGCTTTTTCTTTACGGTGTACGGACAGAAATCGATGGAGCATCATAGCTGCTTTAACAGTTTGTGGAGGATGGTGTCGGCCAGTACATCGAAAGGTACAAGTGGTGTTTCACATTTGTCCTAATGAGGAATGCAACCCAATGTGGTGAAGTAGAAGATTTATGATGAATTTTCTACCTAATGAAAGTCAACGCAGTGAGGTCATTGTGTAATCCTCTAAAAAAACAAGGCGGAAAAGTTATGAGATATAACAACTTTTTTTTTGTAGTTTTGCAGTATGAATAAGGTTAGGAAGATTACCGCCTACGGAGCTACTTCAACGACTTTCTGACTTCATTGACAGAGGATGTTGTGAGAAAGTTCTATTATGCCTTCTCGATACTTGAAACGCAAGAGCGCATATCCACCAAGTTCGTTAAGGCCATAAGGGACGGACTGTATGAGTTGCGCATAGAGTACACCAGCAACATCTACCGGGCTTTCTTCATCTTTGACGATGGATGTGTAGTAGTCTTGTTCAACGGCTTTCAGAAAAAGAGCCAGAAGACACCAAGTAAGGAAATTGATAAAGCACTAAGAATAAAGGAGGCATATTATGACGACAAGCAAAATAACCGATTATAATGCCATCTTGGACGAGAAGTTTGGCAAGCGTGGCACTGCGAGCCGTGAGGAGTTTGAGGAGGAAGCTCGGGCTTTCTACGCTTCTCAGGTGTTGCTGCAAGCTCGCAAGGAAGCGAAGATCACGCAGAGCGAGTTGGCTAAACGTGTGGGTACGACGAAATCTTACATTTCCAAGATTGAAAACGGAGTGATTGAGCCTGGAGTGGGATTGTTTTTCCGTCTTATCACAGCAATGAGAATGCGTATTGACATTACACGTCCTTTAGGTGTATAGCTAAGCCGAAACGTGCCGAAAGGCTCGTTTTCTGCACGAAATCGGGAAAATGGGGAGAAGTCCGCAGGTTTTTCTCCATTTTTCTTTTTTGTATATCAGGCAATTAACTTGCTGGTAACATAATCGGTTTATTTTCATGTTGTTCTCACTATGTTCCTAATCTTTAAACCTCTATTTTAATCCTGCTATCGAGCTCACGTTAAGTAAGAACGACCGATACATTTATTTCCGTTAGAGTTACTTTATTTGAATTTGCAGTTACCAAAAGAATATATACTCTGTTTGACGTTCGAAATATGCGGTAGCAATGTCTTTGATAGCTTTTATTTGTGCAGACTTGATACGTTCATCCGAACGAATTTTCTCTTTTTCCATTGAGATTATATCATTATACTGCTTATCCATTTCTTTTTTTATGGAATTAAGTAACGCTTTAGCTTGTGTAGCACAGCTACTTTGTGCATCAATCATAGAAACAAGTTCTGCAGCTTCTGTATAATCATGCTTAGAATAAGCAGCTTGAGCCAATAGTAAAATCTGACTGCAATATTGTGTCTGACATTTTTTGAATATGGATGGCTATGGCATTAGCGATTTCAGCATCAATTTTCGGTAAAGACATAACAGGACGCATTCATGATGAACCACTCCCCTCGTGACACATTGTCAATTTCCCCTCCAGCTCTGACATTTTGTTCTGCGGAAGCCTTCCAGAATCGCTTCTTTCGGATCGGGGGACAAGTCAGTGGCAAAAGAAGGCATTCTCAGGAGATTCGTGAAATACATGTTGATGCTATCAATGAGATTTTCCTTTCATCCAGACAATATTTAGCGTACATCTGTTTCCTTCCGCTTATCCGTACAGCAGGAGAAGACACTTTTTATCACAGCACAAATTGAAGTCCCATTCCGTCTTCCAGCGAATGAAAATCAAAACATTTTACCTTTACGTTCCAAAGATTGGACTTTCCCGGATGAAACAATATTGTTTGGGTCGTGAAACAATATTGTTTGAGGAACCAAACACAAGTGTTTGACGAGTGAAACAATATTGTTTGAGCGTTAAAATGTAAGTTTTTCGGATTGGGAGTGTTTATAAACCTAAAATAGAAGAACTGTTTTAGCCCCAAGCGTTAATCGCAATTAACCATTGAATGCTAGAATGACGGAGAGTCGCAAAAAACAGGTTAGAGAAAACCTGCTATTTACGACTCTCCGTCAAGCAAAAACGAAGGAAAGGCAGCAAAACGTCAGCCCACTTCCTGACCGAGAAGGATGCGCTCGATGACCTTCGGATAGTGCTCATACTCCAGGGCATGCACCTTCTGTGCCACCTGCTCGGGGGTATCGTCCGGCTCCACGGGACACGTTGCCTGGAAAAGGGTCGTCCCCTGGTCGTAGTGCTCATCTATATAATGTATAGTGATGCCGCTTTCGCGCTCGCCCGCAGCAACCACCGCCTGGTGTACCCGGTCGCCGTACATCCCCTTGCCTCCATACTTCGGCAGCAAGGCGGGATGGATGTTGACAATCCGCTGCGGATAAGCCTGAAGCAACTCGTCGGGTACACGCAACAGGAACCCTGCTAGCACGATGAAGTCGATGCCCCGTCCGCGCAACAGCTCCACGACCTCTCCGCCCCGGGCAAACTGCTCACGCGTCAGAATACACGTCGGCACCCCCAATCGTTCCGCCCGCTGGAGCACGAAAGCATCGGGTTTGTTTGACACCACAAGAGAGACCCTTATGGTCTTGTTTCCCTGAAAGTAGCGGATGATGTTTTCGGCGTTCGTACCCGAACCCGAAGCAAAAATGGCAATGTTTTTCTGCATATATATCCTAATTTAGTGCACAGATGCGTGAAATTTGTGCAAAGCAAGTGCAATTAATCAGTTAATTATTTGCTCATAATGATAAATCTTTCTTTCTTTGCACCGCAAAAATAAGGAAATAACAACAAAGTATTAATTTAAATCGTAAAATTATGTCTGAAATCGCATCAAGAGTAAAAGCAATTATCGTTGATAAATTGGGCGTTGAAGAATCGGAAGTAACTAACGAAGCTAGCTTCACAAACGACCTTGGAGCCGATTCATTGGACACTGTAGAATTGATCATGGAATTCGAAAAGGAATTCGGTATCTCAATTCCTGATGACCAAGCAGAAAAGATTACTACCGTAGGTGACGCCGTTTCTTACATCGAAGCTAACGCGAAGTAATTTTATGGAATTAAAAAGAGTAGTAGTAACAGGTCTTGGCGCACTGACTCCCGTAGGTAACACCGCTCCCGAAACATGGGAGAACCTGGTGAACGGAGTGAGTGGGGCAGGACCTATTACTCATTTCGACGCATCACTCTTCAAGACCCAGTTTGCGTGTGAAGTGAAAAACTTTAACCCGAACGATTTCATCGACCGGAAGGAAGCACGCAAGATGGACCTTTACACCCAGTATGCCATCGTGGCCGCCAAGGAGGCCGTGACGGATTCAGGGCTTGATGTGGAGAAAGAAGACTTGAACCGTATCGGTGTGATTTTCGGTGTCGGCATCGGTGGCATGCACACCTTTGAGGAAGAGACCGGAAACTATGCACTTCATAAAGACCAGGGACCCAAGTACAACCCCTTCTTCATCCCGAAGATGATTGCCGACATCTGCGCCGGACAAATCTCCATCATGTACGGATTCCACGGTCCCAACTACGTGACCTCTTCAGCTTGCGCCTCCTCGACCAACGCACTGGCTGACGCCTTCAACCTGATCCGTCTGGGCAAGGCGAACGTCATCGTTTCCGGTGGTGCCGAAGCTGCCATCTTCCCGTGCGGCGTGGGTGGTTTCAATGCCATGCATGCCCTCTCGACCCGCAACGATGACCCGCAGGGTGCCAGCCGTCCGTTCAGCGCAAGCCGTGACGGATTCGTGATGGGCGAAGGTGCCGGCTGTCTGATTCTCGAAGAACTGGAACATGCCAAGGCACGCGGTGCCAAAATCTATGCCGAGGTTGCCGGCGTGGGCATGAGTGCCGACGCACACCACCTGACTGCATCCCACCCCGAAGGACTGGGCGCGAAGCTGGTGATGATGAACGCACTCGAGGATGCAGAGATGAAACCTGAAGACATCGACTACATCAACGTACACGGCACATCGACCCCCGTGGGCGACATCTCTGAGGTGAAAGCCATCAAGGCACTCTTCGGCGAACATGCCTACAAGCTGAACATCAGTTCGACCAAGTCCATGACCGGGCACCTCCTCGGAGCTGCCGGAGCCGTCGAAGCACTTGCCAGCGTATTGGCTGTGAAGAATGACATTGTTCCGCCCACTAGCACCCACCCCGAGGGTGCCAACGACGAGGAGAGCGACTCCACCCTGACCTGCACGTGCCACAAGGCTCCGACACGTACGGTCAATGCCGCCCTGTCGAACACATTCGGCTTCGGCGGACACAATGCATGTATAATCGTTAAGAAATACGCCGAATAAGCTATCAGTGTTTCAGAGAATTACTATATTACATAGAATAAGGCTTCTTTTCTCCAAGGAAAGGGAGTCTTATTTTGCTTTGTACCGCATCCTGGGCTTCTATCCGCGCACGATCAGCTACTACAAGGAGGCACTGCTCCACAAGTCATCGACCGTCCGCAGCGCCAAGGGCTACAAGCTCAACAACGAACGCCTGGAGTTCCTGGGCGACGCCATCCTCGATGCCATCGTCGCGGACGTCGTCTACAAGCACTTCGAAGGCAAACGCGAGGGCTTCCTGACCAACACGCGCTCGAAAATCGTACAGCGGGAGACGCTCAACAAGATTGCCGTGGAAATCGGGCTGGACAAGCTCATCACCTACTCCACCCACTCCAGCAACCACAACAGCTACATGTGTGGCAATGCCTTCGAGGCACTCATCGGCGCCATCTACCTCGACCGGGGCTATGACGCCTGCATGCGCTTCATGCAGGAACGCATCCTCCACAAGCTCATCAACATCGACAAGGTCGCCTACAAGGAGGTCAACTTCAAGTCGAAACTCATCGAGTGGTCGCAGAAGAACAAGGTCGAGCTGGAGTTCCGTCTGGTGGAACAGACGCAGGATGTGAGCAGCCCCGTCTTCCAGTCGGAAGCCCTGCTGGAAGGCATCGTCGGCGGAAGCGGCACCGGATACTCGAAGAAAGAGAGCCAGCAGGCAGCTGCCAAGCAGGCACTCGGACGACTGAAGAAGGACTCCGAGTTCATCGACGCGGTCTTTGCCGCCAAGAAGGCACGCAGCGTCACCGTCGAAGTGTCCGATACGGCAGCCGTCATCCTCAACGAAGACCCTGTGACCGTCTATACCGAAGACCCGGCAGAAGAGGAGGAGACGCATGACAGCACCTCCGACGACAAGCTCGCCCCCATCTCCCGTCCGAGTCTCGACGAGGTGGAACGCATCATTGCCGAAGCCGAAGAGCAGGCGTTCCGCGAAGCCAGAAGCTGACAAACCCCATCCACTAACCCCAAACACCCCTTGCAGCCATGAAAGTAACCGCCGTCATCGTGACATTCAACCGCCTCGTACTGTTGCAGAAAACCCTCGACTACGTCCGCATGACTCCCCTCGTGACCCACATCATCGTGGTCAACAACGGGAGCACCGACGGCACTACCGAATGGCTCGACACACAGGCCGACCTGGACGTCATCCACCAGGACAACGTCGGCGCCTCGGGCGGGTTCTAGACCCGCAAGAAGGCTGCCTACGAGGGCGGCAGCGG
>ERZ1023614.317-NODE-317-length-16456-cov-7.508506_pt1 | contig 16456 bp, 10 predicted proteins | sample MGYA00380327_ERZ1023614 | MGnify/ENA primary metagenome ERZ1023614 (study PRJEB33179, sample SAMN07448978) | human gut metagenome | biome: Human-gut; feature: Human associated habitat; material: Faeces | host: Homo sapiens | place: India: Bhopal | collected...
GACGTTTCCTGCGGCAAATAGTTCGAAAGGAAGCTGGAAATGACGTTTCCTGCGGTTCAGTTACGATTGGTTGCGGGAAAAGGATTTGGACTGATATTTCTGTAAAATTGGTACAAACGCAGAGGATATGTTTATCCTGCCATAGCTTGAATTGCTGTATTTTAGCAACAGGAAACAAGATAGAACGATTTATATAAATGTATGATAATATGGAAACAGTAAGATTGCACAACGGTGTGGAAACACCATCCGCAAAAGCGGCATCTCCCGCGAGGTATTGGACGGAGGCAAGAGCCTTTTCTTCTCACATTATTGATACTGTAAACTTTTTACTCACATTCAAAACAAATTGACTATATGAAAAAGATTCTGTTTTTATTACTAGCAATATCAATGACAAATATTCAAGGAATTATGGCACAAGAAAAGATTACACAGACTGCCGGACGCATGCAGTTGGGAGAATTTGCTCCAAAATTCGCCGAACTTAACGATGATGTTCTTTTCGGAGAAGCGGTCTGGAACGATTCCACGCTTTCGCTCCACGACCACAGCATGGTGACTATCTCTATCCTTCTCGGCAAGGGGATGGTTGACTCCTCTTTCCGCTCGCACCTTGAAATGGGCAAGAAGCATGGCATCACCCGCAAGGAAATAGCGGCGTTGCTGACACAAGCCGCTTTCTATGCCGGATGGCCAAACGCATGGGCCGGATTCCGTGTGGCAAAGGAGGTCTGGGCGGATGACGATGCAGCTACTGAGAAGGAACGCTTCCAACAGCAGATGATTTTCCCCATCGGCGAACCGAATACCGCATACGCCAAATATTTCATCGGCAACAGCTATCTGGCTCCGATATCCAAGGAGCAGGTACCGTTCAACAATGTCACTTTCGAGCCGGGCTGCCGCAACAACTGGCACATTCACCATGCGACCAAAGGAGGCGGACAGATGCTGGTCTGTGTGGCAGGCAGGGGCTGGTATCAGGAAGAAGGCAAGCCTGCCGTACAGATGCTTCCGGGCGATGTCATCCACATTCCGGCGAATGTGAAGCACTGGCATGGTGCGGCAGCGGACAGCTGGTTTGCGCATCTTGCCTTTGAGATTCCGGGAGAAAATGCATCCAACGAATGGCTGGAGCCCGTGACAGATGAAGAATATGGCAAACTGTTTCAGACTTCGGCTGATTGATTTCATAAGTAAATACAAGGATAGCATAGTGGTTATCACGCTATAGCGTGGGCTGCTATTAATACTCATTGTAATTTGATACCGCAAAGTTCCCGTCTAAAACGAAATCATATTAATAATTTGCACCATTACATAGCTTATAGATATCTTGTTATCCGAGTATTATTAAATCCCTAAAAATGGGTATTGCCCGACAATTTCAAGCCTTGTACCTTTGCAAAAAATTAAAAACAGACATTGTTTGTTATAAATGCAAGTGCCGAAAGAGGACATACGAGGACGAATATTAAAGGTTGCCAGACAACAATTCGAGCGGAAAGGCTATTCCAAAAGTTCCATGCGTGAAATAGCGGAATTGGCAGGGGTTGGTGTCGGAAACATCTACAACTACTTCACGAACAAAGATGAATTATTCCATGAAGTAGTCCGTCCTGTCTTGTGCGCTTTGGAAGCCATGCTGCAAGAACACCACGGCATACGAGGCGAGGACATTATGATGATGCGGTCGGAGAAATACCTGAAATCCTGCATAGACGAATATGTTTCGCTGATTGACAAGCACCGCGCGCTGATGGGAATCCTGTTGTTCCGTGCGCAAGGTTCTTCGTTGGAACGCTTCCGCGAGAATTATACTGACCGTTCTACGGAATTGGTCAAGGCGTGGTTCGCGTCCATGCAGCAAAAGCATCCCGAAATCAATACGGCGGTGTCCGATTTCATCATCCATCTGCATACGGTATGGATGTTTACGATGTTCGAGGAACTGCTGATGCACTCCGTACCTCGGCAGGAAATGGAGGCTATTCTGCACGATTACATACTGTTTGAAATTCAAGGTTGGAGGGCAATTATCAAAATATGAGATACAAGCAACGCACATACAGACAATCAACCGCATCAGGACGGCTGGCAGGGAGGAAATCTTCACGGAGGTTTCCTCCTTTTTTTATGAACAAATCTGAATATCGTTCATTAATAGAATAAAGACATGAAACAGAAACACGAGTTTAAGAGCATTGTGGCGGAAACACTGCTTATTCCGTTATACATGAGAGCCAAAGAAAGCCGCCGGGATAATCCCATCCTGTATGACAAGGCTGCGGAGCGGTTGGCGGACAGTCTGGAATACGATTACTCCCAATTTGACGGGGCAAAACTGAGCGAAGTGGGATGTGTGGTGCGCGGATGGTATTTCGACCGTGCCGTGCGGCGGTTTATCGAAGCGCATCCCCATCCGGTCGTGGTCAATGTAGGCTGCGGACTGGACACCCGTTTCCAGCGTATTGGTGACCGGAAAGCGGTCTTTTATGATTTGGACTTGCCGGAGGTCATCGCTTTGCGCCGAGAGTTGATACCCGAACAACAGGGAAATGCCTATATCGCGGCATCCTTACTGGAAACTGATTGGATGGACGACCTGCTTCGGAAGCATCCCGATGCGCAATTCATTTTCATCGTGGAAGGTGTGCTGATGTATTTTTATGAGAAACAAGTGAGAGCCTTCCTGCACCACGTAGCGAGCCGTTTCGGGGGAGGCGAACTATGGTTTGACGTGTGCGGCACGATGATGAGCCGACACGGAGTAAAGCCCGATTCTCTTCGCAAACACGAGGCTCAAATCCGTTCAGGGCTGAGTGACGGGCATTTAGTGGAACAATGGGAACCGGCTTTGCGGCTTATCGAGCAAGCCAACTATATGAAGTTCTTCCGTCCGCGCTGGGGCTTTTTCTTCGGGCAGATATTGGGGAGGATGACTCGGCTGTGCTACAAGTTCAGTTCGTTGCTGGGGTATAAAATCATTTCAAAATAACGCAATAACAATGGAGAAGTCAAAAAAGAAAGAAGGTTTGTCCCGACTGTTCGAGATAGCGGGGCAAAGGAAAGGTCTGCTCATATTAGCAGGTCTGCTGTCCGCCGGAAGTGCGGTATGTATGCTTGTGCCTTATTGGGCGGTTTATGAAATCTTAAAAGAACTGCTCTCGCATGGCGTAAATCCTGCCGCTTCGGATGGAGCGGACATGATGCGTTGGGGATGGATAGCGTTTGGAGGGCTTGTTGGCGGATTGGTATTGCTGTATGCAGCCCTGATGTCCTCCCATGTGGCGGCATTCCGTATTCTGTACGGGTTGCGTGTCCGTTTGTCCGAGCATATCGGCAAGTTACCTTTGGGATATCTGAACAACACTTCCACGGGAGCCATTAAGAAAACGATGGACCAGAACATCGAAAAGATTGAAGGCTTCATCGCCCATACCATCCCGGATTTGGTCAATGTCGTGGCAACAGTGGCGGTGATGCTGGTCATCTTTTTCTCTTTGGATGTATGGCTGACGGTGGTCTGTCTGGCGGTTGTGGTGCTTAGCCTCTTCCTGCAATTCTCCAATTTCATGGGAAAACGGGCAAGAGAGTTCATGTCCATCTATTACGATGCACAGGAAAAAATGAGCGCATCCGCCGTGCAATATGTGCGTGGAATGCCTGTCGTCAAGATTTTCGGGCAAAGTGTCCGTTCGTTCCGTCAGTTCAACGCCGAGATACAAGCATACAAGACATTCGCCTTGAAATGTTGTGATACCTACCAGAACGGGATGATAGCATTTACCGTCTTGCTCAATTCGATGGTGACGTTCATCTTGCCGATGGGTATCTTATTGATGCAGGCCAGTCCGCAATCACTCTCATTGGCAGTGGTGTGGCTGTTTTTTATCATCATGGGGCCGGGTATGGCTTCTCCCGTTTACAAACTGACCTTTTTAGGAGGGAATACGCGCGAAATTAACGAAGGGGTGAACCGCATTGACCGCATATTGGAAAAGAAGCCTGTGCCGGAGCCGGAACATCCGCAAGTGCCGACCGCTTACGATGTGGAATTTCGTCATGTGTCATTTTCCTACGAAAACACGGAACAGGGAACACGTACGGAAGCCTTGCGTGATGTCAGCTTTGTCGCGCCACAAGGAAAGATAACCGCTCTCGTAGGTCCGTCTGGAAGCGGCAAATCAACGGTTGCCAACCTGATACCCCGGTTTTGGGATGTGGAGCAAGGGGAAATCTGCATAGGTGGTGTGGATATACGCCGGATAGCTACCGCAAAACTGATGGACATGGTTTCATTCGTGTTTCAAGACACTTTCCTTTTCTACGATACGCTGTATGAGAACATTGCCGTCGGCTCTCCTGATGCCACAAAAGAAAAAGTGATAGCCGCCGCAAAAGCTGCCCAATGCCACGACTTCATAGAGTGTCTGCCGCAAGGCTACGAAACACGGATTGGCGACAAAGGCGTCTTTCTGTCCGGCGGCGAAGCCCAACGGATATGTGTGGCTCGTGCCATATTGAAGAATGCGCCGATACTGGTACTGGACGAAGCGACAGCCTTTGCCGACCCTGAAAACGAGCATAAAATGCAGATGGCTTTGCAGTCACTGATAAAGGACAAGACGGTCATCGTGATTGCCCATCGTCTTTCTTCCGTTATTTCCGCGCATCAGATTGTCGTGATGAAAGAGGGACGTATCGTGCAATGCGGAAAGCATGAACAACTGTCCGTGACCGAGGGCGTATATAAGAATATGTGGGATGCCTATACGAGCGCATACCATTGGACGTTGAACAAAAATTAAATAAAAGGAGAACTGTATATGAATGCAATCAAAAACATTACAATAGGACATACCGAACGGCTTTACAAGCCTGTGGGTTACACCATGCTTGCCAATTTGGTCAATATCGTTCCGTTTTGCCTTTCCATAGAGGCGATACGCATCATTTTCAATGCGTTTGACGGAAGCGGACAGCCGCTCGACACGACCCGTCTTTGGTGGATATTCGGCGTTATGGTTGTGTATATGCTGGTCCTTGATTTCGCGGAACGGCCAACTTACCATTCCTATATTCCTGGAGAATACGAAAAGATTTCTTCGGGACGCTTGTCGCTGGCGGAACACCTGCGGAAACTTTCATTGGGTTTCTTGTCAAAGCGCGACCCCGGCGACTTGTCCTCTATGCTTATTACGGATTTCATGATGGCAGAAACGGGAATTTCTCACCATCTCCCCCAATTGATGGGTGCCGTGGTAATGCCTGTATTGGCTTTTGCTTCATTGATATGGATAGATTGGAGGATGGCGGTCAGTATGTTTGCCGCCTTGCCGCTTGCCTTGCTCGTCCTATGGGCAAGTACAAAGGCGCAGCGAAGTCTGAGCGGCAGGCAAATCCAAGCGAAGATAAATGCGGGAAACCGCTTGGAGGAATACTTACAGGGCATCCGGGTGATGAAAGCCTACAATCTGTTGGGCGACCGTTTCGTCCGGCTGCGCGATGCCTTTGCCGAACTTCGCCGTGCCTGCATCCGTCAGGAAGCCCTGTTAGGGCCGTTCGTCCTGTTGAGCATCACGTTGGTACGTGCAGGGCTGACCCTGATGGTGCTGTGCGGAACATACCTGCTGTTGGGAGGGAAACTTTCCATCCTTGTGTTCGTGCTGTTTCTCGTAGTCGGTTCCCGTGTGTTCGACCCATTGACTTCCGCCCTGACCAATTTCACAGAGTTCCGATACTTTTCCATTGCAGGAGGACGTATTCTTTCCTTAATGAACGAGCCGGAAATGAAAGGTGAACGGCAATCCCCAACGGCAGGCGACATCCGGTTTGAGCACGTATCGTTTGCCTATCAGGACAAGGAAGTGCTGCACGACATAACCGTCACGCTCCCCCAAAACTCCTTGACAGCTCTTGTTGGCCCTTCGGGAAGCGGGAAAAGCACGGTGATGAAACTTTGCGCCCGTTTCTACGACCCGCAGCAGGGACGCATCTTCTTTGGCGGTGTACCGATGGACGAAATAGCCCCCGAAAGTCTGATGAGCCACATTTCTATGGTGTTCCAGGATGTCTATCTGTTTCAAGACACTATACGCAACAACATTCGTTTCGGCAAGACGGATGCAACAGACGAGGAAATTATTGCCGCCGCCAAGAAAGCCTGTTGCCACGACTTCATCATGCGCTTGCCGCAAGGCTACGACACGATGGTGGGCGAAGGAGGCTGTACCTTGTCCGGAGGCGAGAAACAGCGCATATCCATCGCCCGCGCCATACTGAAAGACGCGCCTGTTATCCTATTGGACGAAGCGACCGCCTCGCTCGACCCAGAAAATGAAGTAGAAGTGCAGAAAGCCATCGACTCTTTGATTAAAGGACGCACCGTCATTGCCATTGCCCACAGGCTCAAAACAATCAAGGATGCCGACCGGATAATCGTTTTGGATAACGGACGGATAGAGGAAGAAGGCACACACGATGGGCTTGTCAAAAAGGACGGACTTTATGCTCATTTGTGGAATATACAGGAAAGTATTTCCGGGTGGAAACTGTAGATAAAGATGTGTTAAATTGCAAACTTCGTTACCATCACTTCTGTATTGAATGTGCGGTGGCATTGGCTTACTGTATGAAGTCAGCATTATAATTGTCAGAAAATCTGAAAAGGAAACAATCACAATAGTATAAACATTTAATCAATTTCAAAATGAACAGGTCAGAAAACTGTATTCTCTCTTTTTGGAAGAGATTTGCATCATCGGCACATCACTGCCGAACAGGATGTAAGGAATGAACTTTTTGCATTGCTCGCTTCAGCGAGAAAAACCTATCTCCGGGATGTCATTGACAGCGGCAAACTTTATCGCCGCTTCGTGGACGACTTCATCAACAGTCACCGGTATATAGACTGTGACAATGTGGTCTGCCGGAACTGCCACGCAATGAACCTTCACATTGCCAAGGTCCTTCTGACCGACCTGGCTGAACGCACCCGCTTTTTATTCGTGGCGGACACCTTTTCATTCGAGAACTGCATGGAACTGAAAAGGATGTATGACATTTCAGACCCCGGCTCTCCCGCCGACCGGGATGAAACCGGCTTTTCCCTGAATGCTCCACCCATTTCTTTTGGCTGTGATTTGACCAAAGAACAGATGACAGGTATCGTGGCTTGCGCCAATACTTATCATCTGTTTTGCGTTTCTACAGTCCGCATGGAGGATATGGAAGCTCTTTTTGCTTGCAAGAGGGGATTTCAAATCCGGGTGAACAACATCCGCCATGTGGCCGTACTCTTCGATGCCCTTCTTGAGAGGTCATACATACAGGCGCACTGGCAGTCTGTTCTCGCTCGCGGAGGGTTCCTGCTGTCGAAAGACGGGAAACGTACCGTCTCGGCTACCAGTCTGTCATCGGCTTTGTCTGCGACAAGAAATAAAATGACCTCGGTGGCATACGGCATCCGAAAAGCCGTGAGCGAACTGGATGAATGAAAGAAACTGCCAAGAAACCAAAAATGTGAAAAGTAAAAGCGTGAGAGTTGCCATGACACTTGCTTAGTGTCATTGTCTCTCGTCCGGATATAGCGGACACATCGCATAACTTTGGCCTCCGTCAGCGCAATGCCCGACGGAGGCTTGCTTTGTATGCTCGGCATGAGTATTAGCTAACGGGTGCAAGTCCCCAATGAGCCCTAATAGCGGGAATCATACAGCCAATAGCAAGGGTGTCCATCGCGAGTTGGAATCTGAAAGAAGCTGGCGGCAAACATCTGGTCTGACGAACAGAAACTTCATATAAGGCATATAACCGTGGGTAAGGTTGCAAAGCCAACCAAAGCCCTATAGCTATTCGGAACGGTTGATGTAAATGAAGCAGACATAAGATTGAAAGTTAATACCCTTATCCGAGGAGGTCTCACGGACGCATGAGAATAGTGAAAAAATCGAAATCAGCGGAGTAAAGCTTGTCGTGAGAAGTCAGCAGATGTCATAGTAGCAAACGTGTCGATAAGTTTGTGAAGGACAGAACTTTATTTAAACGATAATAATAGAAAACTACCGTATGTTGGAACGAATGCACAAAACTGGAACAGAAGTTTTAGGCTGCCCTCAGAGAGCTAAGACGGAATCTGAATGGTATGTGGGAGCGCAGACCTTCATATGGATGGTTGAAGACAATGTCGTGGAAGTGCCATTTGACAGAGAGCATCTTCTGGAAGTTATTCTTTCACCCGAGAATCTGAATAAGTCTTATAAGACTGTAGTCAGAAACAAAGGGTGTGGCGGTATCGACAAGATGTCATGTGACGAACTTTTCGCATGGCTCCTCGCCAACAAGAAAAGCTTGATATACTCTCTGCTTGAGGGTAGTTACCGTCCCAATCCTGTCCTTAGAGTGGAAATCCCTAAGGATAACGGCAAGATGCGACAGTTAGGAATACCGACCGTTGTAGACCGACTGATACAGCAAGCCATCAACCAAGTACTAACCCCCATCTACGAAGCTCAGTTTAGCCGAAACAGTTTCGATTTCCGTCCGAGACGTGGCTGCCATGATGCATTACGCAGAGCGAAAGACATCGTCAACTCAGGTTACAAATATGTAGTAGACCTTGACCTCGAGCGATTCTTCGATACAGTATGCCACAGTCGTCTGATAGAAATACTGAGCCGTACAATAAAGGATGGAAGAGTGGTGAGTCTTATACACAAATATCTCCGCAGCGGAATCCTGAATCATGGTATGTTTGATGCGAGCAACGAAGGCACTCCTCAAGGTGGTCCATTAAGTCCCCTGTTAAGTAATATCATGCTTAATGAACTCGACAAGGAACTAACCCGAAGAGGTCATCTTTTTGTTCGGTATGCTGATGATTCAATGATATTCTGCCGAAGTAAAAGTGCGGCGAAACAGACCAAGGAATCCATTACCCGATTCATAGAGGGTAAACTTCATCTTAGAGTAAACAAGGAAAAGACAACAGTCTCATATGTCAAAGGTGTCAAATACTTAGGTTATTCCTTTTATAACTCCAAAGGTAAATTTGAATTATACGTCCATCCCAAATCCAAAGCGAGGATGAAGTCCCGTTTGAAAGAACTGACAGGTCGTAGCAACGGAATGGGTTATGAACGTAGGAAACAAAAACTCAAGGAGTACAGAAGAGGATGGATAGGATATTACCACCTTGCCAACATGAAACGTCTTCTCCTTGAAACAGACGAATGGTTACGACGTCGCATACGAATGTGTATATGGAAATCTTGGAAAAACCCAAAGACGAGAATATCAAATCTGATTCGATGTGGAATCCCTAAGAGGAAAGCCTATGAATGGGGTTATACTCGACTGGGGTACTGGCGTATTGCTGACAGTTGGATAACACACAGTTCTATGACTAACGAACGACTAAAAATTGCCGGGTATCCAACCCTTTATGAGGAGTATCTCAAATGGTATCCTAAATAAAGAACCGCCACGTGCGGAACCGCATGCGTGGTGGTGGGAAAGGTCGGAAAACGAAAGTAGGAAGAAAATCACTTCGTTTTCCTCCTACTCGATTTCTTCCGGTATTTCTGCTCAACGGCGTGACATCCAGGCGAAGAGTGAGCGCATCGAGGGATTGGGGTGGCTTTCTGCCAGTTTTTCCAGTTGGCTCTTGACATGCTTCCATTCGGTTTCGAGCCGCACTTTGCCTGTCGTGTTGCCCGATTTCTCATCGGCGTTCAGGGCGTTTTTCCATGCCTCCATGCAGGAGAGCATCAGGTCGAGCTGCTCGTAGGTGAAGTCCCGGTCGGGCTCGAAGTTGCCGAAGAGCGAGGCATAAAGCGATTGGAAGAAACGTTGGGCTGTGAGTCCCTTGTTCTTCTTTCCGGCATACCACTCGGCGCGTTGCAGCGTCGCGACAGTCTCTTGTGAGAGCAGGTGGGTGAATACGTCCGTCGCAGGCGATGACAGGAGAGTGTGCCTGTTTTCTGTCGTATGCGCCCTGATGTAGGGGTTGTCGAACCGTGTGCTGCCTTCGAAGAAGTACTCCGTCAGCAGGTTCATGGCCTCTTGTTGCATGGTTTCGGGCTGGTCGCTTCCGACGTACCGTGCTATTTCGTTCACATAGCGTCCGTAGAGTTGCATTCCGTTTTTGTAGAGTGTTCTGTAGTCGGCAGGCTGTGTCTTGTCAAGTTTGCGGAATTGCTTTTGCAGGTGTTGCAGTTTTCCGGCGTACAGGTTGAGGAGGTTGGCTTTGGAATCCGTTTTCGGGCGGTTTTCCTTTCTCCATTGGCGTAGCTGGTCTCTGTCTTCATAGCAGTTTTTGGCGTCGGGGAATACGCGATAGCCTGTGGCTGCATCCCAAGCAGAGGATTCGTCCAGCGTGCAGGAAGATTTCAGAAACAGGGGGTCAGGTGATGAAGGGCGCATTCCCAGCATGTCGCCGATGGCACAGAGCAGTTCGCCTTTCAGCAATTCGACCGCCGTTGACGAATCGTTGCGGGCGACGTCTTCCTGCCACCAATAGTCATCCAGCATGGCGGCTGTGCAGCCGTGTCCCACATTGATGCGGCAGGATAGGATTTCTCCGGTACGCGGATGGCAGATGTAGGAACGTTCCACGTCCGGTGTCCCCAGATCATAGGAAAGCAAGGCTTGGCAGGTTGCCGGGTTGTCGTTTTCGGCCAGTTCTTTGAGTTGCAGCGCGTCGCGGAAACCAGCTCGGAGGAATGCGTTGTTCCAAGCCGCAACAGCCTCCCGGACTGCCGGACGGAATCGCTCGGGGAAATGGCGGTCGACACACAAGGTCAGCGGTCGGAGCGGGCGCACGTTCTCCCCTTTGGCATATTTCTGTTTGTCGGCCGGGGACACTTCCATCCGCCAGCGAATCATGAGGGAGTCGGTCACCTTCATGTAGGGGTCTTGCATGTGGTCGCCAAAGGTGAGGCTCTGGAATCCATAGTCTTTCTCCATCAGGCGGACGGACATGTCGTCAGCCGGCAACACACTCACCGTGCAGGAGAGCCACAAGGGCATGGAACCTTCAGGTAACATGGTGATGGCACTGGACACATTGGCACGTTCCGGAGAGTAGCCGTGCCGACGCTGGATGTGGAAGCAGACGCCGTCGGCAAAGGCTGACGCTCCGGTCACGGAAGCATGTTGTGCGTCCAGCCCGCGGATGGGAGTGTAGCTGTAAGAGAACCATTCGTTGCCGGTCGACAGGAGCTTGGTCACGTCGATGACGATGCCTCCTTCCGGAGAGACAGCTTCTGCCGGATAGGTTTGTTCGTTCGCTTCGATGACGGCTTCCTTGAAAGCCTCCGGCATACGGTCGGCGTAGGACGGTTGTGCCAGTGTCACCTGCTTGTTGTCGTCGACTTTCACCCGCACCACGCCCAAGCTCTTCGCCGGACGGTTCACCAAGTCGAAACCGCGGTCGATTTGTGCCGAGATGAGCACTTCGCGTCCCCACACGGAGCGGGGAAATTCCAGATAGACTTTTCCTTTGTGTTGATAGACTGGCAAGATGCCGTCCACCTTTTTCATTCCTTCCTGATGAAAGAAGTCTTTTGTTTGTCCGCTGGGGGTAGTCTGCGGAGTTTGTGCGCAGAGGAACAGAGGACATAGGCATAGGTAGTATAACAACCAATGTTTGAGCATAATGTGTCAGTGTGTTAGTTTGCGATAGCTTGTAGTTTTTCGATGAGTTCCAGGGCTTGTCCCCGGTCTTTGCCCGGAGGTGTTTGGCCGGCGTAGGCTTCAGCCTCCTGTAGCAGGCGTGCACATTCCGCAGTGACTAGGGCAAGCACGTGGCTCGAATGGTTCGAACTGCGTTGCAGGTAGTTTGCCAACTGGTCAATATAAGCCCGCTGGGCTTCAAATTTCAGATCGCTGACGGGGGTGGCAGGTTGTTGCCACTCGGAGAAAAGAGCGGCATGCAGGGAACTGACATATTCTTCGAGCGTGAGAAGGCCTTCCGTGCCGGCGCACTGCGCGCGGCTTATGTCGGCAAAACGGTCGGTGACCCACGGCATCATCTTGTCATAAAAGTTGCGGGCCAGTGTCGTCCGGTCGAGTTCCAACCGGTTGACCAGCTGGGCATCAAAGAGCCATTCCGGCGGAGTGAGCACATAGGATTGCAGATAGTCGATGACCTTCCGGTTGTAGTCTGCCTTTTCCCACACGATGCCCTTTTCGGCTTCGTCCTGTGTGTATCCGCCCAGGTGCATGAGCACTTGTTTGGTCCATTCTGTCAGCATCGTAATCATGTATTGATAACGTCTCTGGCGGACGTGCAGTGACTGTATGTCGGGGCTATCCCAGGCCGCAGGCTGGGAGCACAAGTATTTCAGGTTCTCCACGCCCTGTGTGTTGAAGGCCACGTGGTCGTCACCCAAGTCCTCCGACTGGGCGCGTACGTCGTTGCTCCCGAGAAACCGGTGTTGCAGTTCGCCGGCTGTCTGTTTGAGCCATGCCTGGCGGTTGCGTTCCTGCTCTTCTTCCGTCTTTCCGGGGAAAATGCGGTAGCCGTATTCGATGGCCCAACGGTCGTATTCGCCGATGCGGGCGATGCGGTTGCGCAGGTCGGTCCGGTCGCCGGGGCGCAGCGCATAGTTGCAGCGCATGTAGTCCATGATGGACGACCCCATGCCGTGTCGGGAGAGGAAATCGTTGTCACGCAATTCATCCAGCGAATGGAGGCTGCTGCCGAAGAAGTTGTGTTCCAGTCCCAGTGAATGGCCGATTTCGTGCGTGAAGACCAGCTTCATCAGTTCGTCCATGACGGATTGGGGCAGCTCCACGTCCCAAGCCTGCGGGTCTGCCGCGCCGCATTGGGTGAAATACCAGAGCTGCAACAGGTCGGGAACGGAACTGAAGATGCCTATGTGACAGGCTTTCACTTCGCCCGTGCTGGCCAGGCAAGGAGTAGGGCCGTAGGCATTGGATTGCCCTGACGGTTTCCAGGAGATGTAGGCGTGGCTGTTGTCATAGTTGTAGAAGTTCGGGTCGTCCGTCGGCTCTTTCACCGCGCGGATGGCGTTCTTGAAGCCTGCTTGTTCGAATGCTTCCTGCCAGGCGTCTATCGAGGCCATGATGCACGGTAGCCAGCGGGCTGGAGTGTGGCGGTCGACATAGACCACTATGGGATGTATGGGTTCGACGAGTTCGCCTTGGAAGTAGCGGACACTGTCTTCCGGGGTCAGTTCCAAGCGCCAGCGCTTCATCAGACTGCGTGATGAGGCCCGTAGGGGATTCGTTTGGTACTCCTGCTGCGTGATGCCGAAGTAGGGCATCCCCGACGGACGCACGGGCATAGGATGCTTGGGGAGCAACGACAGGCAGATGCCGACTTCCCATTCGCTTTCACTCGTGCTGGCTTTGCGTCCGGGAGTCATGAACGGGAGCGGGCGATAGGTCAGCCTTTTGCGTATGAGCATACAGTGAGGGAGGGCTTTGACGTCCTTGAGCTGTGTGCGTGAGGCGTCTTCCGTGCCCAGTTCCAGTTCGAAGGCTACGGGTTTCAGTCCCAAGAGTTGGTTGCTTTTCAGCCAGCGGCTCACGTCGATGGTCGTCTGTCCGTCGGATTCGGAGACGATGGGCAGGGTGTCATACAGGCGTTCGTCGCCGCGCAGGCGTGCGATGTTCACGATGGGATCGTCGCTCGTGGCCGGCAGATGGCGGTCGTAGAGCGGGTCGGTCACCCACATTTCACCGTCCACCTTGCGGAAACGCAATATGATAGGCCCGAAGAGGTCGCCCGGGTGGCCATATTTCTTTGTATAGTCCGGCGTCGTGCGGGCCGGGGCTTTCAGCACGGTGGTCGTGAGCATCAAGTCGCGTCCCAGCAGGGAGTCGGGGATGGACCAATGGATGGTCTCGCCTTTGCGTTCCATGCCGAAGAGACCTTCTTGTGCCGGGAGAACCCAGGCGTATCCGACGGCCAGCAAGGTAAATAGTAGTTTTTTCATAATGAGTTTTTGAATGAAGCTTGAAGTAGTCGCGTTGTATGCATTGCCTGTTGCAAAGTCTTGCACTGCCTATTGCAATATGTTGTATTACCTATTGCAAGGTCTTGTATTACCAGTTGCAATGTTTTGCATGACTGATTACATATCTTATGCGACAGAATGCCTTGTGCGTGAGTGCTTATCTCAAGGAAAGAAAGCGTGCGCAGGCTTTTCCGCACGGGCTGTGCCGGGAAGGAACCTGCGCACGCATGTTTCCGGAGGAATGTCACATGCCGTCACTCGGCATGGTTGAATGCAAGATCGACGATGGTGCCGAAGCCGGTGTATTCGAACGTGCTGCCTTCTTCGCGGTTTACGTCGCCAGCTTGCGTCAGCCGCAGCTCGACCACTGTGCCTGTGCCGTCAGCGCGGTTGAAGGCCACGCCGAGGTCGTGGAAATAAGTGCTGTTGTCCATATCCTTGAACTTGAGAGCCACAGCCGTGGCAGCTGCGTCGTCCGTGTATTCGTAGATGAGGCTTACGGCCGGATTGTTGCGGTTGAGATCTATTTTGTAGACTTTGTTGCCGGTGGCCATGAACAGGATATGTCCGAAGCCCCAAGATGCGGCAAAGTGGCAGTCTGCTGCTTGTGCGCCGTTAGGCAAGCTCAGTTCGTAGAGTCCGGAACAAGTCGGTTCCGCAGCGGATGATGAAAACTCATAGAGCGTGAGCGGGGACGTTCCACCCGTAGCGATGGCATAGGCCCATGTTCCCGTGCTGACGAAGTCGAGCACTTCGATGGAAGCCAGTTCCGGTCCGTTGGCGTCAAACACGTCGGTCAGGGACGGCTCGCCGGATTGGGGGACGGAAGCCGTCTTGGGGATGGCATCGCTCCAGGCACGGCCGTATGCTCTCATGGGCCGTGTGCTCGTGTAGCTGGTCATCATGCCGTCCGAGGAGTTGTAGACATAAGAGAGGAAGCGATGTTTCTTTTCATCGAAAGTCACCCAGTTGCTTCCATATTCCGCCCACTGCTTGGATTCGAGCTGTTCGCCTTCCGGATTGCGCACCGTATAGTAGACGGCATATCCGTCGATGAGCGAATGCCACGTCTTGCCTTGGGCTACGGCCACTTCGCCGTAGTTGCCATAGGCGTAAGTTTCCAAAGCGAGCGGTTGTCCCGTGTCGGCTCCCAGGAGCATCTGTCTGCCGTTGTATGTGGTCTCGAGCGTGGAGGGACGGACGAGTTGCAGGTCGCTGTCGGTCATGATGTGGAGCACGGCTATGGGCGAGGGTGCCATGATGCCCATCGTGTAGTTCCACGAACCGATGCCGTAGTTGTGCTGGGCGTCGATGGACAGGGGTTTTCCTTCCAAGGGGAAGGTTGTGCCGAATTCGCTGGCATACACGTCGGGGAAGATAGTGGCCAGTTCGCCTTCTCCGTCAGCAGCTCCAAGCACACCTTTCCCATCCTGTTCCTGGAGGACGAACCAAGTGCTGCTGAAGGGCAGGACGAGGTTCACGATGCGCTCGGCATACCATTTCGTCCCTTCGCGTTGGTCGGTCACTTCGAGCAGGAGCTTGATGGACTCGATGTCAGAGGGCGTAATGGTCAGCGTGCAGCTTTTGTCAGTGCTGTAGCGATGGAGTTCCGACTTGTGACGGTCGGGGTCGTTGGCCACTTCCTCGGGTGAGCTTTCGCAGATGCGTGTGGCCGACTGCGGGCCTTTATACCACTGGAAGGTGAGGTTTTCTTCATTGGCACCTATCGTTTGCGACAGTGCCGGGGTGATGACCACGGTGACTTCTCCTTCACGCGGCACTCTCACCGCGGTTTCAGGGATGACGATGCCCACTTCGTTGATGTCGTGATAGGAATAGTTGCCTTCATCGTCATAGCAGGCCGTGAATGCCAATGCAAGCGTGAGCATGCCGCAGAGGCTTTTTATGGTTTTTCTCATAGGACTATGCATTTACGTTGGTTTCGGGAAATGTGATTTCTTCATTGTTATCGTCGTAGATGGGATCTCCGCCTTCGGCCTTGTAGGCTTCGTAGGCATCGACGACAGTGGGCAGTTCGTAGTCCATCATGGAGCTGTAGGTCTTGTCGAGCACGTCCATCATGAACATGTATTTAGCATCGCTGTATGTCCCCCAGGCTTCGTCGCGCCAGGTTGAAGGCTTGATCTTGTAAGTGACGTTGACGGTGAGGGTCGAGATGTCGACACGTCCTTTGATAAACTGGTGAGCGGGGTTCGCATAGTCGAACGTCAGCAGACAGCTCTGTGTCGTCGAAGGTTTTTCCGGGCGTTGTGCGACCAGCGGATAGACTTGGATGATGGTGTCGGTCTCACTGTAGGTGTAGGGATTCTCCAGTTGGAGGACCGGCAACTCCGAGTAGCCTTCGCGGGGCTCTGTCTTGAGGCAGAATGTGCGGTTGGCATCCACCAGTCCGCCTTGCAGCTGGGCGTAGAAGTTCAGTTCGAGCGACGTGGTGCCGTTCAGAT
>ERZ1023614.329-NODE-329-length-15940-cov-9.272018_pt1 | contig 15940 bp, 13 predicted proteins | sample MGYA00380327_ERZ1023614 | MGnify/ENA primary metagenome ERZ1023614 (study PRJEB33179, sample SAMN07448978) | human gut metagenome | biome: Human-gut; feature: Human associated habitat; material: Faeces | host: Homo sapiens | place: India: Bhopal | collected...
CTTCAGGACGAACTTCTCATAGTCGAAGCGGGTCGGCTGCTTCGCGCCCTTGTTCTGGTCGCCCTCAAACCACTTCGTGTAGATGCGGTTGCCGTTCTCGTCGAGCCGATAGATGAGCAGTCCGTGCAGCTCCTTCTCGAAGAGGTCCTTCCGCTTGTAACGGATGAGGTCGAAGAAGCGTGAATCCTCCAGTCCCAGTTCGCAGGCACGCTCGCGGAGCAGCTCCTGCAGGAGGTTGGCCTTGTTGCTGCGCAGGTTCTTGTCCGGGTTGCAGTCCTCCAGCTTGCCCAGTCCGACACGTGCCCTTACCTTGTTTATATACTCCAGTGCACCGGCATTGTCGTTGCGTGCCTGCAGGAGTGCCTCGGCATAGGTGAGGTAGATGTCCGACAGGCGGAGCGTCACCCACTGGGTGTACTGGCGCAGGTAGTCGTTCCCCAGGTAATACTTCATGTTGTCATAACCGGTGGCGTATTGTCCCGTCTCGTTCTTCGAGTTGTTTCCGGCATCATAGCCTCCCACCCAGAGCTCGTAGGGCTGTCCGCCCATCACGCCTGCAGGAGTCGACCAGTCGAGCATTTTCGGCAGTCCGTTGACGCGGGCACTCTCATAGAGACGCGGGTCACGGGTCAGCGTCAGGTCGCCCCCTTCGAGCGTGCCGGTCATGAACATGGCGTCCAGCCTTCCTTCCGCCTTGGTCTTGTCCCAGTCGAACGGTTTGCCGTTAGCCCACGGGAACATCTCGACATACTCCTGCGTCGGAGTGTAGGAGTTGCGTCCCAGGTCCGCCCAATAGTGCCACATGTAGGTGGCGGACTTGAAGGCATCATAACCGTTGGTGCGGACGGAGTGCAGAATCTCGCGGCTGTCCTGTGCGATGTACGCCATGCGGTAGGCCCAGCGATAGCCTGCCGGGGTGTTGTTGACCGACTGCTTCAGTTCGTAGAACCCGTTCTGCCGGAGCGCGTTCATGAAGTCCTCGCAAGCCTTCAGGCAGTTGTCCCACAACTCTTTCCTGTAGCCTCCGTACCACACGATATGTTTCTGTTCCGCCTCCGACGAGCCCCCGGCGTAGCCTTGCGCATCGTTGAACAGAGGAGAAGCGGCAAACTGCCAGATTTTGCACTTCAGCGCCATGGCTCCCGCCTTTGTCCATCGTCCCGTGTAAGTCGGACTGGTGGCTGCGGTGGAGCCGTCGTAAGCCCAGGGCAGTGCGCCCGAGTTGATGGCATCGTCGAGCATCTCAATCATGAAGTTCACGGTCTCCTCCACCGTTGCCCGCGGATTACTGTAGCTCGATTCGTTGCCGATGAATGAAGAGCGCAGGATGGGCAGTCCGCCATAGTGTCGGAACATGTCGAAGTAGCGGGTTGCGATGAGGCACTTTGCCTCTGCCACCATGCGGGCTTTCTCTGAGGCACTCAGGTCGGGCACCTTGTCGATGTTTTCGATGAGCAGCCAGCACCAGCGTGTGACCTCCCAGACCTTTTCGTCGTTCCAGCAGAACTTGTCCTCGCGACGGACGTAGTTCGCCTTGTGGATGCCCGTGTAGTATTGCGAATAGATGGTCGGTGCCGCCCAGTGCAGCTGCCAGCAGTCGGACAAGGCTTCCGCTTTGCCTACATAGGCGCTGCTGGAGACGGGCAGCGAGGTGTCGTCCTTGTACGGCAGTCCGTAGTATTGCCGTCCGTAGATGGCGTTCAGGAACTGCTGGGTGTAGAGCGCACTGGAGAACACCGTGTCTTTGGTGGCTGTTCCTCCCGGTGCCTTGTCCAGGAAGGCATTCCCGAATTTGATGTCATCCACGCACGAGGCAGCTCCGACGGAAGCGAAGAGCAGGGCGCCGATGACCCAGGTATATGTAGTTCTCATAGTTGTTTGCTTTTAAGTTAGAATCCCAGTTTCAAGCTTAGTGTGTAAGTACGTGCCAGTGGGTAGGACGGGGCATTGCTGGCCCGGGTCTCCGGGTCTCCCCAGAGATAGGGTGTGAAGGTCAGCAGGTTGTAGCCGCTCAGGGCAAGCTGGCAGGTGCTCATCTTCAGCTTCTTCATCCAGGGAAAGTTGAAGTTGTAGGCCAGCTGGAGCGTCTTCAGGCGCAGGTACTTCGAATCCTTCTCATAGAGCGTGCTCGATGCATAGTTGTTGGTCGCATTCTCCCAGGTCGGACGCGGATACTTGGCGCTCTGCGACGGATTGTCGGGTGTATCGGGTAGGTCAAGGGCATTACTGCCCTCTTCCCCCCTCAGAACCGTACATGAGGGTTTCCCCTCATACGGCTCAAGCTTTTCTAAGTCTCTGTTTATATGCAGAGACCGGCTCATACTACTTCTTGTTTCCATTGGTTTTACGGGATAATTTGAAACATTCGTCATGAACCAACAGATTGCATTTCCGTCCGTCTTGGACGGTTGGCATTACGTTCCATGCCTTATGCGTGTCAATCGGTTCACCACATATCGGACATTTCCGACCTTGCTTTTCCCATAGGTAAAGCAGGGACTTACGTCCTTTCAGTGTCACAAGCATCTTTGACTTCATTCTTTTATTGAAGTACAGGCGGCAGTCTGCGTCAAACGGATTCATGTCCCCCTTTATCTGCGTATATTGCAGGAAAGGAAACGAAGATGCCAGTTTCAACAAGGTAAGTTGGTCTTCTTTGCCGTTTGATTTCTTGAACTTAGCCGCAAAAGTCCAGCTGTTCCCTCGGATATTGTGCCAATAACGGTCTTTTATCCACCGTTTCCCTTTCTTGGAATGACGGCGTTTAGCCCATTGCCACAAGGCGAGAAATATCTGATGGTCAATTCTGTGAAAAGAATCACGTGTCGCCCCATGCTGATAATATGCTCCCCATCCTCGGATTTTAGCATTCAACATCCTGATTAATGATTCCTGCTTGCAACCCTTATGACCTTTTGTCACCTTACGGATATTCTCCATAAAGCGTTTTTCGGCTTTTTTGGTCGGCTTGGTCAATATTTCATTGCCGTATTTGCGGATATTGAAACCGAGAAAATCGAAACCGTCACGGATATTGGTTATCACCGTCTTTTCTTCTGATAAGGTCAGACCTCTTTCAGACATAAAGTCGGCTACCAATGGCTTGATTTCCTTTTCAAGTGTTTCACGGTTCTCGCAGGTAATTATAAAGTCATCAGCATAGCGGACAAGATTCACCATTGGCGAATATAACTTGCCTTTGATTCTAACTCGTTTATATTTCTCTGCAAGGACTTTCTGCAATCCATCCAATGTCATATTGGCAAGCGTGGGAGAGATAATACCACCTTGTGGTGTTCCCTCCTCTGTCGGGAACATCTGTTTGTTGAAGATATAGCCGCATTTCAACCATTTTCAGAGCATTGCCTTATCCATAGGGATGTTGGCAAGCAGCCATTCATGGCTGATATGGTCGAAGTACCCCTTTATGTCACCCTCCATAATCCATTCGGGAGAATAGCCTTTTCGGAGAATGTTATGGCATTGCATTACCGCATCCATACAGCGACGTTCCTTGCGGAAACCGTATGAGCGTGTGTCGGCTGTTGTTTCCGACACTGGTTCCAATGCCATGAGGTAGAGTGCTTGCATGGCTCTGTCTTTCATTGTCGGTATTCCCAACGGTCGCAGTTTGCCATTACTCTTTTTGATGTGGACTCTTCTCAATGGCTTCGGCTGGTAGCCTCTGCGTTTGAGTTCGCTTATCGCTTGTGTTTTTGCTTCGGGTTTCTCCCATGTTTCCATGTCCACCCCGGGGGTGTTGCCACCTCCATTAGAAGTAACTCTCTTTACGGCTAAGGCTTTTGCGTAAAAAGAGTGGGTCAGCGTCCACTGCAAGGCTTTCACCTTGCCCGGTCTGCCTTCCTTCTGAGCCTTTACAATACGCGCTTGTAGCTTTCTGACAGCCAACTCCGCCTTATTCCAGTCTATTCTGTCCCAAAGTGTTTGCTGATTGTCAGCAGGCGCACACGATGTCTTGTTTTCGTTCATTTGCTTTCCTCCTTTTGAAAGTTCTAAAAGTTAATTGTAAAGAATTACCATTTGACAACATTCGGTTTGATTGCCTCCCTAATGTCGTCACAGAAGTCTGCCCACTTTCGTGTCGGATGATGTCGCCCACATCAGCTCGTGATGTCGGTTCAATCCGTATCCGCTCCATTACAGAACGGCATTCGCTTTTTCTGTTATCTTATACCTGCACACCATTCGGCTTTCATTGCTGTCAGCTTACCTGCCATTGTTTACATGACAGGAGATATACAGGCTTACCATGTTCCACATAGATAACTAACGGATAGGTTAGGTTCTGTCTCATCCTCCGGCGGTGCTTATATCCGTGTAATCCTACCATGGAGAGGATTAACCGACCGCTTCCCTTTTGGGTAGAGTGTGCCAGTATCTTACACTCTTTCGTGACATTACGAAGTTTACTAACAGTTCGCTTGCGCTAACCATACTATCCAGCCTCGCCACTCTACGGTATGATACTAACCGTACTTGACTTCCCCTCACGGTTCTGTCTTGTCTTGCGAAAGTGTACTTTGTCCCGACCGCTTAATACAACATTAAGGTGCACCGGTCGGTAGGCTACCGCTGACGGAACAGCGGGTTAAAACTGATACCCGTAAGTATCATTCCAACAATTATCTATGCGACTTCATGTCGCACCCACGGTCTGTCCACGTGAGGAAATCTTTGCCAGCCTGGACAAGATACAGTGGTGCGTGGTGCTGATTGCCGTAGTGGGGCTGGTATTGCTCGGACTGGTCTGCGGACACATTATCCGTCACATCCTGAACCCTTTGTCACGCTTTGCACAGGCTGCCCGGCAGATTGCGGGAGGAGACTTCCAGACACCGTTGCCTCCGAGCCCGTATGACGATGAGATGGGACAGCTGCGCGATGCGTTCGAATATATGAAGCGCGAGCTGGCGGAATACATGGAGGAGCTGCAACAGACGACGGTCCGCAAGGAGCGCATCGAGAGTGAGTTGCGCATTGCCAGTGAAATACAGATGGGCATGATTCCCAAACTTTTCCCGCCTTTCCCGGAACGGAAGGACATCGACCTCTATGCCATCCTGAAGCCGGCAAAGGAGGTGGGCGGCGACCTGTATGACTTCTTTATCCACGAGGAGAAGCTGCTCTTCGTGATAGGCGACGTGTCGGGTAAAGGGATTCCTGCTTCACTGCTGATGGCGGTTACCCGAAGCCTGTTCCGTACGATTGCCGTTCACCGGAAGACGGCGGGTGAAATAGTTGCTGCCCTGAACCGTGCGGTGGCGGACAACAACGAGTCGAACATGTTCATCACCCTGTTCGTCGGAGTGCTCGACCTGGCATCCGGCGAACTGGATTACTGCAATGCGGGGCACAATCCCCCGGTGTTCCTGCAGACGGGGGAGAAGCCGCGCCTGTTGTCCTGCCTGCCCAATATACCGATAGGTGTATTCAAGGACTTCGACTACGTGGCGGAGTCCGGACGTCTGGATGACGGCAGCCTCCTGTTGCTCTACACCGACGGACTGACCGAGGCGGAGAACCCGTCGGAGGAGTTGTACTCCGTGGAACGTCTGCTGGCGACCTTCGAAGGCATGCAGGAACTGCCGGCACAGGACATCATCCGTACACTGGAACGGAGCGTGAAGGACTTTGCCGGGGAGGCGGAACAGAACGACGACCTGACCATGCTGGCTCTCCGCTTGAAGCACGACCCGGATTCGCAGGAGATGGAACTGGTGCTGGAGAACCGGCTCACGGAGATTCTCCGTCTGGAGGACTTCGTCAAGCAGGCGGGGCAACGTGCCGGTATCCCTGCCGATGAGACGGAGATGGTGCTCCTGGCAGTAGAGGAGGCGGTCACGAACGTTATCCGTTATGCATACGGTGACGGGGAGGGCCTTATCCGTCTGACGGCAGCATGCCGGGACGGCAACCTGGTTTTCGAGTTGCGGGACAGTGGACAGGCTTTTGACCCGACACAGGTTCCGGAAGCCGCCGTGACGCTTCCTGCAGAAGAGAGGACGCCAGGAGGATTGGGACTTCTGCTGGTGCGGCGCATCATGGATGAGGTCCGCTACCAACGGACGGACGGTGAAAACCGGTTGACACTGGTGAAGAAGAGCAGGCTGACAAGCTGAAACAACATTTCTAACTAAATAAAGCAAAACGATGGAAAGTATCATTTTTCTAGGAATGAATCCGGATATGTGGATTGTCTTGCTGACCATACTGGTGGTCTTCGGCTTGATGCTCTTCACAAAACTGCCGGGTGATTATGTGTTTATGGGCAGCATGGTGGTGTTTGTCACTACGGGTGTCCTTCCGGTGGACGAAGCGCTCAGCAGCTTCAGTTCGGAGTCGGTCATCATGACGGGCGCCCTGTTTGTCATCATTGCCGGACTGGTCTATTCCGGTGTCCTGCAATGGATTGTCAAATACTGCCTGGGCATGCCCAAGACGTACGGGAAGGCACTGTTGCGCCTCATGTTTCCCGTGGCCATGCTGAGCACGGTGTTGAGCAATACGACGGTGGTTGCCCTGTTCCTGCGTGCGGTGAAGATGTGGGCAAGAAGGTTGGGCATCGCCCCTTCAAAACTGTTGATTCCCTTGAGCTATGCCTCGTGCATGGGAGGAACCATCACGCTCATCGGTTCGCCTACCAACCTGGTGATTGCCGGTAAATCAGCCTTTCATCGGTAAAGTTTTTCATGTCAAAGAAATGTAAGCATTCGATAAACTACAGGTACTAATACCTGCATGATAAAGTTACAGCGACTATCACTTCATGTTGGAGTTGATAGTCGCTGTAATCTTTTGTACCTATATGCTGTAGTAGTTCTATACCTTGTCACGCAGTTTTGTCATAATTGCTTCCGGATGCAGTGCCTTCCATTTGTGTGGGAGCAGTTCTACGAGTTCTTCGTCAAGGACAGGGGCCCCCTGTCCTATTGACGCTTCTATCTGCTTTTTGCTGCCAATATGGAACGAAGGTCATTCATTTTGATGTTTGAGTCCGGCTGTAGTCGGATAGCTTTGGCTTCCCACCCATATATTCTTGAATTTGATAAAAAGTGATTACGTTATCCTACAAAAAGAAAGGGAAGAAGATATTAACCTCCCTCCCTTAGCGTTTTTATAGTGATAAAGAATCATGCTGCACAATTCAAAATCTTATATATTTCATCAATTAGCAAATCTGATTCTTGTGAGTTGTATATTTTTGATCTATAGAATACATCATCGGTTGATTCGAAAGAAATTTCTTCCAGAATATTCGATAACAGAGTTGTTTTTGTTTTGTCATCTCTTGTTGAATAAATGAAGAAATACAACCCTTGTTTATCACCATGAATATTTATACCTATTTCCGCTTTTTTATTTCTAATATAGATGTATTCGCCATTATAATAGAAACGGCTCCAAGAACTTGGATGATTCCATGAATCTAATTCGGACTGACCGACTAAGAATATATCCTTGAAATTTTCTTTCTGTTGACATCTATTCTTAATTACTGCCAAATAAGTATTTATCTTACGTATGTCTCTATACCAACTATGTGCAAGCCATTTCTTATCCTTAATGATTGGATAATAGAAATTACTTTTGTCTTCATAAGTATTCAATCTTTCATGAATAGACTCTACTGAATCAATATTTTTTAGGAGTGTATAGAAAACCTCTACTTTGTTTTCTTCATACAAGAAATGTTTCCATTCCACACCTGCATTTTTTATGTAGCGGCCCCACATCATTACATTTGCTATCTTGTATGACAAAAGAAGTCTTAATACCTCTGGTCTAATACAATTATCGCTATTACTTTCTTCCTTGTTGCCAAACAACATTACAGACTTATTGTATAACGAAATAAAAGCAGACAAGTGAAATTGATTGATGCCTCCTGCCCAGTCGATGAGCATTCCTATTTCGCCATGCCATACGCCATGTCCTTCTGCTTCCTTAAATGCAAGTTCTATCTGATGGCGTTGGTTGATGTTTTCTTTGATAACATTTAGTTTTTTAGAAAGTTCTCCTCTGTTGTCATAGGAATTTAACTCTTCTGTGCATACTAACCAAGACAATATATCTGGATTCTGCATAGAATCTATCAATGTCAAAGCTTCCTTTAACTTGTAATCGTTTCTATATTTGGTAGTATTTTTAAACGCATGAATAACAGCCTGTATTTCTTCCTCTGTGGCATTCTCGAATTTTTTAGCATATGAAAGAGAAGGGATCAGCCATGCATAGACCTTTGCTTCTTGTCTAGCTTCAAAAGTCTTAGTTAAGTTCAATCTCTTATATGCTTCAAAATACCTAACAATGACATCTAATGAAATATCTTCATAAGGGAATGTATACTCTTTGTTTGTAAGTATCTTTGATAATGTTTTTGATTTATCTTCAACAGAAAGAATGCTTTTAGTTATTTCCAGATACAAAACCCAACGAAAGAACTCATGCATTCCAGGGGTACTTGTATCGCAAACATTACGATGTTTCCAAAACCAATCATCCATATCCTCCCACTTGGTGCAATCAGACAAGTCTTTAACCATAAACGGTTTCAAATTTTCCATTCCGGTAAGTGGCTCACCTGAAGTATTTATGATGACGAAGGTTTCTTCTCCGTTTGCTCTGTTTTCCATATCATAATACATAAACTCGAGATTGTTCACGATATGTTGACCAAATTTCAGAGCATCGTCATTGCTTAATTCTGACAGAAATTCTTCCATTGTCCCTAAAGCATCAAGCATACTAACTACTGTAGGGTCAAGAAGGTATTGATTATAGAACCAGAAGAGGTTTGAGTTGACGTCAGATACATTAGCAATGTGCTTGCTAAGGAAAAATTCTGTTACCAAATTACTAATGAAAGACAAAGATGTCTCTCTGATTGCATATTGTAGATATGGCTCCTGATCATCCTCTTTTAGTTCTCTTGGACTAATTAGATTATTTTGAAAGGGATTACCTTCGCATTTCCTATTTATCATACCAATCAAAAGAAACAACGTGGTTAATCGTTGTTGACCATCACATAGCATTATTCTGCCAGAGAGATCTCGATAACCATAGATAAGACCTATCTGACTTATTGAATCAGGAAATTCAAGAAAGAGTTTATAATGGCTATTGACGAATTTCCAAACTCGATTTGTTTCTTTTTCGTCTTTTGACCCCCAGCAGTAATCACGTTGCAAGTCTGGAATCACAATCTTCCTGTCATCAGAAAAAATATCCTTGATTTGGTATGATTCTCCAGTGACAAAGCCTTTGTCGTATATTACGTTACTCATAATACGTATTAAAGAATTCTTGATAATATTTGTTATGATTTTGTAGAATATTCTGTACACCCCAAACTTTATTTACTGCAAAAATAAAGACAGAATGTAGTAGATTTCTACTTCTGAAGTATTGTGTGTCCATCGGATTGAAAAATACTTCTTTTTTCTCATCAAAGTCCTTGGCACCGAACACTGAATTGTCTCTTCCATATAACAGAACCATATTGCCAAGGCTGTGCTCTGTTACTGCTTTAGTCTGGTCACCGATAGTAAAATCCCCAATATTCTTTCGCCATATCATTCTTTCGGTTATATCACTAATGATTTTTTCTGATCCATTTTTCACGATACTATTATCTTCGTGAATAACTAAAGACTTTGGATAAATATGTTCAATAGAACGATTTCTGAGTATTGAGAAATCAAATTTTCTACCTTTTGAGCCATTTTGTTTACAGTCTTCCTCTATGTTCCTTCTTAAGAAATAATATATTGCCTGGTCATAAGCACCATTATGACTTTTGTCATTATAAACATCCGAGTTTAAGAACAATATACTTTCTACATTTGAGCGTTTTGTCTGGTACGCTTGTTCGTCTTCTGTTTGTATTTCTATCAATGTCAAACCGAGGAATGATTTAATAAAGATATTATGCAAGTCATCTTTCGATACACCTCGTGTAAAATACTGGTTAATGAAAGAAATTCTGTTTGTTTTGTCGAACATATACAGAATACCGCCAATCTTGTTAAACTCGATTGCGTTATTGAAAGCATCTTCAAAACGCTTTTGTGTCTGTTGCATTATTTTAAATGCGTCCTTTGCTTGTTTGGGAGTATTTCCTAACACATCCTTTTTGAAGGATTCAAATGTCAAATTCTCAGGGTCATTTTTTTTTGAGCTTTGAACATATTTGCTTTGAACTGTTGCTAAAAGCCAGTCAATGCCAATACTCTTATCGCTTAACCCTAACCAATCGATTACCTCTTTTTGTTTCCACCAATGAAACCAATTATCCCATGTTCGAGCGTACCTTCCTCTAAGTTCATAGTTCTCCCATTGTGAAATGCCCTCTTGGTTATCTAAAGAAGCAAGTCTTAACAACTCCGCTTTAATAAGTTCATCTTGACGCATTGGTGCTCTGTCACCATTCATCATTGTGAATGTCTTTGATGCTTTGCTTGATGGAATCTTAATCCACAAAAATTTAACGTTATCCAGTAGCTTTTCAATAGGAATGTTTTGGTACTGCTCTTCTTGGCAAATCTTTTGTGCCTTTTTGAAGTAGTAAATATCCTGCGTATTGGTATCTTCAACCTCAATTCCATGCAGATAATTGTCAGAGTCAGTTCTACTCTGATACGTTATATTCAAATCGTAACATCCTTTGGACTGCAAGAAAAGCATCAGCGTCGTTAATCGCTGTTGCCCATCGATAATATCAATGCCGTCATCTGTGGTTGTAATACCCTGTAAAAAAACAGGCATATCATCTTTAACCTTTAGTAGGCTATTGAGAAGGAAGTGAACTGAATCCTCCTCATCATTAGGTCTTTTTTTTCCCCATACATATCCTCTTTGATAAAAAGGAATACGAAATGGATGTGTTTTGCTAAATTCTACAAAATCACGCAAGGTATGTGTTGTCTTATCCATTTTGTTATATCTTTCCATTACAATATTTCATTTCATTTAACGCACACCATCCTGCATCTTTGATTTCTTGCAGGAACAATCGAGCACACATTTCAGCATCATCGCCAGCACGGTGATGTTTGCCTTCTGGTATATCAAATTGTTCGCAAAGATAACCAAGGGAATTGCATCCAAAGTCATAATTATGACGAGCTGCACGAAGTGAGCAATAGTAGTCAACTTCAGGAGTATCAAGATTATAGAACTCCAAAGATTTTCGAATACACGAAATGTCAAATGCCGCATTGTGTGCAACAAGTACTGGTGTGTCAGTAAGATATTCAAGTATCTCAGCCCATACCTCTGGAAACTCTGGAGCATTTTCTGTATCTTCTGGATGAATCCCATGAATTTGGATGTTCCAGTAGGAATACGCATTATCTTCAGGACGTACCAACCACGATTTGGTTTCTACGACCTTACCATCTTTAACAACGCAGATTCCGGCTTCACATATAGAAGCTCGTTTACCTGTAGCTGTCTCGAAGTCTATTGCTATGAAGTCTAATCCTTCCATTATTAATCTTTATAATATGATGTCAATGTTTTAGCAAGGTTACGCATCTGATCACGAAGTTTCTTTGGCTCCAGAATTTCAACCTGATCGCCTTGTTGCATGATCAATTGCATAAAATCATAAGTCAGCTTCACGTCATAAGAGAACGTCGTTGATTCCTCATCGCTTTGAAGTTCCTTCTGTGACTTATGCAGTGGCAATGTCCTGAGATAGTCAGGAGCGTTCCAATATGCTCTGAGAACAACATGCTCTATAGGATCATCACTCGGAATGATACCTGTACAACCTTTGTAGAATTTCTTCACGTCGAAGTTCTTCCTCATTACGAAGGTTTTGTCGAGAATCGAGGCTTCTGAGATTCGATCTAACCCGTAAACACGTATCTCCTTACGAGGGGAATAACCTTCTTCTCCCTTGTGTTTCTTGTTGAGCCAAACGTAATATGGATTGTTTGCTATGATATACCAGCGTCGTTTTACCACTTTAAGACAATAAGGCTCAATCTCAAATGTATTAGCATAATCCTTGCCGAACCCCAGATGGGTTATTTCCATCACTTTATTTTCACGCATAGCTTGCATAAACAAGGTTAGCCATGTGTTGCCTGAAGGGATTTCCTCAAACTCTATGCGGTCTTTCAACTTGCTGTCTGCCTGTATTTGATTAAGTGTAGCATAGGAGTCTATCAGCCAACTGCGAAAATGATCACCCTCGAGTTCGCGAGGGTTCATTATATGATACTTGTACCCCTTAACATCTGGATCGAGTTCTATGATGATATTGAATATGTCTTGTATGGCCTTACGATGATTATGGAATGTGCGCAGGGGAAGGTCGTCGCCATCTCCATAGCTCAATCCACTCTTCTGCCACTTATCATTGATTTCCTTGTAGGAAAGATGCTTGTAGTGGCGCAGTGTATCTACAAGCCATACGTATCGTCCGAATTGGTTTGCTGGCATAATTTAAGATTTTATCGTTTGCAAAGATATATATAACCTATGAAATAAAACGGCATATCTTTGTTTTTATTGTGTAATTCGGTGATTTTATTACTGAAATAGCACAAATTGTCTCTGATTAGGCACATCTTGTGTGTCTGAATACAACTTTTGGCGACGCTGTTCAGAAGTCGTAACAACATTTTCACTTCTTCTTTAGGTTAGAAGCAATAATGGTTACCTTCATGTCTGTTATTTCTTTACTCTCTTCGAGTCCCCATCTCCACTGTGTGATTGGAGAAAACATCTGAACAAAAGTATTAATAGCTTCAATTTCACTCATCAGCATAGGTGCTTCTTTGGGACTACTAATGAAAATAATTACATTGGTAGCCGAAAAGAGATCATAGTCTTTTGCTATGGTACAAATATGCAGTACTGCATCTTCTATAGCATCTGCACAACGATTATATCCTGTAGCTTTGCCATGAAGAACGATGGCATTATCAGCACCTTCTAATACATCTTTTATATCAGATGTATCTATCGGAATGATAGCATCGCGGAGATAGAAGATTTCTCCTATCTCCGCGATGTTTGCATCATTGGGGTTTTCGAAAAACAGGTTCTTCATGTTAGCCACGTTTGCGAACATTCCACGAAAGCCCTTTGTTTGTCGAATAGAACAGGCCTTTCTCTGTTGTAGCAAGAATCTCCTTACCGTTGTCCATCAAATCAATGAACTTGCCGTAGTTTCCGCTACCACAACAACGTACGTTCCATGAAAGACCGTTGTTCTTTGAATACTCCAGCTTTTTGCTGTCTTTAGGCGAGATACGTATGAGTTCACCGCCATAATTGATCATTTGAGGCATAATGCTTGTAATTGAAGTAAATTTTTATGAATGATATAGTTGTTGAACCCTGTAACCGTGGGATCTTCGGTTCCGTCGATATAGTCTTCTGCCAAAGTGATTAGCCGATCATAGTAATCGCTTGTACCATCCCAAAACCGACAATTGATAACTAAATATTCTGGTGACATAATATCTTCTGTTTTTGATCTGCGACAAAGGTACGATGCAAGGTATGCCAAATTGGTGGGTAGGTTAGCAAAATCCTATTCTTCTTGCATTCTTTTTAAAGATTTTCTCTTCGCTACACATAGTAACAAGGCTATTAAGCGTTGGCTTTTCGCCTTTTATCACCTCTTGCATGAGTGCTTTTCGTACAATGTTGTCAATTTGTCCACCGCTAAATTCATAACTTGAAGCAAGGGTATGTGCATCTTCGACGGAGAGCGAGGGTAACTTACTTATCCAGATGTTTCTTTTTGCTTCAACTGTAGGTTTGTCAAAACGAATCTTAAACAGGAAACGACGTTCAAATGCACCATCAAGGTTGTCTGCAAGGTTGGTTGTAGCTATGAGAATGCCATCGAGATTTTCCATTTCTTCAAGAATGATATTCTGAATGGCGTTCTCTGTTTGAGCTACACTACCACTGTTAACATCCTTACGCTTTGAAAAAACAGCATCAGCTTCGTTAAAGAGGAGGATAGGCTTAACCTTGCTCTTCTCACATAGACGGCGATAATCTGTGAATACCTTCTTGATAAGTTTCTCGCTCTCGCCAAACCAACAGGTCTTTGTTTCACTAATATCTACGTGCATTATGGCACGTCCTGTGGCTTTGGCTATCTGCATTACGCTTTCTGTTTTTCCTGTTCCTGGCTCTCCATATAGTAACACGGCAATGCCTTTGGGGAGATTGTTCTCTTCCAATCGCGCACGCAGTCCTTCATAATAATCCTTATCCAAACTATTGCGAAGGAGAGATAACTGTTCCTCGAGTTCACTAGAGAAGAAAAGCTTCTTTTCAGTAATTTTATCACATGCGAGCAACTGCTTGTCTGAGATAGAATTATCTATGTAGAGGGCAGCATCATCACCTAACAATTTTTCTTTCCCAATATCCGTTAGAAGAAGTTTGATGTCCTCACCAAATAATGAAGATTGTTTCTCAATCTCTACCAATCCATTTTTCTGGAGTGAATGATTCTTATCCTTAAAATCATTTAGGATTGTCCTTCGTTGTTGACGAGGATAAATAGACTTTACCTCATAAGTTAATGATGTCGTATCATCATTAATCATGTCTTTTGCTATAGAATAAAATAAGGCACGCTCAAACTCATGAGGGATTAGCTTACTAATGAGTTCAACTTCGGGTATATGCTTGTTAGCTTTCTCTAATTTTTCCATTATTCTATGCAAGACACGTTCACAACGAGATATAGGAGCATCACTGTCATAGACTTCCTTTTCATGGATATACCCATGAGCTTTTTCAATAAATGCATAGATGTCCTTACATTTGTATGATTTACCAAATGCATGTGCGTCATCACCATAATAGAAATCTTTACCTTGATCTGTAAGGCGAATATAGTCAGTGCCACCATCAAACTCTATCAAACCAAGCGTCATTAGTATATATTCTTCTTCGACTATTGACTTTTTTGTCATAACACGTTGGGGTATGTTTGTAAAAACATCTTTCAATGTACAGTTAACATCCGAATGCCCTGTTCCGTCATCGTTGAGATTGTCATAACACATATCATAGAATATGGTTCTATCCAGAATATCTGCAACATCCTTTTTCAGTTCACTTATGAACGGTAGATGAGGATTGCTATTTTCAAGTTTTTCAACAAACATTACCAGATCCTCCGTTATTACATCGTTGTCTTCGACTTTTTCAGCAATACGCTTGCAGAACTCATACTTGTCAATTTGCATTTCATCAACCTTAATCTGACAAATTTGAACAGACTGGTTCTCAATAATCGCAGCCATGACTGTATCGCTAACGGCAAAGTCTTGTTTAAATATGTTCTCCTCTCTTCTACGACGACGCACAAGAAGCCCTTTACGTTCAAGGGATTTAAGTGCAGGGATATACTCAATCATATCCAAAGAGGAACATTCGAAGTAGTTAGACAGATCATCCATATTTGATGTCCTATCTCTACAAGTTAGATCAAACTGGGCTACGAACAAATATACTTCTTCCATTGATTCGAGTCCTACTGTCTGCATTACTCCCTTGAATATCTCCTGTGTCTTCGCTGCACCTAATCTTTGAAGCTTGCTATCAACCAGCTTTTTTGCAGCTTCCTTTATGTACTGAATACTTGTCTTTGCCATATTATCTTTGACTTTGAATTGAAATCTGCGGCAAAGGTATAATGCAAGGTATGCCAAAAAAGTGTATAGGTTAGCAAAAACCATTCATTTAACACAATATTTCGAGATTTCTCTCTTCACAATACATAATAACAAGGCTGTTATGCATTGATTTTTCGCCTTTGATTATCTTCTGAAATACTTGACTTTGACTTATGCTCACGTTGTCACCATAAAAAAGAGGTTCATCCGACATTTCGCGTGATAGTTTATTAAAGAAGAAAAACCGCTGAACA
>ERZ1023614.349-NODE-349-length-15237-cov-7.707548_pt1 | contig 15237 bp, 8 predicted proteins | sample MGYA00380327_ERZ1023614 | MGnify/ENA primary metagenome ERZ1023614 (study PRJEB33179, sample SAMN07448978) | human gut metagenome | biome: Human-gut; feature: Human associated habitat; material: Faeces | host: Homo sapiens | place: India: Bhopal | collected...
CCGGCGGGGCGGGAGCCAGCACCGGGTCGCCCACCTGCCTGCGGTTGATGACCAGTTCGTAAAGCCCCAGACCGGAGATGTGCAGGGTGGCACGCTTGATGCCGGCTTTCGCCTTGAACTCCGTGCGGAGATAGCGTGCGCTCAGCCGACTGTGTGTTACCTCCTTGTCCCAGGCAAAGGGTGCATCCCAGCCTATCCAACGGCCGGACCAGTGGGTCTCTCCCAGCAGGCCCATGCCCCATGAAGCCGGTTCGCTCCATTCCGTTTCACCATTTGTGGTGTAGACCTTCACCTTCCAGAAGCAACGCTGGTTGCTCGTCAGCGGCTTGCCTCCGTAAGGTACATAGAGGGATTGGTCGGAGTCCACCCGTCCCGAATCCCACAGGTCGCCTTCACCGGCTGCCAGCTTCTCGAGCGAGCTTGCCACCAGGATGTGGTAGCCTTGCTGCATCACGCCCTGGGCATCCGACTCGATGACCCAGCTCAGGCGCGGACGCTCACTCTCGATGCTCAGCGGCGAAGTCTGCCCCTCGGTGAGCAGGCGGGTAGTCTTGACTCCCGCCTGCATGCCTACAGCCAGCAGGAAAGCGACCAGAAGGGCTTTGTATCTGTTGGTTCTCATAACTTAGTTCTTTGTCGGAAGTTTCGTCCAGTCCTTGTGAATGTAGTCCTTGGCAGCGTCCACGGCAATGAGCACATGGTCGTTGGCGGCTCCGTAGGCACCGTCATAGTTGAAGTGCTGCACCTTGCTGTCGAACTCACCGACATATTCCAGCGAGCCGTCCACGGGGCTGTACCACCACACGTTCTTCTTCGCACCGCTGATTTTGCTCAGGTCGATGTCCATCGGACGGTTGGTGTAGGTGTAGACCAGGAGGTAGTCGTTGCCACGGGTGGCAATGGCGCGGTCATAGCGGAAGCCGTTCTCTCCGGAGATGACGCTCTGGTCGGGCACGCGCTCGAAGAAGGGGAACGAAAGCATGAGGTTCTTCACATGCTTCATCTGGTTGAAGCCGGGGTCCTTCAAGGCATCATACCAGGTCTTGGTAGCACCGTAACCGCCGTTGGTGGCAGGCTTCACCATCTGCATGATGGAGTTGTGCCCGTAGGTGTGTCCGAACGAACCGGCGAATACCGACCAATAGGCGTAACGGCGGACGTCGGGTGCTTTCCACCAGGGTTCGCTGGGGTCATGCAGTCCCTGCGGAATCTCTTCGTAGCTGGGTTCTCCGTCGATGACGGGCTTGACAGGAGTCTTGGCAAGCGCAGCCTCCACATAGCGCCAGTTGTCTTCAGCCACAGCTGCCTCGGCCGTGTTGTCGCCGTCTCCGCGGGTCTGGTCATAACGACGGTGTCCGCTCTGGAACATGTTGAAGTCCAACCAGTCAGCATCATGGAACCAGTAGATGGAGCTGGTGCGTCCGAAGGGGTGGAAGGTCATCAGGTGGTTCTTGTCAATGGACTTGATGGTACGGGCAAGGGTCTCCCACACCTCGGTCTTCACATCGCCGCGGATGTCGCCACCGATGAACCAGATGATGTTGGGCGAGTCCTTGTAACGCTCGGCAAGGAACTTGCCGTAGGCTTCCGCCTCCTTCTCGTTCATCAGCCCGGCTTTCACCAGTCCGCCCCAGATGCAGACCATGCCGATGTAGATGCCGTTCTGCTCGGCCGTCTTGATGATGTAGTCCATGTGGTCCCAGTAGCCATAGACACCCTTCTTGTTGATGTCCTTGAAGTTGAATCCGTCGGGGAAGGAATACTGCCCGTAGAAGTTCATGGCAGGCACGGCGTTGACCGTCTGCACCTGCACGACGTTGTAACCAGCCTCACGGCACTTGGTCAGGTAATAGGCAGCCTCGTCACGGTTCAGCTTCTCGGGGAGCAACCATCCGGTCTCTCCCATCCAGAAGAAGGGCGTACCGTTCTCGTGCTGCAGGTAGCGTCCGTTGTCGGACACCTGGAGCTTGCCGTTCTGCCACGGCAGATACACTTGGGGTTCGTCTTCGGCGAACAGACTTCCTGCAACGAAGAGGAAGAGCATCGTCAAGATTGAAATCTTTTTCATAGTGTTTGTATGTGTGTTAAGTGATTATTGATTGCTTGTCTGCGGGGGCTTTCCCGTCCGTTCACTTTCCAAGGAGGACGTACTCTCCGCCCGGCTCGGTCTTCAAGTCGTAGAGGTAGGTCTTCTTCAGCTCCACGGGATTAAGCTTCGCCTCCTTGTTAATAAGAGGTGCGACGACCGGGTCGACGGCATAGAGCGGATTGTCATTCTCCCCTCTTGCCTTCGAGAGGCCCTTGCCCGAGAGGCGGTTGAGCGAACGCAGGCGGCAGTTGCCTCCCAAGCGCGACTTCACCACCAGACGGCTCACCTTGCCTTCTTTCCAGGTAATGTCCAGCTCGAAGCCTCCGCGTGCCACCAGTCCCTTCACCTCTCCTTCTTTCCACACGGAAGGCAGGGCGGGCAACAGGTAGATGAAGCCGTCGTAGCTCTGCATCAGCATCTCGGCGATACCGGCGGTACAACCGAAGTTGCCGTCAATCTGGAAAGGCGGATGCGCATCAAAGAGGTTCGGATACGTACCACCCTTCTTCTTCTCGTTGCGCACGAGCGTCAGCTGGTCGGTGATGAGCTTGTAGGCATGGTCACCGTCGAGCAGACGTGCCCAAAGGCAGACCTTCCACCCCATGCTCCATCCCGTCGAGGGGTCTCCCCGGTGGATGAGCGACGTACGTGCCGCATCGAACAGCTCCGGCGTGCGGTAAGGAGAAATCTGGTTGCTGGGGAAAAGTCCGTAGAGATGTGACACGTGGCGATGCTGGTCGTCGGGGTTGTCCCAGTCAAACATCCACTCCTGCAACTGTCCCCAGCGGCCCACCTGCATCGGGGGCAGCTCGGTCAGGCGGCTCTTCAGGTGGGCGGCATAGTCGGCGTCCTCACCCAGAATCTCCGACGAACGGATGACGGCGTGCCACAAGTCGAACACCAGCTGGTTGTCCATCGTACAGCCGGCTGCCGTCGTAGCCTTGTTGTCGCTCCCGGCATGGGTGTTCTCGGGCGAGTTGCTCGGACACATCACCAGCCAGCCGTGGGTCGGCTCCTTAATCATCACCTGGTCGAAGAAGAGGGCAGCCCCCTTCAGGATGGGATAAGCCTTGCGCAGGAACTCCTCGTCCCCGGTGTAGAGGTAGTGTTGCCACAGATGTTGGCACAGCCATGCACCGCCCGAAGCCCACATGCCCGAAGGAGAATTGTCGATGGCACCCGTCACGCGCCAGATGTCGGTGTTGTGATGGAGCACCCAGCCGTCGGAGCCGTACATCACCTGCGCACTCTCCTTGCCCGTCTCGCTCACCTCGCGGATGAGGCGGAAGAGGGGCTCGTTGAGGTCGGTCAGGTTGGTGACTTCCGCCGGCCAGTAGTTCATTTCCAGGTTGATGTTGCAGGTATACTTGCTGTCCCACGAGGGGAAAAGCTTGTCGTTCCAGATGCCTTGCAGGTTGGCAGGCTGTCCGCCGGGCTGCGAAGAGCAGATGAGCAGGTAGCGCCCGAACTTGAAGTAGGTCGCCACGAGGAAGGCGTCGTTGGTCTGCTTGAAGTTCTCCACCCGCTTGTCCGTCGGAACGTCGGCATACCGGTCTTCGCCCAGATGGAGAGAAGTACGGTTCTGGAACTGCTCGTAGTATTTCACATGGCGGTCCTTGGCATCGGCATAGTCCTTGCCGACAGCCTTCGCCAGGTAGTCCTTGGCACGGGCGATGTAGTCTCCCGTGATGTCCTTGTAGTTGTTGAAGTTCGTCCCGATGGACGTGTAGATGATAGCCTCATCGGCATGCTCCACCGTCAGGACTCCGTCGCGGTTGGTCACCACACCACCCCGGGTCTTCACGGTCGTGCGTCCCTGGAACTGCACCTTGCCCTTGAGTGCCTCGTGGAGCGACGAGACTCCTTCCAGCGTGATGTCATTGCCCTCGGAGGTAATGATGACGTCCTGGTGCGGACTGGTCATGGTCGCATTGAACGTCACCTTCCCGGGCTGGCTTGCCGTCACACGGGTGATGACAACCTGGTCGGGAAACGAAGTGAAGGTCTCGCGTTGGAAGCGTACCCCGTCGACCTCGTAACGCACCACGGCACGGGCAGAGTCCAGGCTCAGCTCGCGGTAGTAGTTGGTGTAGCGGGTGTGTCCGGGGAAGTTCAACCGCAAGTCGCCGAAGGGCTGGTAAGGCATACCCTGATTGGTCTTCGACTTGACATGTGCCGTGCACAGGTCCTGTGCCTCCTTGTACTTCCCCGCCAGCACGAGCTCGCGTATCTTGGGTAACCACTCCCGCGCTTCGGGACTGGGGTTGTTGTTCGGGCGTCCTGCCCAGATGGTCTCTTCGTTGAGCTGGAGCTGCTCGGCTGCGGGGTTGCCGTAGAGCATCGCGCCCAGACGTCCGTTACCCAACGGGAGGGCTTCCGTCCAGACATGCGCCGGCTGGTCGTACCACAGCTTGTACTCCTGTGCCTGCAGGGGGAGAAGCGTCAGCCCCCATGCGGCGGTCATTAACAGTTTCTTTATCGTCATAGTATCGGTTGTTTAAGGGAGGATGAATAACGAGTCTGCCTAGTTCTTCCTGGCTTTCTTCTCGGCATTACGCTTGTTCACATAGTCCTTGAAGAGCTGACGCCAGTTGCGTCCGTTGCTGTTGAGGTACTGCTCGCACTTGCTCTTGTAGACCTCGAATACCTGTGAGATGGCTTTCATGCTCTTGCACTCCAACGCCTCCTCGCGTGCCTGCTTCAGGTAGCCTTCGATGACGCGCGCCTCTTCGTCGGTCAGGTCGGGGACGATGGCATAGTAGCCCTTCATGGTGAACGCCACCTTCCCGACGGTGTATCCGTCGAAGACCTGCTCTACCTGCTCCGGCGTCAGGACGCGGTTCAGGTCTTTCAGCAACCGGGCGTGCACGGATGCCGGAATGCTCTTGTCCGCCATCATCTCGCGTTCGACCTTGCTGAGCTTGCGCCCCGTCGCCTGGTCCACTTCGGGGATGATGGTGTAGGGATGCGTGTTGTGCCAGTCGCGCACGGCACGGCGGTGGTTATAGACCGCTGTCGTGGCCAAGTTGGCGGCCTTCTCGTCGGTGAGGTTGAGGGCGGCAATGATTTCCTGCGACTTCTTCAGCACCGACTCGTCGGCAGCAGCGGCGCACACGGCATCCTGCCCGAAGAACTTGCCCAGGTCGTTGACCGAACGGATGGCGTTCTCGGGCATCTTCTCGCCTTTCTTGCCGAAGCTGTAGAGGTTCTCAAACGGTTCAATGGTCACCTTGCTCTCGTCCAGCTTGCTCTTGTCGAGGCGGAACGCGTCGGCAAAGAAGTCATAGACCGCATTGCGCTTGTTCGGACCGAAGTCGTGCCCTTCCTTGGGCAGGTGGACGTTGATCACCTTGTCCGTTGCGCCGTAGAAGCCGTAGACCTTCTGCAGGTAGGGGAACTCCAGTTTAGGCGTGCTGGCGGTCCAGTCTTTCCCGTCGGACACCACACACATGGGCTTCGGAGCGAAGAGGGCACCCAGCTCGGCATTGCAGGTTCCTCCGCCTGCCAGTGTCACGGGCATGCCGCTCTCGCAGGGGCAACCGCCGTCGAAGTGGGAAGCAAGGCTTACCACCGGACAGGCTGCCGTGTAGCGGTCGTCGAGCACGGAGAGCAACACCGTCTGCGTGCCGCCACCCGAACCGCCGTTGACTCCCACACGGGTGATGTCGACGTCCTCACGGGTCATCATGTAGTCCAGGATGGAGATGCCGTTCATCGCCTGGATGATGTGGGCGATGCTGGTGTTATGTCCCACTGAAGACACCTGGAGCGCCGACTCTCCCCAGCCGAACAGGTCGTAGTCGACACAGATGGCACCCATGCGTGCCAATGTCCCCATGCGCTGCTGCTGGTCCTCGCGGTAACGTCCGTTGCCGAAGTGGCCGTTCGGGCAAATGATGAGGGCATGCTTGCCCTTGCCCTTCGGCGTATAGATGGAGCCGCAGACATACAGTCCGGGCAGGGTCTCCAGGGCAAAGTTCTGCACGGTGTAGCCGTCGTACTTGCGCACCTTCGACAGGATGGGTTCGCTGCCGGTGCGCTGGGCGAGGTACTTGTCTATCTGGAGGCGTTCGCGCACCTCCTTTTTCAGTACGGCCTTGCGCTGCTCGAAGCTTGCCTTGTCGGTGTATAGCGTGCAGAGGTAGTTCAGCAGCTTCTCTCCGTCGGCATCGGTGCGCCGGGCATATTCATAGCGTTTCAGCTTGTAGCGCGTGTCGCTCTGCTTGACGAACTTATAGTCGAACGGGGCGAGTACGTTGGTGAGCGACTCCTCCACCGAATAGGGGCGGATGCGGAAGTCGGCATACGGCAGTGTCTTGCCCACGGTGTCGATGTCGTAGGCGAGACGGACGTTGAAGCGCGTGGAGATTTCCTCCAGGACTTCACCCAGCGGACGGGTGAACTTCCCTTCAAACGTGTTTTGTGCCTGTGCGGAGAGCGCCGCGCAGGCGAGCAATGTGAGTGTCAGTTGTTTCTTCATTGTCAGCATAGTATGTATCAAAGGTTCTCAGATAGCTTTCGTCAAGGTATGGGTACCGCTCTTCACGGTGCGCGGAGCGGTGTCGCCAGGCAGGTAGACGTCCGCCGTACAGTTCACGGGGACGGTGACACGGAGGCTGAAGTTACCGTCCTCGCGGGTCCACTCCACGGAGACCTCGCCGTAGAGGGTGTGGCAGGAGGCCTTCACTTCCTTCAGGTCGCCCACGGCTTGCGGACGGATCATCAGGTGCTGGCAGCCGGGCTTGTCCGATGCGGGGAGAATGCCCGCCAGCGAGCGGTAGAACCACTCCTCAATCTGTCCCATCATGAAGTGGTTCCAGGACGAGCCTTGCCGGGGGTCCCACTGCTCGGTGAGCGTCGTGGCGCCGAACTTCAGCTGGAAGCCGTAGCCGGGCGCCTCCTCGTGGTTGTGCATGGCGTACATCAGGTCGTTCAGCCCGTTGTCTGCCAGGACGCGGAAGAGGTAGCGGTTGCCCACGTCGCCGGTGGTGAGGCGTGTGCCACGGGCACGGATGTCCTTCACCAGGTTGTCGAGCACTGCCTGCCGACGGTCGGCAGGCACCACATCCATGAAGAGTGCCAGAGCGTTGGCACACTGGCTGCCGGTATCGTACTGGTTGGTGTCTGCGTGGAAAAAACGGGCGTTGAATGCCTGCTTCACCTCGTCAGCCAAGGCTCCGTAGGTCGCCGCATCGTAGGCATTGCCCACCATACGTGCCGCCTCGACGAGCTTGCAAAGGTCCATGTAGTAATGTGCCGTGGCGACGATGGCAATCGAGGTGTTGCGCGAGAAGCCTGCCTTGTGGATGCCGTCATAGTCGTACCAGTCGCCCAGTCCGAAGTCGACGATGTGCCCGTCGGCACGGGACGTCAGGTAGTCCACGTAGCGACGCATGTAGGGATAGTACTCGCGGATGAGCGAGTCGTCGCCGTATGCCTCGTAGTACATGAAGGGGAAGAGGATGAGCGTGCTTGCCCACTCGGGGGAGTCGGCAAAGGGGTCCATGCCCGGACCTTCGAAGATGACGTAGCGCGGAGCCGTGGTCGGCACCATGCCGTCGGGCTGCTGGGAGTCCGCCACGTCGCGGATGACCTTCCGCCCGAAGGTGGTCAGGTCGTAGTTGTAGAGCAGGCCCGGACCATTGAGGTGCACCTCCTCCAGCCAACCGAGCTTCTCACGGTGCGGACAGTCGGTGAACACGCCCTGCATGTTGCTGCGCACGGCACGGTCGATGAGGCGGTGTGCCGCGGTGAAGATGGGGTTGGAGCACTCGAAGTGTCCGGTCTGCGGGGCGGAGTTGTAGACAAAGCACGACTGTATCTTCCGGATGACGGGGAGCTTGCGGGGATTCTTCTGCCCTTTCATCACCGCTCCCTCGACCTGGATGTAGCGGAAGCCGTAGTAGGTGAAACGCGGGTGCCAGGTCTCTACCCCGTCGCCCTTGAGGGTATAGGTGTAGTAGTACTGTCGTCCGGTCTGCCGCTGGTTGACGGCATGCTCCGGCGTCAGTGCCTCGCCGACGAGGATGGTCACCTGCTGGCCGCGCTTGCCCTGCACGGTAATCTCGGGGAAGCCCGCCAGGTTCTGACCCATGTCGAACATCAGCGCCGACGGGTCCACGGTGCGCTTGGTCGACACGCAGGCGGAGTCGACCTCGGCAGGAGTGAGCTTGTGCGTCCGCTGCACGTCATAGCGTTCCATGATTTTCACGGGCGGTGCCTGCTGGGGGCACAATGCTCCCCGGGGCGCCTCCTGCAGCACGACGGGTTTCCACGCCGTGTCGTCGAATCCGGGGCAGTCCCACCCGGGCTGTTCCAGACGGGCATCGTAGTCCTCGCCGCCGTAGAGGGTGTTGAAGGTGATGGGGCTGAGAGCGTACTTCCAGTCCGCACCGGACTTCACCACCTCGCGCGTGCCGTCGGCGTAATCAATCACCAGCTGGAAGAGCAGGGTCGGCGCACCGAAGGCTACCTGGAGCTTGCGGTAACGTCCGCCTCCCATGACATTGTAGAATCCGTTGCCCAGGAGGACGCCGGCGGCGTTCGCTCCCGGCTTCACGAGGTCGGTCACGTCGTAGGTATTGTAGTAGACGGTCTTGTCGTAGTCGCTGATGAGCGGTGTGAACTCACCGTCGCCCACCTTCGTCCCGTTGAGCGTCAGCTCGTAGTGCCCCAGTCCGCAGACGTAGGCCGTGGCGCTTGCCACCCGGCGGGATGCCGTAAAGTCCTTCCGCAGGCAGATGCTGCGCCACGCCAGCGAGTCGACAGCGTCCCAGGCAGCCTTCGCCTTCTTCAGGCGGGCACCTTCGTAGATGCGTCCTTCCGGGAAGCGGGCGTCTTGATTCGTGATGGCACCAATCCAACGGGCATCGAAGAAGTCCGCACGGGGTGCCAGACGGAACTCGCCCTCCCGACTCCATGCCGACGGACGGTCCTGCTCGTCCCACACGCGTACCCTCCAGAAATAACGCTCCATGGGGCGGAGCGACGTCCCGCCATAGGGCACCCACTGACTCTGGTCCGAGGCGGTCTTTCCACTCTCCCACACCACGGTCCGGCTGTCTCCCTGACGGGTATAGACCTCGACGGCATAGGCAGACTGCATCGTGCCGGCCTCGCCCTCCAGCTGCCACCCGAAGCGGGGCGTGGAGGCGGACAGTGCCAGCGGACGTTCGGCAGTCTCGCACGTGATGCGGGTTACGTCAATGGCTTGCAGCGTTGTCGCTGCAAGCCATGCGAGCATTCCGAGGAATGCGGTTCGTTTCCGGTTCATTCGTCTTGTGTTATTCGGTTACTCATCGTTCAAAGGACGTCGGGACAGACGAGGCGTCCCAGGGTGTCGGCATGTACCACCTCCTTGCCGTCGACCAGCAAACGCAGTCCATTGCCCAGGTGGTAGAGGTCGCCGATCTTATCCCAGACGATGGTCAGGTAGCGTCCGTGGTAGAGCACATTGTCCAGGCAGAACCAGTCCCACTTGTCCGCCGGGACGAGGGGATGCACCTCGAGGGTGCGGTCGGCACGCGGACGCAGACCGACAAGTCCTGTAATCACCAGGTCGTTGAACGTCGAGTGGTTGTAGTAGCGGCTGCGCTCGCGGTCGCCCATGAGCCACTGCCCGTTGGTCTCGTCAAGGTACTCGCCGATGTACGGACGTCCGCGGCGGTACTGCGACTCCACGTACAGTTCCATCTGACGGAAGAAGACGCTGTCGGTCACCACGGGGGTCTCGGTGCTGTTCAGGTAGTTCGCCAGCCCGGTGAGCGTCTGCGACGTGGCGAAGGGCCAGATGGCACCGTCCCACTCGCAACGTCCCACGCCGCGGGTGCGGAACTCCGGGTGGCGGCGTTCGGCGGTGGTCAGACCGAAGGGAGCGGAGAAGCCCTTCTCGTCGGTGAGCTGCAACCAGGCGACTTCATACTTCTTCTGGTTGTCATTGGGGAGGTTGAAGTACCAGGGGATGTAGCCGATGGCCTCGCGCACGTTGGCGAGCGAATCGGGACGGCGGGTCTCGAAGAACTGCTGTTCCTCGTTCCACAGCTGCGTCTCGATGAGGTGCTTGAGCGTGTCCGCCTTGGCGGCATAGAGCTTCGAGGCGGCGTCATCGCCCTTCATGGCTGCCATCTTCGAGAGCGCCAGGGCGTTGCCGTACATGTAGCTGTTGATGGTCGGACGGGCATACTGCTTCTTGCGTCCGCCGCTGATGCTCTCCTCCATGCCGTCCTGCACGTCGCCCTGCCAGTAGAGTCCGCTCTTGAGGCGGTTGGTACTCTCCCAACGCTTGTACTCGGCATCGAGGTCGCGGTAGAGGTCGAGCATGTAGTCCCGGTCGGCATCCACGAGGTAACGCTCGTAGACGGCGGAGGGGTTCCAGGAGCTGAACTTGTTCATCTTCTTCATGGCACCGCCTTCATTGCCGCGGTACCACGTGTGGAGTATCTGGTCCAGGTACTGGGGGTCGCGCAGCCAGCGGCTCTCATGGATGTGGTGGCCGATGGCGCACGCGATGAGATTATACTTGTCGGCGTAGGAGCGTTGCACGAGGAACTCCGTCATGCCGTATCCCGCCGGAGTGTTCTTGATGTGCTTGCGAAGGGTCCACCAGCGGTAGTAGAACATCTCCTCAAAGTTCTTCTGAGGACACTCGAACAGGGGGACGTTCGCCCGCATCCACTCGGCAGCCTGTGCGTTGGGGATTGCCTGGACGATGTTCTCGTCCTCCATCGTGTTGAAGTAGTCCACGTAGTGCTTGAAGTTGTCGAACTTCAGCAGGGCAGCCTGCCCGTCCACGTCATTCGACACCGTCTTGAAGTTGGCAATGCGGAAAGTTGCCTGCGGCTCCTCGGCGCCCGGATTGGGCATGTCCTCGAACTGGTCAGCCCAGGTGTCGGGTGTGGGGAAGCTCGTGCGTGCGCCCGTGCGGAACTTGATGCGCTCGATGCTGTGCACCGGGGCAAAGAACATCCGGGTCACCTTCTTCTCGCCGTTGTTCAGTGTCAGGACGGAGCTGCGGTTCTCCACCGAGAGGTCCATGCGGATATGGTAGACCTTGCCCGGCTCGTAGTTGCACACTGTCCCGTAACGTGCTCCTCCCTTGGAACGCATGATGCCTTCCTTCGTCAGGTCGATGCGCGCGCAGGCGACCCCGTCCTCATCGAGGAACTCAATCTCCAGCTCGCCCGCGTTGTTCTGGTCCGCCATCAGGTCGAACGAGACGCTCAGGTTCTTCGTGGCGGGAATCTTGCGCTCCGCCATCGCGGCGGCAAAGGGGTCCTTGTCGCGCAGGGTAAGCCACGTCTTGCCGGCTTTCTCTTCCAGCGACACCGGTGCCCAGACGTACGAATTGAGGTTCCACATGTCGAGGTCCGCCAGTTTCTTGTAGTCGGCAAAGTCCTCATCGGCGTGTGAAGCCGCCACTGTCTGCACCGGAACGGGGATATGGGTGACCCACATGTCCTCCTTGCCTACGCTGAAGCTCACCCACAAGTCTCCGTCGGGCGGCGTGCCGTTGCCCTCCTGGATGCCGCGTGCATACTGCGGACCGAAGGACTTGTAGTTGCCCGCATAGCGCATGGCGGGCACATCGCCATAGACGAGGTTGAGCGTGGTGTACTCCAGTCCGTCACGGCTCAGCGAGATGGCAAGCGGCCAGCGGTACTCCGCCGGGTTGTAGATGGTGGCGTACGTGCCGTCGCTCAGCCGCTGTCCCCAAATCTTGGCGTTGCTGTTCACAAAGCCCTTCGCACGGAGCACGGGTTGCGACCAGGTGTTACCGCCGTCCGCACTGACCGAGGTCAGCGCATGCTTCCACAGCGCGGCAATCTTGCCGTCGGGCAAGGTGTACCAGTTGAAGGCCTTATACGCCTTGTTGAGCGGGATGAGCGGTTCGTCGCGGTCCGCCTCTTCCACCCACTGCATGCGGTAGAGCGGATTGGCAAGGATTTCCTCACATGCCTGCCGGAACGCCTTGTCCTTGGCTTTCGTATAGAAGGGATAGGCAGCCTTGTACTTGCCGCCCTTCTCCGGGTTGAAGTCGTGGTTCAGATAGATGAAATAGATGGGTCCGAACGAGCCGTCCGCCTTGATTTCGCGCACGACACGGCCGATGCCGTTGCCGTCGTTCGGGTCGTCCTCCTTCTTGTGCAGGCAGATGCCGTAGTTGCCCATGGCTATCAGCTTGCCCGACTTGGAGACGTAGAAGCCCACACGCTGGTGCATGATGGCCTTCGTCCCCTTCTCTGCCACATAAGGCAGGTCGGGCTTGCGGAACCCTTCGGGCACCTCATAGGCAGGGAACAGCTCCACGGGGTCGGTCCAGGTATAGCCGTCGGCGGAAGTCTGGAGGAAGGTGACCGAGGGCGGCACATGCTCGTCGACCGGGTCGGACAGGTAGTGCATGTAGAAGCGTCCGTTCCAGTACGCCATCATCGGCTGGTGGTTGTACGTCCAGCCATTGCCGTTCGAGGCGGACGGCTTCTCGCGGTTGGCACGCATGGTCTGTATGTTGTGCACACCCACCACGGGCGACAGCCTTCCGTCATGCGCGTTCGGGTCGGATAGCTCGGTGCCGGTGTAATGGATCAGCTCCTGAGCTGTCAGGCTGCCCACGGAGAACAGGGCAGCCGCAAACGTCATCACAAGTTTGTTCGAATAGTTCATAGGTAATATAGGATTGTTTTTTCAGTCGTTGCATTCGGGGAGTATCCGTTCACTTCGCCTGGTCGAGCAGGCCTTTCACCACGGCTTCGGGGGCGCGGAAGATGGTGCCGTGCTTGTGTCCCTTGGGGATGCTCACACTGTCGGTCATCGGGATGAAGTCGGCAAAGTCGCGCGTCTTCACTGCCCCGTAGATGTGGTTCTGGTAGTCGTCAAAGTAGATGAGGTAGTCGTCGCCCAGCTTCTCCACCGAGGGACCTTCCACCAGGAACCCGGTGAAGGGCGACGATGCGGCGGTGTAGGGTCCCGTGGGGCGCTTGGCGAACGCCACCTTCAGGTTGCGGTTCGGACGGGTGTTGTCCTTGAGCACCATCACGTAGTCCTGCTCGCCCCGTTTCACCAGCGTGGCGTCGATGCAGCTGAAGCCCGGGTCGTAGAGCAGCTCGGGAGCGGAGAAGGTCTCGAAGTCCCGGGTGGTGACGTAGTAGAGGCGGTGGTTGTTGTTCTCTTCCTCCACGCCCAGGTCGAACTTCCGCTCGGGGACACACGACGAGTAGATGACCATGTAGCAGTCGTTCACGTCGTCATAGAACCACTCGGGCGCCCACACGTTGACCGTTGACGGCACGGAGTCCATCGCAGGAATCCGCCGCTGGTCGCTCCAGTGCACGAGGTCCTTCGAGCGTGCATAGCCGAAGCCCGTGTTGCCGCGCCAGGAGAGCGTCCACACCAGGTGGAAGGTACTGTCCTTGCCCACAATGATGGACGGGTCGCGCAGGATGCTGTCGCCCAGCTCCGGCTTGAGCCAGGTCCCCGGCACACTGTCCCAGTGGATGCCGTCCGCACTGTAGAGGAAGCGCAGTCCCTCGTTGGCAGGTTCATGGAAAGAAGTAAACATATAGTAATCCTGGGGAGCTTCGTTTGCGGGTTGGCTGCATGCACCCAGCGAGAGCAGCACGGAGAGTGCCACTCCGACCTTGGTCAGTGTTTTCATATTCAGATGGAATGTTTTAAGTTGGTTCATTACTCCAGGTTGACAAAGATACACAAAAGATGACATTCATGTACGCACATACGACTCCGGGAACGCCCCAAGGTTTAACATTCAACGCATCTTTTAAGTTTCTTTCAGAGCCGTGACGAGACGGGCGCTCCCGCTCCTCCTGCTCCCGGCGGGAAAGGCGGACGCCGGCAGGGAAACCGCGCGTCCGTCTCTCCGCACGCCAGCCCCGCTCTCTCCCCCGGAAGGAGGTCCGGCAGGGGTGCAGGTTGTGCCCGGCGAACAGCGGAACGGGCGGATGACAATTTGTCAAAATGTCAAACGAATCGCCCGAGAAGGGCCTTCCTTGCACCCAACTACGAGTTGGTGAGCAGAAAGCGCCTTCTCGGGCGATTCGCAAAATACACATTATCGTTCCTTTCCTCGTTTTCCTGTCTTTTCATTCCACACTGACGCGGATTTTCCGCTTAAAAGTCAGCAAACCATCCGTACAGGCGTCAATATAACAGATGAGAAACAGGACGCCTCGTCCGTCTAAAAATGAAAACAGGTAAAGAATCCCGACAAAACAGAGGCCTCTTTTCGTACGGACGCGTCGCCACGACGGTGCGGACGTGTCCGTACGGTGGTGCGGACCTGTCCGTACGACGGTGGAAATGGGTTCCCACCGTGTCGGGAAAGGCTTCGCACCTCCGTTTTTGTGTTAACAGGATGAAAATACCGACCCATTCCGACGGTCGTATCTTAAAATATGTATCTAATTTTTCGCTAGAAGAGATGAAACTGTCAAAGTACGCGTCAGCTGAAAATGCCCAATCGGGAAATTATGACAGAGAAATCCGCCGGATGGCGTCACTTTGTCAATTCGCTTCCTCCCTCACGGCACGGACCGGCAACGCATACGCATATCCGGAACAGGTGAAGGGGTCGACCACCTTGACATCCCCCCGGAACATCATCGTATGTCGCAGGAGGGCGCATCAGCCGGCGGAGCGGGCGCCGGGCCCGGCTTATGGTCGCGGTAGGTATTGCCCGCTGTCCAGTAATATCCGAACGTGGCATAGTCGACGACCTTTCCGTTCACATAGGTCCTCATGCCCTGTGCAGGCAGGAAGACCGTGCCGGACTTCGTCTCGTCGCAGTAAAAGTGGAAGCCTTTCCGCGTGTCGTCCCACGTGCCGTTGGCATCGGCCATGACGGGCGGTCCCTCCTTCAGGACCGCACAGCGGGTGAATGCCGTGACGGGCGGCACATGGAAGCCCGGGGTACTCCACTTCGGCCATCCCGCACCAGCCGAGGTTGACCGGCATGAACTCGAAGACACGCACGTATGCTTCCTTCGCGTGGAACGTCTTCACGCGGATGGTCTGCTCCACGTCGGCAGAAGTCACCCAGATGTGCCACGACCAGATGGCCTGCCCGCGTTCGTCCTTCAGCACGATGACCGCATTCCCCTCCTTGATGGTCTCCCGGGGGACGGCAAACGAGATGG
>ERZ1023614.358-NODE-358-length-14960-cov-7.125461_pt1 | contig 14960 bp, 10 predicted proteins | sample MGYA00380327_ERZ1023614 | MGnify/ENA primary metagenome ERZ1023614 (study PRJEB33179, sample SAMN07448978) | human gut metagenome | biome: Human-gut; feature: Human associated habitat; material: Faeces | host: Homo sapiens | place: India: Bhopal | collected...
TAAGATACATGATACATTCTATCGTATAATGGTGGAGAAATCGTGGATTGGAAAAGCAAAGAAATGCTTTATGAAAATGTACTCGAACCGGAAGCCCTTCCTTATTTATACGAATGCGCCCAAAAGAATGACTTTGCCATTGTGACTTATCATAATGAATTCGTCATTACTGAATATCCTGATGACGAATACGTACAAAAGGAGGCCTTGTTGAATGTCATGCAGCTGAAAAAAGTGGACCATTTTCTTGATGCCATACAATTCCCTGTTGTAAAGTGCATGATTGTCGGTGATCCGGCACGTTTGATTCGTTTAGAAAAAGAAATGTTTGATTATTTGAAAGACCGGATGGGAGTTTTCCGTTCTGAACCCTATTTTCTGGAACTTGTTCCTAAAGGAATCGACAAGGCTCAGTCGCTTGCGGTCTTGCTTAAAAGGCTGGATATTGTTCCTGAGGAAGTAATTGCTTGTGGGGACGGCTTTAATGATTTGCCTCTTATCAAGTATGCCGGACTAGGAGTTGCCATGGCCAATGCACAACCGGTGGTGCGTGAACATGCCGATTATGTGACCCGATCCAATGATGAGGATGGTGTCGCTCATGTGGTGGAAGAGTTTATTCTATGAAGCAGGGTTATAGATACAAAACTGTTTTCCCCGAAATGTCATTCTGTCAAATTGTCAAATGAGGTCCTCTGAGGTGACTCCATTTTCGCACTCAGCCCGGTTGAAAGGAATCTTCTTTGCCATTTCATGTAATTCACAGATAACAGGATGCTACTATATTGATAAAACCTGGCAGCAGTTGCTACGGGTATTCCTTACATAAAGTATATTAGTGTACGAAATGCATGCCTTATGCATTCATTTCGTCAAATACAAAACAAGCATTTCCTAAGACATCCCAAGGCGGAAAAATCAGAAAACCGACTTTTGAACCGTCAAGTTAATCCCTTCACAGCAGGAAAATGCGGATTTATGGGATAAAACTCAAGATTTCGTCGCATCAATTTTCCAATTTCACCGCAACGTTTTCCAGGAATCTCGCCTCAAAATCTATCTTTTCCTACAATAAAATATTAAGTTTCCCAAAATTAAATGATAGTGTGATGTATAAGAGTTAATTTATGTATACGCAAGATAAGGCTAGGGCCAACTCCCTTCTTGAAATTTGTCTGGAGATACAGCAAATTGCTATCTATTGTCTCCATTTATACACAGAATGGTATCTTTTAGAAATATACATTGTATATAAATCGGAAGCCTATAGCCTTATCCGCATATACATCTGAAATTCATTTTTCAACCTATTGTCGTGTCGGTTCGGCGTTTTGCAATGCCGTGCCTGAAGATGATTTACCTGTCACCAGATTTTTGAAAGAGGAAGGATAAGGAGTCTCAAATTTCATCAGTTCGCCGGTAACAGGATGATAGAACCATAATTTAAAGGCATGAAGAGCCAGACGTCTCAAAGGGTCATCACCATTACCGTATTTAGTATCTCCTACAACCGGATGACCAAGGTCCTTCATGTGCACACGAATTTGGTTTTTACGGCCTGTTTCCAATTCCAGTTCCACCAATGAATAACCATTGGCACGACGGATTACCGTATAGTGAGTGATGGCCTTGTCTCCCCCATTGTTGGAGAGGCTGGAATAGGTGACATAAACCTTATTATCTTTCAACCAGGAAGTGATGGTCCCATTATTTTTTTCAACTTCTCCGGATACCACAGCCACATAACGGCGATCGGTTACAATCTCCTGCCAATGATCCTGCAAGTTGCGTTTTGTTTGTTCGTCCTTTGCAAATACCATCAGTCCCGACGTATCCTTATCCAAGCGGTGAACTATGAATATCCGGTGCTGTCTGCCTGAACGTTGTACATAATCTGTCAGGATAGAATAAGCAGTACGCTCCTTCTCGCGATTAGTTGCAATGGAGAGAAGTCCTTCACGTTTTTCTACTACAATGAGATACGCATCTTCATAAACAATCTTCAACAGCGAACTGTGGAATTCTTTTTGTCCCTTTTTCTTACTGATTTGTACCTTCATCCCCGGCTTTAAGGCAAAATTATACTGCGTAGTGATCACCTGATCAACATATACCGCACGCCCGGTCAGCAATGCCTTTACCTTGTTCCGGCTAATACCTGACATGACTTTCAAAAGAAAAGTCATCAACTCCTCCGGTTCATACACATTAAACGTCGTATATTGTGAAGCCGCACGGGGGCGCTGTGGCATGCGGTCTTTGGTTGTTCTGCTCATACAATGCGATTTAGAGTACTATTAAAATCTCGGTTCATTATTTTCTTTTCTCCAACAACACCACATTCTCAACATGATGAGTGTGAGGAAACATGTCAACAGGTTGAACTGCCTTTACCTGATAAGATACATCCAATAGTTGCAAATCCCGTGCTTGAGTGGCAGGGTTACAGCTGACGTATACAATTCGCTCTGGGGCAGCAAAAAGTATGGTATTGATGACATCGGAATGCATACCGGCACGTGGAGGGTCTGTAATGATGACATCAGGACGCCCATATTGCCTAATGAAGCTTTCCGTAAGGATATCTTTCATATCACCGGCAAAAAACAACGTATTATCGATACCGTTTACCTGCGAATTGACTTTAGCATCCTCTATGGCCTCAGGTACATATTCGATACCAATAACCTGACGTGCTCGTCTCGATACAAAATTCGCAATCGTTCCAGTTCCGGTATACAAGTCATAGACTAATTCTTTTCCAGTCAGACCAGCAAATTCACGTGCAACCTTATATAATTGATAAGCTTGTTCACTATTGGTCTGATAGAATGATTTAGGACCAATCTTGAAGCGAAGACCTTCCATTTCCTCATAAATATAATCATTCCCCTTAAAGGTATGAACCTCTAGATCAGTAATAGTGTCATTGCACTTATTATTGATAACATAAAGTAGCGATGTAATTTGCGGAAAGGTTTCCCCTACATACTGCAGAAGGTTGGTCATCTGTGTGTGCTCAGTTTCGTTGGTGACACAACATTGCAGCAACACCATCAGCTCTCCCGTCGAAGAAGTACGTATCATGAGATTTCGCAGCAGCCCACGTGGCTCGTCACTCTTGGCGCGGAAATTAAAGAATGAATAATCATGTGCATACGCATAATCCCGAATAGCATTACGTATCTGATTAGAAATATCATCCTGCAACCAGCATTTTTCAATAGCGAGCACTTTATCGAAAGCGTTAGGGATATGGAAGCCAACAGCATTCATCTGTTCATAGACCACATTCTGGTTCACTTCTTCTTCCGTCAGCCAACGCTTATTGGAAAACGTAAATTCCAGTTTATTGCGGTAGAATACAGTCTTCTCAGAGCCTAATATAGGGGAAATCGGAGGCAATTCAATCTTCCCAATCCGCGTCAGGTTATCCTCTACCTGCTGTTGCTTATACTTGATTTGTTCCTCATAAGGAAGGCATTGCCATTTACATCCTCCGCATATACCGTAATGCTGACAAAAAGGAACTGCACGCTTGGGGGAATATTCATGAACATGTACGGCAACAGCCTCTGCATAATGATGCTTTTTGCGTTTCACCTGCAAATCGACGACGTCTCCCGGTACCACATAAGGTACAAATACGACTAAATCATCTACACGCGCCAAGGCCTTTCCTTCTGCTGCGACATCGGTTATCAATACCTTTTCCAACAAGGGCAGCTGTTTTTTCTTTCGAGCCATTCTTAGTCAATCTAATGAAAATTTTCGCAAAGATAGATATTTTCTCATGAGAATGATGAAAGTTATTATGAAACTCTTATTTTTTTGTAAGGGGCCCTATTTTTTTCGACAATATGCTTTTTGTATTCCAAAGAAAGAACTAGTTTTGCGCGCGAATAACTCAAATGTGATTTTTAACTAATAGACAAAATCTTATGACCGAAAAACGAGTGTATATCTTCGGCAATGGAAAAGCTGAAGGTAGAGCAGACATGAGAAATCTACTAGGAGGTAAAGGTGCTAACCTTGCAGAAATGAACCTCATCGGTGTTCCTGTGCCTCCCGGGTTTACAATTACGACTGACGTATGCAACGAATATTATGCCATAGGTAAGGAAAGAGTGGTAGAGTTGCTCAAAGATGATGTGACAAAAGCCGTCCAACATATTGAAAATCTGATGAACTCTAAGTTTGGTGATGTAGAGAACCCGTTGTTGGTGTCTGTACGTTCCGGTGCACGTGCATCCATGCCGGGCATGATGGATACAATCCTCAACTTAGGTCTGAACGATGAAGTTGTAGAAGGATTGGCTCGTAAAACCGGTAACACACGTTTTGCATGGGATTCCTATCGTCGTTTTGTACAGATGTACGGTGACGTGGTATTGGGTATGAAGCCTACCAATAAAGACGATATTGACCCCTTCGAGGCTATCATCGAAGAGGTGAAAGAAGCCAAAGGTGTGAAGTTGGACAATGAGTTGGATGTAGAAGACCTGAAAGAATTGGTAAAACGATTCAAGGCTGCCGTAAAAGCACAAACCGGACAAGACTTCCCGACCGATTCACACGAACAGCTGTGGGGCGCAATTTGCGCAGTTTTTGATTCCTGGATGAACGAACGTGCTATTCTGTATAGAAAGATGGAAGGTATTCCCGCTGAATGGGGTACTGCTGTCAACGTACAGGCTATGGTGTTCGGAAATATGGGTGACACTTCCGCTACTGGTGTTTGCTTCTCCCGTGATGCAGCTACCGGTGAAGACTTGTTCAACGGTGAATACCTGATCAATGCTCAGGGCGAAGATGTCGTTGCCGGTATCCGTACTCCGCAACAGATCACCTTGGAGGGTTCTCGTCGCTGGGCCGCTTTGGCTGGTATTGACGAGGAGACTCGTGCTTCCAAATATCCTTCGATGGAAGAGGCCATGCCTGAAATTTACAAGGAACTTGATGCCATCCAGACAAAATTGGAGAACCACTACCGCGATATGCAGGATATGGAATTCACGGTACAAGAAGGCAAACTTTGGTTCCTCCAAACCCGTAACGGTAAACGTACTGGTGCTGCCATGGTCAAGATTGCCATGGATTTGTTGCGTCAAGGCATGATCGATGAAAAGACAGCTATCATGCGCGTCGAACCGAACAAGCTTGACGAACTTCTCCACCCCATCTTCGCGAAGGAAGCTTTGGCCAAGGCTAAAGTTATCGCCAAGGGTCTGCCCGCTTCTCCGGGTGCTGCCTGTGGACGTATCGTCTTCTTTGCTGATGATGCAGCAAAATGGGCTAAAGATGGTCACAAAGTCATCATGGTTCGTATCGAGACTTCACCTGAAGACCTTGCCGGTATGCAGGTGGCTGAAGGTATCCTGACTGCTCGCGGTGGTATGACCTCACACGCTGCCGTGGTTGCACGTGGTATGGGTAAATGCTGCGTTTCTGGTGCAGGCATGCTGAACATTAACTATAAGGAAAGAACCATTGAGGTTGACGGATTAACATTGAAAGAAGGTGATTTCATTTCACTCAACGGAACTACCGGACAAGTTTATGAAGGCCAGGTAACGACAAAGGCTGCTGAAGTATCCGGAGACTTTGCCGACTTGATGGACCTTTGCAATAAATACAGCCGTCTGCAGGTTCGTACCAATGCCGATACTCCCCACGACGCACAGGTTGCACGTAACTTTGGTGCTGTAGGTATCGGCCTTTGCCGTACAGAACACATGTTCTTCGAAGGTGAAAAGATTAAGGCTATGCGTGAGATGATTCTCGCTGAAACCTCTCAAGAACGTCAAAAAGCTCTTCAAAAGATCCTTCCCTATCAGAAGGAAGACTTCAAGGGTATTTTCCGCGCAATGGATGGTTATCCTGTAACAGTCCGTCTGCTCGATCCTCCCTTGCACGAGTTCGTTCCTCACGATGACAAGGGCCAGCAGGAAATGGCAGATGCCATGCACGTAAGCTTGGACTACATCAGAAAACGTGTGGAATCTTTGAAGGAGCAAAACCCGATGTTGGGTCACCGCGGTTGCCGTTTGGGTAATACATACCCTGAAATCACTCAAATGCAGACTCGCGCCATTTTGAGCGCAGCTCTTGAGTTGAAGGCTGAAGGCATCAACTGCCGTCCGGAAATCATGGTACCGCTGACCGGTATTCGCTACGAGTTCGAAGCACAGGAAAAGATTATCCGTGAAGAGGCTGACAAGTTGTTCAGTGAAATGAATACTTCCATCGAATATAAGGTGGGAACCATGATCGAGATTCCGCGTGCAGCCCTTACTGCTGATCGTATTGCATTGCATGCTGAATTCTTCTCCTTCGGTACAAACGACTTGACCCAGAGGACCTTCGGATATTCGCGTGATGATATCTGTTCCTTCTTGCCCATCTATTTGGAGAAGAAGATCTTGAAGTTCGACCCCTTCCAGGTACTTGACCAGAATGGTGTAGGTCAGCTTATCAAGATGGCTACCGAGAAAGGACGTTCTGTACGCCCCGACCTGAAATGTGGTATCTGCGGTGAGCACGGAGGTGAACCTTCTTCTGTCAAGTTCTGTCACCGTGTCGGTTTGAACTACGTAAGCTGCTCTCCGTTCCGCGTGCCTATTGCACGTCTGGCTGCGGCACAGGCAGCGGTTGAAGATACGCTATAAAATATCTAACTATCAGTAAGATAGGCGGTAATCCCTTATTGGTAAAGGGTTTACCGCCTATTTGTTTCTGTACGGTTTTACATGGTTTTCATGCAGAATATGCAGGAAAGTTTACCAAATGTTTACCTAAAACTAAGTGGTGGTTTACCCAAGGTTTACCAAGATAAAAGTCATAAGCTCAACAAGTTATATACTTAAACAAAGGAACCGAATAATAACTTCATAAAATGATTGGAACATGGCTACATTAAAGGCTTGTGTCAAAGCAAAACGAAAAGACGGTTTTTATCCTGTGTATATCAGGGTGATACATCACAAGAAAGTGGCTTATATGCCGACTGACAAGATGGTAAATGACAAGGGACTTACCAAAACGGGAGAGATTGATGACCCGTATGTGTTGCAGTACTGTACGACCCGTATTGTGGAGTACATGGAAATACTCAACAAGATTGATACGGAGAATTGGACAGTCAAGGACGTTGTGGATTATCTTAAGAGTGGTTATAGCGATATCTGTTATTCTGACTATGCGCGTAAGCACATTGACCGCATGATAGACCGGGGGCAGCAGCGCAACGCAAGGAACTATGAGCTGGCGTTGCAGCACATGGAGCGGTTTGCAGGTACTACAAGGGTTATGTTCTCGCACCTTACTTCCAACTTTGTGGCCCGGTGGATACAGTCATTGGAACAGACGCACCGGGCGAAGGAAATGTACCCCATCTGCATGAGGCAGGTATTCAAGGCGGCGCAGCTGGAAATGAATGACTACGACAACGGCATCATCCGCATAAAAACAAATCCGTGGGTGAAGGTGCAGATACCGAAAGCGGATCGCACAGAGAAGCTGGCGATAACGCCGGAGGCCTGCCGAGAGTTCTTCTCGTTTCCTTTGCCGGAGAGCAAGATGAAGCTGCCGCTCATGGAGCTTGGCCGTGACGTGGCGATGATGGTGCTGTGTCTTGCCGGAATCAACACGGTCGACCTGTTCAACCTTCGTAGGGAGGACTACCACGGAGGCATCATCCATTACCAGAGAGCAAAGACCAAGAAGTTCAGGGCGGACGGTGCGTATATGGAAATGCGTGTTCCGGCCATCATCCAGCCTTTGTTCGAGAAGTATGCGAACATGGATGAGAAGGATGATCATCTGTTTGTGTTCAGTCAGCGGCATACGACGAATGACAGTTTCTGTGCCAATGTGAACGGGGGAATCAAGCAAGTGTGCCAGGCAATGGGAATGTCAAAGGACGAGGACTATTCATCGTACACGTTTCGGCATACCTGGGGTACGGTGGCGCAGAACGATTGTGGAGCGTCCATCAGCGACGTTGCGTTTGCGATGAACCACAGCAGCGGCCACAAGGTGACGCGCGGCTATATCAAACTGGACTTCACCCCGGCATGGGAACTGAATGAAAAGGTGGTGGACTTCATTTTCTTCTCGGACAAGCCATCGGTCGGGGGACGCAAGGAGGAGGAGCCGCACTTCCGCTTGTCATACCGCTACCAAGTACACGGCACGGCGTTCTTTCAGGGAAAGAAGCTGGTGGAGCTTACGGATACGGGCTACAACAATGTGAACGAGATTATCGCCAAACTGGCGGAACAGCTGCCTGATGACATCCCGGCACGTTCGATGGTGATGTTCAGGATAGAGAACGTTGACAAGGGGCAGACGGTGGTGTACCAGCGGATGAAGGGGAAAGGATTTTAATCCAAGCAAAATATGGAACTGAAAGAGTTTATCAACAACAGACTTGCAGCGAAACTGCCCGACACTACCCCGGAAAGGTATGCCGTGCAGTTTCGCATCAGGAACGTAGACACCGACCGCGAGGCGGTGTACGAAAGGACTAAGGGCTAGGGGAGTTTAGAGAATTACTTGTCTTGTTTCATGCGGCCTTTATCTTTAGCGGGAGGGTGGTCAATTATTCACCAGCTGGTTATTGGCCCGGTTCACCGCCTCCATGTCAGCTCCCTGGCGGACACGCTCGACCAACTCCGGCGACAGCCCGTCCGGTACTTGCCCTTGTTCCAATTGCTCCCTCTGCGACTTGATGCTTTGCAGCAACTCGTCGGCAAACGGGAATTCTCCATGCTCCAGCAGCTGCTCCACACTGATGGCCCGCGCCTGCCACAGCTGCATCAACATATCATTTGCCAAGGCACGATATGCGGGTGTAGCCGTACTCTCCACCACGGACAGGTCGAACTCCACATCACGGATTTTCTTCGGGTCGTATTCCACGATTGCTGCATTCTTTCCCGCAATGTTGAATACGCGCGGTGTGTCATAGTACTGCTGGATGTTCTTGACATCCTTGTATGCACCATCGCGGACGAACTCCGAGAATGTCTCCAGCAAGTCAAGCAGGGATGTGGTCGCGTTCTGTGCCTGCTGGTTATACAGGCTTGCTGACATTCCCGAGTATCCGGGCTTCCCCTGAATGGCCCCGTTCACGCCTGAGATATCCTCGAAGAACTTAAGCTGAATGTTCAACAGTTCCGAGATTCCAATCTGCGTGCAGTTGTTCGCAATCTGCTGTGGCAGCGACATTCCGGCCTTCGGCTGCTTGATCATGATCACGCCGTTGAACCGCGCCCACTCGTCGGCAACCTCCTCCATGGATACTCCCTTGGGCAAGCAATCCTCCGGGAACAGCAGTACGCCCTTGGCTGATGCCCGCATAATCCAATCGTACAGCGTAATCAGCCGGTTGGTGTAGCGCTGCTGGTCGATCACATTGCTTACGAACGAGTGTATCTCCCCGTCGATGAAGGGATAAGCCCGGAACACGTAGGGATGGCTCTTGTGCTCGTAGGGTGTCTCGCCCTCCTCCAGAATGTCACCTGATGGCGACAACATATAGTAGTACCAATAAGAGTCCATAAACCATTCATAACGTATCAGCGGCACATCGCTCGCCTCCATCCCCACCTGGGCAGCCATCTCCAGCCTATGGCGGTTCTCGCTCTCAACCAGTCTGTCCAAGTCCTCGATGTCTATCTTGAAAACCTCCCCGTTGTTCACATCGTGACAGCGGTAGCGCGGCTTGCTCTCCTTCCGCCAGACCTCGATCACCCGGCACCGTGTCGTGTCATAGGGGACGAGAAAGTCATAGTATCCCTGCAAGGGGTATCCGAAATTGTCAAATGTGGCCGTCAGGTAGGAACGGTCGCGCGCCTGACGGTAGATTTCTGTCAAACGGACATAATCTCCTGCGTCGTGGGCGAACCGCCCGCACAACTCTTCGAACGAGACATCGTGCACCTCACCCACACATGAGCAATCCAAGCCACGGAAGTCGCGCATGTTGTTGTCGATGAAGAAATTGTTCGGTTGTACGTAGTCCGTCCAGCAGTCCAGCCGGTCCTGTCTCCACCCAAACCACTTGCGCTGTACGACGAAGCCCGATATCAGGAACTCCTCCATGCAACGCGCGTTGATTTCCGACATGCGGTTCAGCTGCATGTTGCACTGCAGTACTGTTGACATCGTCTCTCCATAACGTTGTTCGTCCCGGTCCCGTGCCGTGCATGTCGGTTCCTTCGCCTGGCTGCGGTAGACGCCCAGTACTGCCTGCACCATCCGTCGAATCAGGTTGTTTTTCAACGGTACGTTCCCCTGGCTGCGGATGTAGTCTTCCTCCTTCATCATTACCCCGTCCACACAGACATGATCATCCCACTGCTTGCCGTATGTGTAGTTCTTATTACGCTCCCTGTCACGCCTGAATGTTTCCATCGCCAGCCAATACTGCTGTGCCTGCCACAAGACCTCGAACGCCCGGTTCCCACCCAGCGTCCGTTTTGCCCGTTCCACACTGTCCAACTCCTTCCGGGGCATCACCCGGCTCATCCTGTGCAATCTCATTCCACCCATAGTCTTCATTCTTTTTCGGCAAAGCTATCCTCACATCTCCTATTGTTCCCCGTAACTATTGTTTTGCAGCTCTATATGTAGAGGAGGTAGACGGCGGGGCTAGTCTTCTTCGTCTTCGTCATCGTCGGTGCCGGCGTCACAGAGGGCGCGGAGCTTGTCTTCGATGGTGCGGACATTGAGGTGGGCTGTCATGTCCATATCGATCGCCTTCATGCGCGGAGTGTGGTACTCAAGGAGGCGCAGTTCGGCATTGACACGTGCCTCGGGATCGAGAGCTGCGATGTCTCGGTCGAAGTCGGACTTGAGGGTGCCGTCTGTTCCTTCCCTGGGCTCGAAGTATGCCAGGGAATGCGTGCGCAGGAATCCCTTCAGGGGATTGTCCTTGTTGGGCGTGCCTTTCTGGCGTCCGCCGGTCTTCATTCCTTTCATGATTCTATGTCTCAACAGTTATGGTGTGGATGCAAATATGGTGCGTTTACTTCGTCGCATAATTGTAACTGTTGAATCATGGGTTTATTTGGAAGTATAGCAGGAGGCGTGCTGGGTGCTGCGGGCAGCATCTTCGGCGGCGTGAAGGCTTCGAAGGCTATGAAGCGTATGAAACGGAATCTGGAGGAACAGAAGCGCGAGAACCAGGCATGGTTCGACCGTAGGTATAACGAGAATGCGACGCAACGGGCGGATGCGCAACAGGCAATCTCCCTGATGAGGGAGGAGATGAAGAAGCGCAGCCAGGCTGCTGCGGGGGCTCAGGCCGTGATGGGCGGCACGGAAGAGAGTGTGGCGGCGGCTAAAGCAGCCAACAACCAGGCCCTTGCCGATGCCACGGCACAGATTGCGGTGAACGGCGAGCGGAGGAAGGATGCCGTCGAACAGCAATACCAGCAACGGGATGCACAGCTGGACGACGCGCTGAACAACCTGGAGGTGGGCAAGGCACAGGCTATCGGCCAGGCGGTGCAGGGTGTGGCACAGGCGGCAGGGAATCTGATCGGTATCTAAACGGAAGGAGGTAATCGTGATGAAGGATGTGTATGATGACGGGGTGAAGGAACCGCCCAAGGGAAGCCTGGAGTGGGCACAGCTGCACAGTGGTGCGGGAGCACCGGCGGGACAGGCGTCGGGTGAGCTGCCCAAGACGGGGGAGACGAAGACCGGGACTGCCAGTGAGGCGGCTCCGTCGGCGAGCCGTCCTGCCGGTGTGGCAGTGGCTGCCACGGACACGGACCGGCTGAAACAGGATGCCCTCGGGCAGATTGGCGTGAACCGTACGAACCAGGACCTGAAGGGATATGACGACATGATCGACTACATGACCCGGGAGCTGTCGAGGGTGCGGCCCGAGACGCCGGAGGAGCAACGGAAACGGGAGCGGAGGGAGCGTTCGAAGCGGACAATAGCCGCCATCAGCGACGGGCTGTCGGCGCTGGGGAACCTGTTCTTCACGACGCAGTATGCGCCGAACATGTTCCATCCGGGACGGCCGGGTCTGTCGGAGACACTGCGCAAGAACCAGGAGCGGGCGAAGGCGGAGCGCGAGGCGAATGCCGACAGGTACCTGCAATATGTGCTGAAGCTGGGAGACCTGCGAAACGGACGTGCCCGGACGCTGCGTGAGCTGGAGGCGCAGCAGGAGCAGCGGAAGCTGGCACGGGAGAAGGCGCAGCGCGAACAGGAGGAGCATGACTGGAACCGGGTGTTCCAGCCTCTCAAGTTCCAGGAGCAGGAGGCTCGTACCCAGACGGCAGAGAGCAAGAGCAAGACGGCGAAGGCGGAGGCGGACCATGCGGATGCGTTCTATCAGGCGAAGGTGGACACAGAACAGGCACGCGGGATGGAACGACGTGCAGCTGCAGCGGCTAACGGGCGCAAGAACTCCAAGGAGTTCTACGCATGGGACGAGCAGGGGAAGATGCATCCGTTCAAGTCGGAGGCTGCCGCCATCGCATTTGCCAAGCAGCACGGGACGTACTACATGGACGAGCGGCATGCGCAGACCACGACGACGACGACCGTGGAGCCGAACCTGGACCGCAAGGGCAGGCTCGTCGCCGGAAACGAGGAGAAGGTGAAGAGCTCGACGAAGGAGACGCCTGTGTGGTATCCGGGCAATCCGGCGGACAGGGTTCCGCCAAGCAAGCTGAAATCCGGCGTCAGGCGGGAGCCGGACGGCGACCCGTCCGGTGAAGATATGAGACCTCCCTACAAGCGGAAGGCGGACGGCAAACCATCCGGAGGGGAGACGGTAATCCCGTACAGGCCGGAATCCGACAGGTAATCAACTCACAATGCAACAAGGCTCCGGGCAGGGGCAAAGAATGACAATTCACACATCAAGACACTTAACTATGGCACAAGATAACAAGAGCGAGGACATCAAATGGCTCTACGGCAGACTGAAATCCCAGGGATATGATATAGGTACGGAGGATGAGTTCAAGAACTCCCTCAACAACATGGAGGACCGGGAGTGGTACTACGAGAAGGCCAGGGGCATGGGGCTGGAGGTAGGCGACAGGGACGAGTTTGACAGGCTGTTTGCTCCCCCGGCTGCATCCGGGACACAGGCGCAACGGCAGGAACAGGCTGCGACGCTGCCTGCGGGGACAGTGCCTGCACCGGGCATGGATGCTGTCTCGCAGACAGGGTATGAACCGGAGAGTCCGTGGAAGCTCTCCCCCTCTCCTGCCATCCCGGCATGGGGAGGGCAGGACGCAGGCGCACCGGATGGAGGCAAGGAGGCGGCAGAGCCTGCGGAGCCTGCCCGGATGCTGACACCTGACGAGATGAGCGACTTCCTGCAGGGAGAACGTGAGCGGATTGCCGCAGGCACGGAGGATGTCATCGAGCGGTCGAAGCGGATTGCCGACCGGAACACGCCACAGGGACGGCAGGCAGAACGGAATGCGGAATGGGCTGCACACGTAGCCGGGACGCCGACGAGGGTGCTGGGTGTGCCCAAGGCTGCCGTCAAGGATGAGAGCCTGACAGGTGATGCTCCTGTGCAGGAGCAAGAGCAGGTGAAGGCGAGCGGACAGTCGCCCGTGCCTCACGGCGTGGTGTATGAGGACGGGAAGCCCCGGACGGAATGGGTGCTGCCGGACGGTTCGCTGACGACCTCGCGGATGGATGCGGAGTATGCCGAGTATGCGGCGCGTCAGGCACGGGACGAGCAACGCCTGGCGGACCGGATGCGGGCTATGGGACTGGATCCGAACAAACCCGAGGACGTGCAGACGGAGTACCTGCTGAAGGAGAAGCGGCGCATCGAAACGGAGATGGGCAAGAGAGGCAAGGAACTGGATGTGGAGTCGGCGGGGTTCTCGTGGCGTGACATGCCGCGCGGAGGCGGCGCCCTGGTGCACACGTACAACTCGGCAACGGCCAACGGGCGTCTGGCGGACCCTGCGTACAAGGCACTGACGGCGCAGCTCCACCAGGTGAATGAGGGGCTTGCCGTCCTGGACGCGTCGAAGCGGAACAAGGCTGCCGACCGGTGGATCGACGACTCGTCGAACTGGGCTGCAAGGAAGGCCAAACAGCTCGCCGCATTCGGCATCGGGAGCTGGCGCGGGCTGGCGCATGCCGTCGGGAAGGTCAGCACCTGGGACATGGGGATGACGGACATGGCGAACAATGCCATGCTGTATCAGGCTGCCACTGATGCGGACAGGCAGGGGATTGACAACATCAGCCAGGAGGAGCGCGACCTGCTGAACCTGGCGGCGAACACCAACGCCATCCAGGCGAAGTACGGGAAGGACCTGGGATACGGCTACGCTGCCGGGAACATCACGGGAGAGAGTCTGCCGTTCATGATGGAGTTCATACTGAACCCGGCATCGCGACTGGGGCAGACCGCAGTGAACCAGATGATGCGTGTGGCTGTCGGGCGTTACGGCAAGGCTGCGGTGAAGGCTGCGGCGAAGAAGTACCTGGCGGCGAAAATCGGCACGCGCGTGGCGGGCGACATTGCCGGTGCGGCGGTCATGGCAGGCACGACGGGACAGGGACGTGTGACGGCTGACATGCTCAACCGGATGACGGGTGACGTGCAGTTCCGTGAGGACGGGAACGGACGGATCGTGTATGACGGGCGCGAGGGTGCGGAGGGCAGCATGGCGACCGCGCTGCTGAAGGCATTCGGCGCACAGACCATCGAGAACCACTCGGAGATGCTGGGAACCTACTTCGCTCCTATCCTGGGCAAGGCTGCGAAGCTGGGACGGAAAGGGATGGAGAAGATCGGGCTGGGCAAGGTGAACCGGCTGATTGACGACCTCGGCGCGACGAATGCCGCCCGGATGCTGGACGACTTCAAGAAGCGGACGAGATGGGACGGCACGGTGGAGGAGTATGCCGAGGCGGTTGCCGGCGGGAGCGAGAATGCGCGGCTGGGGGGT
>ERZ1023614.369-NODE-369-length-14703-cov-7.199754_pt1 | contig 14703 bp, 8 predicted proteins | sample MGYA00380327_ERZ1023614 | MGnify/ENA primary metagenome ERZ1023614 (study PRJEB33179, sample SAMN07448978) | human gut metagenome | biome: Human-gut; feature: Human associated habitat; material: Faeces | host: Homo sapiens | place: India: Bhopal | collected...
CGGCGCGCGTGGCGAGGTATTCGTTGAAGAAGAGGCCCGCACGTTTGTTGGGGAACACGACGGCGGTATGTGTGAAGTCGCCTTGGAGCTTGTCATGGAGGTCTTCGGCGACGAGTTTCAGGAATGGGTTCATGGGTGGCTTGTTTACGGTTTATTCCACAGTGATGAGTTCGTTCTTATAGATGTACCAGAGGTATCCGCGGACGTCGGTGTATCCCATCCGTCGGAGGAGCTGCATGTAGCCGCGCACCTGTTCGTGGTAGGCGGGGCTTTGCTTTCCGAACTTGAAGTCGACGACGACGACCTGTCCGCCGTCAATCATCACGCGGTCGGGGCGCCGGGTCTGCAGTTCGCCGTCCGCCATGTAGACGATGGAGCACTCGTTGAAGAGTTCGCAGCTTCCGTCGAACCACTTCCTTGCCTCGGGGCGTGCGAGGGCACGTTGGATGAGCGAGCGTGCGTGTCCGACGTCGCCGGCGGAGTCGAAGAGTCCTTCGCTCTCCATCTGTGCGAGGGTCGGCTCCACGTCGTCGCGTGTCCGGATGGTGGCGAAGACGTAGTGCAGCAGCCTTCCCTGACGGATGTACCGCTGGCTGTCGTCCTCGTCCTCTTCTCCGCGGATGAAGTCTGCCGAGCGGTTTGACTGGCGGAAGTCGATGCGGTTGTCGAAGGATGCCATCTTGACGAGCCGTGTGCCGGGTTGCGCGGTGAGCCGGTTGTTGCCTGCCTGCCGTTCTTCCTTTTCAACCGACGGACAGAGGGTGCCGGTCTCGAATTCCCCCATTCCCTCGAATGCCGGGTCAATGCGGCAGAGGCTGTGGTAGAGCAGGGTGGAGATGGAGTTGCTCTGCCCGTCCTTTGCCCAGACGAAGAGGTTCTTCCCGGCGCGTGTGAAGGCGACGTAGAGCAGATTCAGGTTGTCGACCCACAGCTGGACCCGTTCGTGGCGGTAGTCCTGCTCGTAGGTGGAGTTTGCCATGTTCGCTCCGTAGTTCACGGGGACGAGGTCCAGCTCGTTGTAGGGGCTGTCCTGCGGCGTGCACCAGATCATCTGCGTGCGTATCTCGTTTTCCAGGCTCCAGTCGCAGAAGGGGATGAGGACGGTGTGGAACTCCAGTCCCTTTGACTTGTGGATGGAGTAGATGCGTATGCCCTCCAGTTCGCCGGACGGGATGGTCTTGGCGCAGAGCTTGTCGTCCCACCAGGCGAGGAAGGAGTCGAGGTCGGAGGAGTTCTCCTGCAGGTATTCGATGACGGCGTCGAAGAAGGCGAAGAGATAGGCGTCCTGGTCCTCGCGTTCCGCCATGCCGAAGAGGGTGAAGAGGTGTTCGAGCAGTTCGTAGAGCGGCATGAGGCGCAACTCCTCCCGCCGGGTGATGAAGTCCTGCGGGACGTAGTGTTCCGCCCCCTGCAGCAGGAGGGTGTTCCAGTCGGTGTCGCTGCAGACAATCTCCCGCTGGTACATGGCTGCGAGGCGGGCGAGGGCGATGGTGTCGGTCTCGTCAGCGAGCCAGCGCAGGCAGTCGATGAGTGCGCAGACGCACGACGAGGCGTCGAGACGGAAGGCTTCGTCGGACACGATGCGGTAGGGGAGGTTGGCGCTGAAGTAGTCGGCAATCACGGGGATGTTCTTGTTCTTGCGCACGAGGATGGTGATGTCTTCCAGCCGCACGCCTTCACTCACGAGCTTTTCCACCTGTTCGGCAAGGCACTCCAGGGTCATCTCGACGTAGTCTTCGTTGTCTTCGGGGATGAGGAAGTCCACGTGGACGTAGCCTTTCTCCTCCTTGCGCGGCGAGTCCTGGCAGACGTCGCTGTAGGCCTGTTGCAGCTCGGTGCAGTCCGTGCCGTAGGTGTCGCGGTAGATTTCGTTGAGCCAGGCGCTCCCGGCGGTGAAGATGTCGTTGTTGAAGCGGATGATGTTGCTCTCGCTGCGTCGGTTGGTGGTCAGCTTCATCTCGCGGATGGGGTAGATGCCCTCCATCTTGCCGCGCAGGTTGTTGAGGATGCTCCAGTCGCCGTTGCGCCAGCGGTAGATGGACTGTTTCACGTCGCCGACGATGAGGCTTCCGGCTCCCTGCGACAGTCCTTCGAGGAGCAGCATCTTGAAGTTGTTCCACTGCATGCGCGAGGTGTCCTGGAACTCGTCGATCATGACATGGCGCAGCGTGGTGCCAATCTTTTCGAAGACGAACGAGGAGTCTCCCTCCTGCATCAGCCGGCGGAGCAGCGCATTGGTGTCGGAGAGGAGGAAGCGGTTCTCCCGTCGGTTGAGTGCGCGGACTTCCTCGTCGATGTTGGCGAGCAGACGCAGCTGATTGAGGTAACGCAGGGACAGTTCGCAGGAGTTGAGGGTCCGTCCCTGTTCGGGGCGTTGTTTTTCCGCCTCGACGAGCAGGGGTTGCAGTTGTGCCGACGCCAGGGCGATGATTTCCGAACGTCGGGAGGATGTCTTCGCCGCCCAGTTATCGGCGGAGTCGAGACACTTCTCCACGGTGCTGTTGCGGATATCGTCGCCCCACTTTCCGTCGCGCAGCTTCTTGAAGTAGGAGGCGATGCCGCGGCTCTTCCCGGCAAGGTCGTCGGGGCGCAGTCCTTCCGCTTCGAGAATGCCGAAGAACTGGTCGGCGATGCTGTGCATCACGTCCGTCGCCTCGTCGCGCAGTGCCTCGAGCAGCTTGCGGTAGGCGGGGATGGTCTGCGGGTCCGCCAGCTTGGCGCGCAGTCCGTCGCCCTTCTCGATGTAGGTCTCGTCGAAGATGTTCAAGCCGAAGCTTTTGATTTCGCCCGACACGTTCCAGCGCTTGTCCGAGGCGATGCGTTCGCGGATGAACTCCAGGAGCCATCCCAGCACGGGCGAGCGTCGGTCGAGCTTCTCGATGAGGATATCGACGGCGTCCGAGAGCACCTCGGCGTTATTGAGCGCGATGTTCATGTTGGCACCCAGTTCCAGTTCCCGCGCCAGGTTGCGCATCACCGACTGGAAGAACGAGTCGATGGTTTCCACGCGGAAGCGGCTGTAGTCATGAATCAGCAGGGAGAGGGCGCGCCGTGCCTTGTCGCGCACCTCCTCAGGGGACAGTCCCAGTCCGTTGCTGACCACGTTCAGGTAGGCATCCGATGCCGCATCCCCGATGGCGATGCCGAAGAGCTGTCCCAGGATGCGTTCCTTCATTTCCGTGGTTGCCTTGTTGGTAAAGGTCACCGCGAGGATGTTGCGGTAGGCGGTGGGGTTGGCTATGAGGAGCTTGATGTATTCCACGGCGAGCGTGAACGTCTTTCCCGAGCCCGCCGATGCCTTGTAGACGAAGAGTTCAGAAGCGTTGTCCATCATGATGGTAGGGTTAAAGTCGGTTTTCAGAGTTCCTTGAGCAGCACGTTGCCCAACTTCTTGTAGTATTCGTCGCGGGCACGTTCGAGCGTCTCCCACGCGGTGCTGTACTTGTTGTCCTTGTCAATCTTGAAGCTTTCGCTGCCTGCCACGTCGAGCCGGGTGAGGAGGGTGGCGACGTTGAGGTTGTCGGTGTCCTCAGCCGGGAGGTAGAAGGGTTGCGAGCCCTTGCCGTCGGCGTCCGGGTTGCACTCGTAGATGAGCCGCAGGTCCACCAGCTCGTAGATGATTTGCCGCGTCATGCGGATGGGGATGTTGTGCCGGTGCGCCAGGCTGAGCACGGTGTAGGGCCGCTCTCCCCGTGCGAAGCGTTTGCAGATGAAGGAGAGGATGAGCATGCAGAGGAAGTCGTGGTAGCGACGGCTGATGTTGCGCGTCTCGTTGGCGAAGTTATAGTTCTCGAAGTTCTGGTTGCAGTAGCTCAGTTCGGCACCGAAGAGGCAGATGCTCCAGGAAATCTGTGTCCACAGGAGGAAGACCGGGAGGGCGGCGAAGCTACCGTAGATGGCGTTGTAGTTGGACACCCATATCTGGCTGTTGATGTAGAAGAACTGCAACACCTGGAAGGCGGCTCCGGCAATGAATCCCGGCACGATGGCATAGCGGAAGCGTACCCGCGTGTTGGGCATGAAGATGTAAAGCCCCGTAAAGATGAAGCCCGTAAATATATAAGGTATACAGCCGACGATGAACTTGGCGAACGACGAGAGGATGAGGTAGCTGTCGAGGCTCTTGAGCGCGGTGGTCATGAAGATGGACAGACCGCCCGAGACGACCAGCACGATGGGCAGGAGCAGGAGGATGGAGAAGTAGTCGGTAATCTTGCGGAAGGGGCTGCGCTGCTTCTTCACCTGCCATATCTGGTTGAAGGTACGCTCGATGTTCCCCGTCAGTGTGAGGACCGCCCAAAGCAGGACGAGCAGGCCCACCCCGATGAAGATGCCGCTCTGTGCATGGGCGAGATAGGAGTCTGTCAGGCTGATGATGACGTCGACGGTCATCGATTGCCCCTCCAGTCCGCGACGGACCTGTTCCTCCATCATGTCGGAGAATCCCAGTCCGCGTGCCACGGCAAAGAGGATGGCAAGAATCGGCACGATGGAGAGCAGGGTGTTGTAGGTCAGCGCCGATGCCTTGTTGACGATGCGGTCGTCATTGAACCGCTGGATGGAGAGGAGTATGACCTTGAGGATGTTGTAGAAGATGTATTTGACACGGCTCACTTCGTTTTCAGTCACTCGCCAGATTTCCTCGGTGAGGAATCGTTTCATCAGGCGTATTCGGGTCTTGAGGCGTAGCATGTTGTTTTCTTGATTTTGAGGTTTCAGAGGATTGTGTGTTCCAGTATGAGGGGAAAAAGAAAAAGAGGCAGAAGACCTGTAAGCCGGGTTCTGTACCTTTGTCAGGCGTCTGTCATTTATCTACGCCCGTCGTCACCGCCGGGCTCTAGCAATCCACCCTCCGACTGGAGCGAGCAACTCTCTTAACGCCGGTATACATGATCTTACAACTCCCAAGATGCACAGCCCGCATGTCACCATACGGCTGGTGAGCTCTTACCTCACCTTCTCACCCTTACCCCTTGTGAAGAGGCGGTTCTTTTCTTCTGCATTGTCTCCACCCTCACGGACAGCTTTCTGTTAGGAAGTGGGATGCTCTGCGTTGCCCGGACTTTCCTCCTCCGGCATAGCCGGCGGCGACAGACCGGTCTTCTGTCTCTTTTTCTGGCTGCAAAGGTATGAAAAATAGCTTTCAGAAGGGCAAAAAAGCTTGAATTTTCTCCTAGGGAGGTGTGTGTCAGGATGCTATAACGAATGCAAATTTGGCAGTTGGCAGACTTAAGCGCTGTTAAGGAGAAAACGGCTCTGTTAAAAGATGGGAAAAGATTGTGACAGGAAGAATAAGCGAATGTTTTTTGTCTTTACTTTAACAGCGTAGATGTTAAACACTAGTAGAAAATTAACAATTTAAATATCATTGGTTATGAAAACAACAACTAAAATGGTTTTAGGCGCTGCGGCTGTGATGCTGTTCAGCTCCACTGTAGCCGGAGTGACGACTTATTCGATGATGAAAGGTGAGAAGGAAAACTCCGGTTCATTCACAGAGATGTTTTCACCGAATCCGAATGTAAAACTGGCTTCCATGAGCGCCACGGAGGCACAGCCTGTCGACCTGACACAGGCAGCCGAACTGTCGCTCCATGCCGTGGTTCATATCAAGTCGACCCAGAACGGTCGCGACCAGATAGTCCGTACGCCGGGCGACATCTTCGATTACTTCTTCGGTGACGGTTACGGGCGTGCACAGCGTGTGCGTACGCAACCCCGTGTGGGAATCGGTTCGGGCGTCATCATCAGCAAGGACGGTTACATCGTGACCAACAACCACGTGATTGACAAAGCCGATGAAATCAGTGTCACGCTGAACGACAACCGCGAGTTCAAGGGACGTCTCATCGGAACCGATCCGAGCACGGACCTGGCACTTATCAAAATCGAGGCGGATGACCTGCCGACCATTCCCGTCGGCGACTCTGACGCCCTGAAGGTCGGCGAATGGGTGCTCGCCGTGGGTAACCCGTTCAACCTGACTTCGACGGTGACTGCCGGTATCGTGAGTGCCAAGGCACGTACGTTGGGTGTCTATAACGGCGGTATCGAATCGTTCATCCAGACCGATGCAGCCATCAACGAAGGCAACAGTGGCGGTGCCCTGGTGAACGCACGCGGTGAGCTGGTGGGCATCAACTCCGTGCTGACCTCTCCGACAGGTTCGTATACAGGCTATGGTTTTGCCATCCCGACCTCCATCATGGTGAAGGTTGTCTCTGACCTGAAGCAATATGGAACCGTACAACGCGCAGTCCTGGGTATCATGGGACATGACATCGACGACCGTGTAAAGGACAAGGACCTTGGAACCGTCGAGGGCGTTTACGTGGCTGACATCACGGAAGCCAGTGCGGCTGCCAATGCCGATATCCGCAAGGATGACGTGATCACTGCCATTGACGGAAAGAAAGTGAAGAACATGGCTGAGCTGCAAGAGGCAATGGCCAAGCACCGTCCGGGTGACAAGGTGAAGGTGACTCTGCTGCGTGCCAAGAAAGAGATGACCGTGAGCGTCGTTTTGCGCAACACGCAAGGTAACACGAAAGTGGTGAAGAATGCCGGAATGGATATCCTGGGTGCTGCCTTCCGCGAATTGCCTGACGAGATGAAGCAGCAGCTTCGCCTGAGCTACGGTCTGGAAGTGACCGGTGTATCGAAGGGCAAGATGGCAGACGCCGGCATCCGCAAGGGCTTCATCATCCTGCGTGCCAACGGCGAGACACTCCGTACGGTTGATGATCTGGAGAATGTCCTGCGTGAGGCAAGCCAGTCCCCCGACCAGGTATTGTTCCTGAGCGGTGTCTTCCCCTCGGGTCGTCGTGGCAACTATGCGGTTGACCTGAGCCAGGGAGAATGATGAAAATCCTACTTTCGCACGCCCCAGTTGCCGTTGTGCCCGTGTCACCTGCACAGGTGTCGACAGCCGCAGCCGATAGCGTGCGGAATCCAGGCAATAAATTCAAGAGTTTAGTTTAGTTTTTAAAGAGGTGCATGCACGGCGGATATCCGGAGAAGGTTGTCCGCCGTGTTACTTTTTTTGTTCGTTACGTGATAATTCGTATTTTTGCACACACTAATCTTAGAAAGAATGGTTATGAAAAGTCTGAAAACGATAAGTATTTTGATGCTTTTGTTGGTCGTGACGTCGGCCTTTACGCTCCGCAAGGACGATTACAAGCCCGTCTATGTGATGGGCGTGTCGCTGTGTTTTGGCGATTCGGTGGTTTACTTCACCGACATCCAGCAGATTGACAGCGTGCGTTTGACCAAGGAAGGCTTCCTTCCCAGCCGCGAAGGATACAGTGAGCAGTTGAAAGCCTATCTGGAAGCAAAGGACGGAAATATCAACCACACGTGCATCACTTATTTCTCTGAGAAGAAAGCGGCGTTGCAAAAGACGGTGACCAAGCTGATGAAACGTTATCGCAACGGTTCGACGGTCATCCAGCAGATTGCTCCTTCCGACTTCAAGTTCGTCCGTCCGGAAGAATGATGCGCGGCGAGCATCCGACGCATGAGAGCGGTTCGCGGACGGCTGTCCGGTCTTCCGTCTCCTGAAGATATGATATGGCATGTGAAAGTGAATGCAACGTTCCTTTCACATGCCATTTCCTTATGGTCGAAGACAGCGTAAGAAAGCAATCGGAAGGCTGCGATTTGTCAGGAAGCGTCCCTGACCATCTTGTAACCCAAAGCGGATAATTGCCATACAGAAAGTTCCGAAACAACGGTTTCAGCTAACTCTTCTTTTCTCAGCTTCCGATAAACGAGCCTTCAAATGTGAATATCTGCAAACGAAAATACGGAAAACACCCCTTTATTTTAGAAAACTATACATTCTGTTCCCGGAAAACAGGCAAAACGTGCCCGCAACTATATTGTTTCGCGAGCCAAACAATATAGTTTGCCGCGTCAAACACATTAGTTTCCCCCTCCAAACACTATTGTTTCGTCCCCGGAAGTCAAATCTTTGGAAAATGAAGGTAAAGAATAGTGAGTTTCGCTCTCTGGAAGATGTGTCGTGTCAACAAATCGGAAGGTAACACGATGTGCGGAGTCTTGCGTACCGGATATGACCGATGGAGCATCCATAGCCTTCCGCCTTCCCGAAAGAAAGCGCCAGACGCATTTCGCCGACAAAGTGTATTTCGCTAATCGCCTGAGAAGCCCCTCGAAATCCACCAACTCCTATTTCGGTGCAAGGAAAAGCACTGTGAAGGGCTTCGTTTGACAGAATGTCAAGGGGGGATCCGATGTAACTCATACCGAAAGAGCATAATCAATCGGAAGTTTGATACGAATGACAGCATATATACCCCTCTTGATCATAGGCTTTTCGCTCCCGATGAATTAAAGCTATCAGTTGCTGCAACTCGAATACGTCTGACTTGATATCCTTAAAATAGCTATACTGTTCATCATATCGTTTGTTGGAACCAGCCTTCAAGCGGGATTCAATGTCGTCCGGAATTAGATAGGAAGACCGTTCCTTACCTAGATATTGTTGGAATTCAACGAGAAATATATTTATTCCAGCCAAATCAAAGTCGCCGAAGTGAAGATAATGATTGGGAATGGAGCATAGCCATCTTCTAAGATCTGTGGATTGTGGATATCTGGATACAAAGAGTATTCTGTTGGAAAAGTCATGTGCTGTGAGATACTCTTCAAAGAAAGCTCTTTGCTTACGAATCATCCTGAAGTTCTCCATATTCTCAACACCAATTACTACCACGTCTTCCGGAATTGTAAGCTTTTCCCAGTCTGAGACAAAGAGAAAGCTTCCTTCCTGTGGATTGACCATAAAAGGCTTTCCGTCAAGAAAACATTCAATCGGTTCATAGCTGTTTACCGGGAATCCGGGGCAGGAGCGAATCGTAACCAGTTTGGAGTTCCCTGTCCCCATTGCCATTGACGCACGGGAATCAGTAAGATTTACTTCAAGAATCCGATAACTTTCATCCTTGTCCATAAGAAATCTTTTAAGGGCTTCCGTGTCGCGAGCACGATAGGATTTCCTGGAACCATGCGAACTTACCCATAGCATACCTTCTGCCAACAGTTCGTCAAGTAACTTACGGCTTAGCTTTGAACCGGCGACTTGTTCACCAGCCAGCAATGCTTGTATCGATGTACTTATAGCCATGGTACGGACTAGTTTATTCGTTTCAACAATTTTTCCACCCTCGTCTTTACCCCATGTTTACTTAACAGATACGTATAGCGGTAATCGTAAGGATTATACGAAGTCGGTGAGCTGTTAATGAGATAGATATTGCGTGAATTGGCAAACTGCAGAATGCCTTTTATATTGTTGGGGTGCAAGCGTCCTATCTCATCCATCATGCAGTGTACAATGAAATCGCCACTTTTTTTGACTGCCTTTTTCTTAAAAACATTGATGAGCATGATATTGACCATCGCTTTCACCAGAATATCTGTACCATCCGATCCTACATTGTTAATACGTTCAACCCAACCGGTGTCATTGTCGTTCTCTTTCACACGGAACTGTAAACGGAAAGCGTCCCCCAAAGATACTGTCGGACGATTGGGCTCGTTTTGCAACTGGTGAGACAAACTCTTCAGATAATCCACAACCTTACGGTTCACGTCATCCCGGTTATTACTTGAGAAAAGATTCAATTCGCCGATTGAAAGGGCATTCTCTGCCGCATAATCGTGGATGGATATGAGCAGTTGCATAAGCTTGTCTGATGACTCATTTGCTCTGAGTTCAATACTCTTGATTACACCTGCAAAGTTCTTTTCTATAAAATCACGGTTTATGGCTTGTATCACTTCGTCTACATCCGATCTGCGCTTCATCAGTGAGCCGATTTCTGTTGAAATACGTCCCAGGATATCCTTATAATGTTCGCTGGTGCGCCTGCGGAACTCCTCGATTTTATTGTTGTCCATGAACTCCTGCAAATCCACGGCAATCTGCAGATAGTCATTGTCTGTTACAGGCATTGTATTGAAATGAAAAGCATTTTGAGGCTTGAAGTTACGATTGAAACTGACAACGATGTATTTAAGCTTGTCTATCGATTCACGCTTCTGATTGACCGTGCCTCTAAGTTGACTCAACAGTTGCTGACAATCCTGCTCGGTACTCTTCGTTTTGTCATCAGAGAGGAAAGTATCAGGTACCAGATGTTCATTCTCTACCACCTGATGATAAAGTTCCAGGCCTTCCCTTCGATGCGTGAGTTCCTTAAGAATCCGCTTCAGCCGTTCGTCCATTTCTTTGCATTTTTTCTCGATACGCGTCCGCTTGTCTTCATAACGCTGACGTATCATTGTGAGTCGCTGTTCAATGGTCTTGATGTCCTTTTTGATTTCCGGTTCCTTGGCAAAGAGATTTTGCTCAGTGTCGCGGTATCTGATGACAATTGCACGTTCATTTTCAATACTCTTTAATAGTTCCTTCAATTCATCCAAAGCTCTACGATATTGTTCAAGCAGTTTCGTGTCAACACCTTTGCCTGCAAGTTCAGCTACCAGCTGTTCATCAAGCTGCTTCTTCTGCACAGCGAACTCATGATTACGTACGGTTGCCTCAATCTCTTGTCTTTCTTTGAAAAGGCGCAATTCCTCTTCGAGAACCTTCACAGCCTTATTAAATGATAAATCAAGATCCTTAAGGTCCTTTTTATTCTTTATTTCATTCTTATTACGAGTATCCTTTTCTGAATTCACTTTCAGTACTGCTTCATTAAAAGCACGTTCGCGGATTTCTTTTTCCTGGTTAATTTGCTCCTGCTCTTCCATCTCCAGCTTGTGTCTGTGGGTTTGCAGATTCTGTCGCTTTACAGGAATCTGTCCTTCTTCCACCTTCAACGATGTCATTTTCTGGCGAAGTGGATTCACTTGTGCAGCATATTTCTTACCAAGTTTAGAAATCTCTCCCTCAAGAGTAACAGGCATTTGTGTGAGCTGACGGTTGATTTGTTGCACTCGCTCTTCCAAGTTATTCTTCTCCGATCTATATTCGTCAGGAGTACGATGGACGGAAGCAATATTATCCAGGTTTAACTTTACGCCAAACATACCATCAGTCCCAGTGTCCAACTGAGGTTCAAGCCCTTGAGCATACAGAATCCTTTCTTCGTCAACGACTTTGCCTATTGTGTTTTCCGATCCTTCGGCATTCTCACAAAGCCACTTGTAAAGAGAGCCGTTCAAATGAGCCAATAAGTCATTGATTTTCGTGATTTGTTCACGCGTTTGTGTCCGGTCAGTCTCAAGACGTTCCTGCTCACGCTGGAACTCCTGTTTTATTTCCGTTTCTTTCATTTCATACTCGGCAGTAATCCGATCAATCTGACTTCGTACAGCTACTTGTTGTATGGCGTTCTCCTTCTCCATAAAATCCAATTGCTGCAATTCATCATCAACCTGTTTTATTTCAATAGCCTTCGGATGCCACTGACGAAGTTCCTTCAGTGCGTTATCAGCCTTACTCTGTTCAGCCAACAACATTTGCAGACGCTCGTCCGAGTCATGTCTCCAGCTGTTGAAAGTTTCCATAATCTGATTCCTGCTTTTTGTACGTTCTTCCTCTACCTTCTTGCGTTTTATCTGAAGTTCGTCCTGTTTCTGATAATACGCTTCTTTCTGGATGTTCTCGAATGCCTGACGTGCATTTCCAGTTTACCCCTTGCAATGTTGTACTTTTCTTCTATCGATGCATGGGTTTTCAATAAATCATCCAATAGTGTTTGTTTCTCCGTCATTTCCTGCTTGACAGCTGTCTCCCGGTCGGCACGAGCGAGTATAGCCTCAATACCCATGGATTCGAAATCCTTTCTTGCCTGCGCTATTTCCTTTAGTTTACTTTTCTTTGCACCAAGGTCCTGATTCAGCGAGTCTTTTTCTTTTTCATATTCTGCGGTAAGTTCTTTCCCACGGTTATGCTCTTTCTCCAGGTCCGCTCCAATATCTGCTGCTTGGGCTTTCAAAAGAGGTATATGCTCTTCATTATAAGCTACAGCATAATTGAGCATACGCCATACGTCCAGCAATTGCTGGTCAAGTGCTACGATTGTACGTCCCTGTTCGGCTATTTTCAATGCCTGCTGACGCACCGGATAACTGCCATCACGTGATTGGCGGAACCAACAGTCTATCTCGTCATACTCACGCTCAAAGTCCGTAACAAGGCGTCTGTAGGTCTGCAAATCAATGGGCAAATCTTCATCTGTCATCGATTGTATGATGGTATTCTTGACAAAGTCCGCATCGAGCTTTGTATTCAGGAAAACATTTTGAATACTGCGTGGGATATTCTGATAATGTGAACTCTGCACCAGTGCATAATGTGTATATTTATAGTCATGAGTGTTACCGAAGATTATATCCTTGAACATCACACCGGATTCTATTCTAGCAGACACAGCCACATCCTTGTCTATACGTTCACGAATCTTCACCCAGTCACTCAATACCTGCTTTCCGTTGTCAATCAACCATTCACGTTGATAAGGAGCATCAATGAACCTCCACGAAGCACGCCCCTGATACCTGCTGACAAGTATCGTATAGGCCCCATTATCACGCATCACCTCATAAAGTATATAAGAGTTCGATTGATGAAAATAGAAATCATCAAACGATTTCTGTCCCTGCTGGATGCCCAAATGATGTTTATCCGCATTGTAGAAAAACAGCAGTGCTCTCAATACCGTACTTTTACCGACACCCTGAGTTCCCGTGAAATGCACATTCCCATCTACGGAAATCTCTGCATACGGAATATTGGCACTATTGATAAAGATTATCTTATTCAGGTATTTCATCTTCGTTTGCTATTTGAATTATATCCACTAGTTCCTCGGCATAACGGAAGGCCGAAGTAATCTTATAGGTTTCATCAAGTTCACTGATACATTCAGCAAAGCCCATATTCTGCATTTCCTGGAGCAGTTTGTTCACTATCTCAACATTTGAGCCCATACCGTATTTCCTGAACAGGTGCTGTGCCTTTTCCTTCAGTTCGATATCCAGGCTGATCTGTTCTATCAAATGGCTTTTACGGAATTGATATCCTGCAGCAAATGACTGATTATAGCATTTCAGAAAATCCAGATAGTCAAGCCATTTTGAGAAGCTGTCCAATTTCTGCTCTATCGTCTGTTTACTCTCTCCCATTCTTGAGAAATAGAAGTAACCATTACCAGATTCCAGTTGCAGACCGATTTCCTTGAAGTATTCCGTATAATCCTCCAGATTTTCCTCAATATCCTCATATAGATGGCGGACAGAGGAGTCTGCACTGTCTACCGAAAGGAACTCCCCTCGGCTTAACCGCTCGTATATTCTTTGAGTATTATTTCGCATAAATTACAGGATATTCAATGTTTTGGTAAATTGCATATTCGCCTGTTATCCTGCATTCATCAGGGTGCAAGATAACCAACTGGCAGAAGAGGGTAGCATGCTCTTCTATATTACGTTTTACTTTGTAGTCATATCTCAGAATGAATTCAAACAGATTATAGCTTGATGCTAAAAACGCATTCCAGACTTCGGCAGAATCCACCTCCTTCAACTGGTGGACATGTTCTTGCAGGTCGTCTTCCGTCAAGGGAGCAGCTTCCGTTCTTGCCATCTTCTGTATTCCATTCCGTTCGGCAATTCGTTTCAGCAACTTTACTACCTGTTCATTTTCCCTCAGCATTTCCAAAGACAGACGAATCTTATTGTATTGTCGGGATTCCATCCAAAGAGGATTTCTTTCTTCCAATACATTGAGGATATTCGTATCAGTCTTGATGAGCAACTGATCTTGCAGATACTTCAGCTTTCGTATCTTTTTGTAAAGTCTGTTCTGCTGGTCTATCTGATTGATGTAGGAAATAATCTGTCTGTCAATCTCCATTAGCGCATGATAAGCTTCAACAAAATCATGCTTCACCTCGCTACACGTCTTGGCCATGTGCGGATCATTTGCCATGATAAAGAAGGCTTGCTCATTATCCATCAGTTTTTCACATTCACGTATCATTGCGCGAATACTATTTCCCTTCTCATCAAGATTCTGCAGCTTCTTCTTTTTAATGATATAATTGGGTTCCTGCTTATAGGCGTTGTCCATATTACGCTTCAAATCCACCACATTCTTCAAGGTTCTGAATCCGGTCTTCTTTAAGAGCTGGCGCACACTATCCTGATATCCGGCTTTACGATTGGAATTAGTCTCTTGCAGAAAATACCCTATATACTCCTTCAAGGTGTTGATACACTCCTGTACGCTCAACACACTGATTTCCTCATTGACATTCAGTACTTCTTCGAAAAAGTTCAGGTAGTCACTCTCTATCTCAACCGTATTGCCAGATTCCACCAATACGCCATAGTCAACCAGTCTCCTCAATCTTGTTTCATTTCCTCCGACAAGTTCTATGGCAAGCCCAACCGGAAACTTCATGAGCTTCCGTTTTTCAAACATCTCGCTTAGTAATCCTTGTTCACGCGAGAGTGTCTTGGTCAATTCTTCTATGCTTCTGAAATGTGTCAGAACATCCATATAGTTAAAACTCTGTGATTGGCACTACATCTATTTTATAACCGTCTTTCTTCATTGTACGTTTCAGGACTCTCATATCATGACATACCTGAACAAGACGTATGATGTTGCTATTCAAATACAATATTACTGTTTTTTTATTCAAACAACAATGTTTGTTGCAT
>ERZ1023614.372-NODE-372-length-14657-cov-8.194562_pt1 | contig 14657 bp, 8 predicted proteins | sample MGYA00380327_ERZ1023614 | MGnify/ENA primary metagenome ERZ1023614 (study PRJEB33179, sample SAMN07448978) | human gut metagenome | biome: Human-gut; feature: Human associated habitat; material: Faeces | host: Homo sapiens | place: India: Bhopal | collected...
GCCGGCATCAAGCGTGCCACCCTGCACATCTCCGGTCTGGGGCTTTACGAACTGTTCATCAACGGCAGGCAGGTGGGCGACCAGGTGCTGGCTCCCGCACCGACGGATTACCGGCGTACGGTGCTCTACAACTCGTTCGACGTGACTTCGATGTTGGCTGCCGACAACGCCATCGGCGTGGTCCTGGGCAACGGACGCCACTACACCATGCGCCAGAACTACAAGCCTTACAAGATTGTGCAGTTCGGCTATCCCAAGATGAGGCTGAACCTCATCATCGAGTATGCCGACGGGACGAAACAGACCGTGAGCAGCAACGAGAAGGACTGGAAGCTGACCGGCGACGGTCCCATCCGCAGCAACAACGAATACGACGGTGAGGAGTACGACGCCCGCAAGGAGCTGGGCGCATGGACAACTGTCGGCTATGACGACAGCCAGTGGCTGACCGCACAGCGTGTGGCTCTTCCCTACGGAAGCCTGCATGGCGCACAGTCGCCCAACATGAAGGTGATGGACCGGTTGAAGGCAGTGTCCATCAAGCAGTACGGCGACCGCTACATCGTCGACTTCGGACAGAACCTTTCCGGTTGGGTGCGCATGAAGGTGCGTGGCGGAGCGGAGGGAGACACCATCCGTCTGCGTTACGCCGAGCTGCTGACGGCTGACGGCAAACAGCTCAACGTGGCTGGCTTCCGCGATGCACAAAGCACCGACACCTACATCTGCAACGGACGCGAGAACGGACGCGAATGGTCGCCCCGCTTCACTTCACACGGTTTCCGCTACATCGAGGTGACCGGCTACAAGCAGCCCCGTCGGGAAGACTTCACCGCCGAGCTGATTTACGACGAGATGGAGAACACGGGCACCTTCGAGTGCTCCAATCCGCTGTTCAACCAGATTTTCCGCAACGCCTGGTGGGGCATCGCCTCCAACTACAAGGGCATGCCCGTCGACTGTCCGCAGCGCAACGAGCGGCAGCCCTGGCTGGGAGACCGCACGATGACCTCCTGGAGCGAGAGCTACCTCTTTGGCAACCACCTGCTCTATGCCAAGTGGATGAAGGACATCTGCGACTCACAGCGTGAAGACGGCAGCCTGCCCGACATGTCACCGGCCTACTATAACTATTACACCGACGACATCACGTGGCCCGTGGCATTGCCCGTCATCTGCGACATGCTCTACGAACAGTACGGGGACATCCGCCCCATTGCCGACAGCTATGCCGTGATGGTGAAGTGGATGGCTTACATGAAGAAGGAATACGTCAATGAGAAGGGATTGCTGGGCAAGTACAAGTTCGGCGACTGGTGCATGCCGCCCGAAGCGCCGGAACTCATCCACAGCAACGACCCTGCCCGTCAGACAGACAAGGGTCTCATCGTGACGGCCTATTACTACAAGACCTTGTGTCTGATGGCGAAGTTCTCCCGTCTGCTGGGACACGAAGCCGAGGCACAGGCATACGAGAAGGAGGGCGCTCTCGTACGGACCAGTTTCAACGAGGCTTACCTCACGGTGAAGAAGGGCACTTCGCCTGCACCGGGACACTGGCTCTATCCGGACAGCATCTTCTACGGTAACAATACGGTGACGGCAAACGTCCTGCCGCTTGCGTTCGACATGGTGCCCGACGAGTACCGGGGGGAGGTGGAGAAGAACATCATCACCCGCATCAATGCCGACAAGGAGCATGTGAGCTGGGGCATCATCGGCGGTTCGTGGATTATGCGCGAGCTGAGCCGTATGGGACGTGGCGACGTGGCGTATGTCGTCAACAACCAGAAGACGTACCCGAGCTTCGGCTACATGCTGGCGAACGGGGCGACCACAATCTGGGAGCTCTGGAACGGAGACAAGGCAAGCCCGAAGATGAACAGCGCCAACCACGTGATGCAGCTCGGCGACTTGCTGATGTGGTACTATGCGGACCTGGCAGGCATCGCTCCGGCAAAGCCCGGCTACAAGGAGATACGCATGGCACCCGACTTCTCCATCGAGGAGCTGGACGCCGTGAATGCGTCTTACCGGACACCCTACGGAACCGTCGTCAGCCGGTGGAAGAAAGACCTGATGCACCTCACGTGGGACATTACCGTCCCCTGCAACACCACGGCATGGGTCTATCTGCCTACGCACGATGCACAGGCAGCCATGCCGGAAGGAGTGACCTACGTCCGCAACGAAGACAACCGCTCCGTGTGGCGTGTCGGACCGGGTGTGCACCACCTGAACGTCCGCATCGACCCGACGCTGGGCAAAGACAAGCAGGGCATTGTGGAGACGCAGTTCCTCTATGAGTCGGCACCGTTCCCGCAGGCACACTCGGCGAGCATCGCCGAAACACCGCAGGGCGACCTCGTGGCAACCTACTTCGGCGGAACGAAAGAGCGCAACCCGGATGTCTGCATCTGGGTCAGCCGGAAGCCGAAGGGAGCTGCGGAGTGGACCGCTCCCGTACAGGTGGCAGACGGCATCATCAGTGCCACCGAGCGGAAAGCCTGCTGGAACCCCGTCCTCTTCCAGATGCCCGGCAAGAAGGGTGAGCTGCTCTTATTCTATAAGGTAGGCAAGAACGTGGCTGACTGGAAGGCCTACATCATCCGTTCCAAAGACGGAGGAAAGACCTGGAGCAAGCCTGAAGCCATGCCGGAAGGTTTCCTCGGCCCGTCGAAGAACAAGCCTGAATATGTGGACGGACGCATCATCTGCCCGAGCAGTACCGAAGGGTCAGGCGGATGGCGCATCCACTTCGAGATTTCCGACGACGGCGGCCACACCTGGCGCAAGGTCGGTCCGGTGGAAGCCGAACTGTCCGTCCCGACGCAGTTCCGCAAGCCGGGAGCAGCCAATACCGACGACATGGAAGCCGGTGAAGCCATCGAGGGAGAAGGCGCGAAGCCTGTCTACTGCATCCAGCCGAGCATCCTCCGTCACAAGGACGGCCGTCTGCAGGTGGTCTGCCGGACGCGCAACGCCAAGATAGCCACCAGCTGGAGCAGCGACAACGGAGAGACGTGGAGCAAAGTGACCCTGCTCGACATCGAGAGCAATAATTCCGGTATCGACGCCGTGACACTGAAAGACGGACGTCATGTGATGGTCTACAACAACTTCGAGACCATTCCCGGTACGCCGAAGGGCGCCCGCACGCCGCTGAGTGTTGCCCTGTCGGACGACGGCATCCATTGGAAGCACGTCATCACGCTCGAAGACAGTCCCGTGAGTCAGTATTCTTACCCGGCTGTCATCCAAGGCAAGGATGGCAAGGTCCACGTGGTTTACACCTGGCGCCGCCAACGCATCAAGTACGCGGCATTGGAACTCTGAGACGCCGCATGACTAAGGACACAGGAGGGTGTATCGCAACGAAGCGATGCACCCTCCTTGCGTATATAATCGGGTAACCACAGGTCTTCAACCGGGTAAACACAAGGGCTTGACTTGATACGCATAAGGGCTTGACATACCAAAGTATCATACTTAGCCAGGCAAAGTATAATACTTAGACCCCCTAAGTATAATACTTAGGCTGCCTAAGTATTATACTTTGGTCTGTCAAACTACTATGTTTGTCAAGTTAAACTCATGTGTTTGTCGGGTCAAACACGTATGTTTCGTCCGTCGGACAATTATGTTTACCGGGAGAAAGGCAGGATAACGCAGGCTGTCTCCTGTGTACTTGTGGAATATTTCTACAATTGTCTCATCCAATATTCCACACATCATGGCGGCGCATGAAGATTGTGCCCATGAAGTCTCCGAGAAATGCTTGTTAGATAAGTTTGGCATGTGAATTGCATATTTTTATAGGATAACACTCCTTTGTATGAATGGAAAAGGACTATCTTTGTAAACATTGTGTGAATACATGCAACTAATATCTAAATTAACACCTGTGGTATGAGACGATTTCTAAGAAGTAAAGAACTAAACATCTCTAGGAGGAAAATTACCTACACTTTTGTAGCGTTGGTCGTGTTGGCTGTAGCCATCTGGGTACTGACTCATCGTACGACTGCCGAGCCGGACGTGCCGGTGGTTGCAACCGTACCTGTAGCGCAGGAGGATGTGAACATCTACGGGGAATACGTGGGGCGCATCCGGGCGCAACAGTTCGTGGAGATACGTGCCCGTGTGGAAGGCTTCCTGGAAGAGATGCTCTTTGAGGAAGGAACCTATGTAGCAAAGAATCAGGTCCTGTTTGTCATCAACCAGGAGCAATACCGTGCCAAGGCGGACAAGGCACGTGCGCAGCTTAAGAAAGACGAGGCGCAGGAACGGAAGGCGCAGCGGGACCTGGAGCGTATCCGTCCGCTGTATGCACAGAACGCCGCCAGCCAGCTGGACCTGGACAATGCCGTGGCTGCCTATGAGAGCGCCGTGGCATCGGTGGCAATGAGCGAAGCCGACCTCTTCCAGGCGGAGCAGGAGCTGGGATACACCATCGTCCGTTCCCCCATCTCGGGCAACATCAGTGAGAGGCTGGTCGACCTGGGGACGTTGGTGGGGACAGGAGGCAAGTCGCTCCTGGCAACCATCGTAAAGAGCGACACGGTGTTGGTGGATTTCAGCATGACTGCACTCGACTACCTCAAGAGCCGCGAGCGGAACGTCAACCTCGGACAGAAGGACTCCACCCGCTCCTGGCAACCCTATATCACCGTCACCTTGGCGGACAACACCGAATACCCTTACCGCGGTCTCGTGGACTTTGCCGAGCCGCAGGTAGACCCGCACACGGGGACCTTCTCCGTGCGTGCCGAGATGCCCAATCCCGAGCGGGTGCTGTTGCCGGGGCAGTTCACGAAAGTCCGTCTGTTGCTGGACGTCATAGAGGATGCCCTCGTCGTACCACAGAAGGCTGTCATCATCGAGAAGGGCGGTGCCTACATCTATGTCGTGCGTAAGGATTCCGTGGCGGAGCGCCGCTTTGTGGAGCTGGGACCGGAACAGGGCAATTTCGTTGTCGTGGAACGCGGACTGGCTGCCGGCGAGCAGATTGTCGCCGAAGGATACCACAAGCTGACGCCGGGCATCAAGGTGCGTGTGGACAACAGCAACCTGACTCTGCCTGCCGACAGCATACCGGCACCGGCTGTGGCAGCTCCCGACTCCCTCACACAACCTAACACCTAAATCCCCGTCCGTATGAAAGTGAATTTCTTCATAGACCGCCCCATCTTCTCGGCGGTCATCTCGATTGTGATTGTCATTGTGGGCATCATCGGACTGACGATGCTCCCCATAGACCAATATCCGCAGATTACCCCTCCGGTGGTGAAAATCAGTGCGTCTTATCCCGGGGCGAGCGCGACGACTGTCTCTCAGGCGGTGGCGACCCCCATTGAACAGGAGTTGAACGGTACGCCGGGGATGCTCTATATGGAGTCGACCAGCTCCAACTCCGGAGGCTTCTCGGCAACGGTTACCTTCGACATCTCTGCCGACCCCGACTTGTCGGCAGTGGAGATACAGAACCGTCTGAAGCTGGCAGAGTCGCGTCTGCCTGCCGAAGTCATTCAGAACGGAATCTCGGTGGAGAAGCAGGCTGCCAGTCAGCTGATGACCATCTGTCTGACGTCGACCGACCCGAAGTTCGACGAAATCTACCTGAGCAACTTCGCCACCATCAACGTGCTTGACCTTCTGCGGCGCATCCCCGGTGTGGGACGTGTGTCGAACATCGGCAGCCGTTACTACGCCATGCAGATATGGGTGCAGCCGGACAAGATGGCGAACTTCGGACTGACCGTGCAGGACTTGCAGAACGCGCTGAAGGACCAGAACCGCGAGTCGGCTGCCGGTGTCCTGGGACAGCAGCCGGTGACGGGTGTGGACGTGACCATCCCGATTACCACCCAGGGACGTCTCTCGACCGTCAGCCAGTTTGAAGACATCGTGGTGCGGGCAAATCCGGACGGGTCCATCATCCGTCTGCGCGACGTGGCGCGGGTCTCCCTGGAAGCCTCCTCCTATAATACGGAGAGTGGCATCAACGGAGGCAATGCTGCCGTGCTGGGCGTCTACATGCTGCCCGGAGCCAATGCCATGGAGGTGGCGGAGAATGTGAAGAAGGCGATGGAGGACATCAGCCGGAACTTCCCCGAAGGGCTGACCTACGAGATTCCCTTTGACATGACCACCTACATCTCCGAGTCCATCCACGAAGTCTACAAGACGCTGTTCGAGGCATTGTTCCTGGTGATTGTCGTCGTGTTCCTCTCCTTGCAGAGCTGGCGTGCCACACTCATCCCGGTGGTGGCTGTGCCCATCTCGCTCATCGGAACGTTCGGCTTCATGCTCATCTTCGGTTTCTCGCTGAACATCCTGACGCTGCTCGGGTTGATTCTCGCCATCGGTATCGTGGTCGACGACGCCATTGTCGTGGTCGAGAACGTGGAGCGCATCATGGAGGAAGAGAGGCTGGGTGCCTACGAGGCGACCAAGAAAGCCATGGACGGACTGACGGGCGCACTGATTGCCACGTCGCTGGTGCTGGCTGCCGTCTTTGTGCCTGTCAGCTTCCTGCCGGGCATCACGGGACAGCTCTATCGTCAGTTCACGGTCACCATTGTCGTGTCGGTGCTCATCTCGACCATTGTGGCGCTGACGCTGAGTCCGGTCATGTGCTCGCTTATCCTGAAGCCCGGCTCCGGAAAGAAGAAGAACATCGTCTTCCGTTACATCAACTACTGGTTGCGGAAGGGCAACACGAAATACATCGCGGTCATAACCCGGCTCATTGCCCATCCCCGTCGGGTGATGAGTGTCTTCGGTATGGTGCTGATTGCCATCCTGCTCCTGCACCGGTTCATCCCCACGAGCTTCCTCCCGACGGAGGACCAGGGCTACTTCAAGGTTGAGCTGGAGTTGCCCGAGGGGGCAACACTGGAGCGGACACGCATCGTGACCGAACGCGCCATCGACTACCTGATGACGCAGCCCGAAGTGGAGTATGTGCAGAACGTGACGGGTACCAGTCCGCGGGTCGGAAGCAACCAGGGACGCAGCGAGCTGACCGTCATCCTGAAACCCTGGAAGGAGCGCGACAACACGACCATTGACGGCGTCATGGAACGGGTGCGCAAGGAGCTGAGCCGTTATCCGGAGAGCAAGGTCTACCTGTCCACGCCTCCGGTGATTCCCGGACTGGGTAGCTCCGGTGGTTTCGAGATGCAGCTGGAGGCACGCGGCGATGCCACGTTCGACAACCTGGTGCAGGCGGTGGACACCTTATTATACTATGCCGCACAACGCAAGGAGCTGACGGGGCTGTCGTCCTCGTTGCAGGCGGAGATTCCCCAGCTCTATTTCGATGTCGACCGTGACCGGGTGAAGTTTGCCGGCGTCCCCTTGTCCGATGTCTTCTCCACGATGAAGGCATATACGGGGTCGGTCTATGTGAACGACTTCAACATGTTCAACCGCATCTACCGTGTCTACATACAGGCGGAAGCTTCGTACCGCGGGCACAAGGACAACCTGAACCTCTTCTTCGTGCGGGGTACCGACGGAGCGATGATTCCGCTGACCGCTCTGGGTACGGCGTCCTACACGACCGGACCGGGCAGCATCAAGCGCTTCAACATGTTTACCACCTCCATCATCCGGGGAGGGGCTGCCGAAGGCTACAGCTCCGGACAGGCGATGGAAATCATGGAGGAGATAGCTCGCGAACATCTGCCCGACAACATCGGTGTGGAGTGGAGCGGCCTGTCCTATCAGGAGAAGCAGGCAGGCGGACAGACGGGACTCGTGCTGGCACTGGTGTTCCTGTTCGTCTTTCTCTTCCTCGCCGCGCTCTATGAGAGCTGGATGATTCCTGCCGCCGTGCTCCTCTCGCTGCCTGTGGCGGCGTTGGGTGCTTACCTGGGAGTGTGGGCATGCGGACTGGAGAACGATGTCTACTTCCAGATCGGACTGGTGATGCTCGTCGGTCTTGCAGCCAAGAACGCCATTCTCATCGTGGAGTTTGCCAAGGAGCAGGTCGACCGCGGTGTCAGTACGCTGGAAGCAGCCCTCCATGCGTCGCAGATGCGTTTCCGCCCCATCCTGATGACTTCCCTCGCCTTCATCCTCGGCATGCTGCCGATGGTCATTGCTTCCGGTCCGGGAGCGGCGAGCCGGCAAGCCATCGGTACGGGTGTGTTCTTCGGCATGATTTGTGCCGTCATCTTCGGCATCATCCTCGTGCCTTTCTTCTTCGTATACATCTACAAGGCGAAAGGGAAGCTGAAAGGGAAGCTGGCAGACCGCCGTGCCGGCAAGGAGACTGTAAACGAACCGTTAAAGTAACCATCATGAAGCGTCTTATGAAGCATATCCTCACATACATACTGTTCTTGGGCGTGTGTCTGACCTCGTGCCAGCTCGGCAAGCACTACACGCGCCCCGATTTGCACCTGCCCGAACGGCTCGACAGCACGGCGACGGACACGATGTCCATTGCCGACTTCCGTTGGTGGGAGATTTACACCGACACCACCCTCCAGGCACTCATCCGCCAGACCCTGGAGCATAACAAAGACATGCTGACGGCGGCGGCACGCCTGAAGGAGATGGCTGCCCAGAAGCGCATCGCCTATGCTAACCTCTTTCCCGAGGTGAAGGGGCAGCTGTATACGGACAAGGAAGCAGAGAACTACGGGGGCGACAGCTATGAGTCTGTCCCGGAGTATTCCGCCAAGTTTATTGCCTCCTGGGAGCTGGACTTGTGGGGCAACCTGCGTTGGGCGAAGGACCGGAGCATGGCACAGTTCCTGCAGGCGGTGGAGAACCAGCGTGCCCTCCGGATGACACTGGTGGCACAGGTGGCGCAGGCGTACTTCGAGCTGGTGGCACTCGACAACGAGCTTGCCATTGTGAAGCAGACCTTGCGTGCCCGTCAGGAGAGCGTCCGCCTGGCAGAGCTGCGCTTCAACGGCGGACTCACGTCGGAGACTGCCTACCAGCAGGCACAGGTGGAACTGGCGCGGACGGCGACGCTCGTGCCTGACCTGGAGCGTGCCATCGCGTTGAAGGAGAACGATATCAGCTTCCTCGCCGGGCGTTATCCCTCGACGGTGGAACGCTCGCACCATCCGCAGGACATCCGCCTGCCCGAGACGTTGCCTGCGGGATTGCCGTCGTCGTTGCTGGAGAGACGGCCGGATGTCCGTGCTGCCGAGGAGGCACTGATTGCTGCCAATGCCGAGGTGGGCATTGCCTACACCAACCTCTTCCCGCGCATCACGCTGACTGCCCATTACGGATTGGAGAGCGAGGAGTTCCGGGACTTCCTGCATTCGCCCTACCACTTTCTGAGCGCCAACCTGCTGACGCCGCTCTTTGCCATGGGCAAGAACCGCGCGGCACTCAAAGCGAAGAAGGCTGCCTGCGAACAGGCGGCTTACCAGTATGAGAAGGCTGTCCTCTCGGCATTCAAGGATGCCCGTAATGCCATCGTGGAGTTCAATAAGATTCAGGACATCTACGATGCCCGGCTGGAGCTGGAACAGGCAGCACGCAAGAGCATCGACCTGACCCGTACGCAGTATCTCAATGGATACATCAGTTACCTCGACATGCTTGACGCCCAGCGTACCTATCTCGACGCGCAGATTGCCCTGAGCAACGCCGTCCGCGACAAGCAGATCGCCCTCGTCCAGCTCTACAAGGCATTGGGTGGCGGATGGGAATGAGCCGGAAATGTAACCCGTCCTACATCCTGTCGTAACAGGGAGTGTCTACCTTCGTGCAGTGAACAAAGGCAGACACATCCATGATGTATTTACGCAGACATTACCGCACCGTTGTCCTCTCGGACATTCACCTGGGAACTTCCCACTCCAAAGTCGAGGAGGTCAGCCGTTTCCTGAGCAGCATCGACTGCGAACGGCTCATCCTCAACGGCGACATCATCGACGGCTGGCACATCCGCAAGAACGGGACGCGCCGCTGGCAACCCGCACATACCCGCTTCTTCAAGATTCTCATGAAGATGATGGAGAACTGCGGGACCGAAATCATTTACGTCCGTGGAAACCACGACGACTTTCTCGATGCCCTGGCACCGATGGACTTTGCCAACCTGCACCTGGTGAAGGAATACACCTTCGACGGTGCCAACGGCAAACGTTACTTCGTCACTCACGGCGATATCTTCGACCGTGTGACTACCCGCATGAAATGGCTGGCACAGCTGGGCGACATGGGTTACACCTTTCTGCTGTGGTTCAACGGCATCTACAACCGCTACCGTGCCTATCGGGGGAAGCCCTACTACTCCCTGTCGCAACGCGTGAAGCAGAAGGTCAAGACCGCCGTGTCCTACATCTCCGACTTCGAACATACACTGGCAGAGTTCGCCCGTTCGCGCAAGTGCGACGGCATCATCTGCGGACACATACACCATCCCGAGAATACTTTCTACGGACAGACCCACTATCTCAACTCCGGCGATTGGGTAGAAACGATGTCGGCTCTTACCGAAAGCAAAGAGGGCGACTGGAACATCGTCTACTACGCCGAAGTTGAGTTTGAAAACGGGTCGTCCGACCTGAATCTTGTACCCACTATCGCACCCGCCTCATGAAATACCTGTTCATTGTCCAGGGCGAGGGCAGGGGACACCTGACCCAAGCCATCGCGCTCGAAGAAATCCTGCGCAACAGCGGCCACGAGGTGGTCGAAGTCCTTGTCGGCAAAAGCCGCTCCCGACGTCTTCCGTCCTTCTTCAGCCGCCACATCCATGCTCCCGTCCACCGTTTCGAGAGTCCCAATTTCCTACCGACGGCTTCCAACAAGCGCAACCGGCTGGGACGCAGCGTTGCCTACAACGTGGCACGTCTGCCCGTCTATCTGCGTAGCATGCGTTTCATCCGCGAGCATATCGTCCGCAGTGGTGCGGACATGGTCATCAACTTCTATGAGCTGCTGACGGGGCTGACCTATGCGCTCTACCCTATCCGGACACCGCAAATCTGCATCGGACACCAGTACCTCTTCCTGCACAAGGACTTCCATCTGCCCTGGAAGAATGCACCGCGACTGTGGTTGCTGAACTTCTTCACCCGTCTGACCTGTGTGGGCGCCCGGAAGAAGCTGGCACTCTCGTTCCGTCCGATGGAGGAGGATGCGCACGGAGGCATCCGTGTGGTCCCGCCCCTGTTGAGGAAAGAAGTACTGCGGAGTGAATCTGTACCAGGCGACTACGTGCACGGCTACATGGTCAATTCCGGCTTTGCCGAGAGTGTCACTGCATGGCATGCCGCGCATCCGGAGGTGCCGCTCCGCTTCTTTTGGGACAAGAAGGGAGAGACGGACGTACGTCGTGTTGACTCCACCCTGAGCTTCTATCCTCTCGACGACACCGAGTTCCTCCGTCAGATGAGCGGTTGCCGCGCCTATGCCAGCACGGCAGGCTTTGAATCCATCTGCGAGGCCATGTTCCTGGGCAAGCCTGTCCTGATGGTGCCCGCACACATCGAGCAGGACTGCAACGCCTTCGATGCCGCTTCCAATGGCGCCGGTATCGTGGCGGACCGCTTCGAGCTGGACCGTCTGCTCGACTTTGCCGATGGCTATGAGCCCGATCCGTCGTTTCGCATCTGGGTGGAGAGTGCTCCCTACATCATCCGCCATGCGCTTGACCCCGATGTATACAGACGTCCGTCCGCCGACCACATGTACATGGTGGAGGAGTTCACATAATATGGAAATGGGGGATTCCCCTGGGGTTGTCCGGACTTTCTTCCGGACAAATACAAATGCTTGGAGGGTGCATCGCTCAAATTACGATACACCCTCTCGTTGGCATCGGCATGTCCGTCCGTGAAGGAGTGCCTCCCGGTTACAGCCTCGTTTCCCCTTCCACGTAGTTCTCCAGGAAGATGTGCTCCCCGTCGTAGACCGCGTAGGTGAAGGTAGTAATCCAGTCGCCGAGGATGAGGACGCGCGTGTTGCGGTTCAGCATCAGGTCCAGCTCGATGTGCCGGTGTCCGTAGATGAAGAAGTTGATGTCGGGATGGAGCTTGAGGTACTCTTTGGAATAGAGCACGAGGTGTTCGCGGTCTTCACCCATGTAGTCGGGTTCCTTGCCGCCTGCACGCTTCATGCGGCTGTGCTTCGCCCAGGTCAGACCGAGCTCAACGCTCCAGCGTGGGTGCAAGGCAGAGAAGAGGCACTGCAGGGTGTGGCTGTGGAAGAGCGTGCGGAGCAGCTTGAACTTCTTGTCCGGGTCGCCCAGCCCGTCTCCGTGGGCAAGGTAGAACAGCTTCCCGTAAATCTCACAGGTGATAGGGGCGCGATGGAGCACCACGCCGCATTCCTTCTCCAGATAGTCTCCGCACCACAGGTCATGATTGCCCGTGAAGTAGTGCACCTCTACGCCACGGTCCGTCAGTTCCGACAGTTTCCCGAGGAAGCGCGTATAGCCCTTGGGAACCACCGTCTTGAACTCATACCAGAAGTCGAACATGTCTCCCAGCAGGTAGACGGCAGCAGCCTTGTCTTTGATTTGGTCGAGGAAATTCACCAGCCGGCGTTCCTGCGTGCGGCTGTGGGCGATGGCACGCGAGCCGAGGTGTGCGTCTGAAAGGAAATAGATGTTCTTCATAACCGGGCAATGTTTAGAGGTGAGGTGAATGTGTACACGGCGGTTGTTACAGGAAGCCCAGCTCCAACTTGGCTTCCTCGCTCATCATGTCCTTGTTCCATTCCGGTTCAAAGACGAGGTTGATGGTGGCGCTCTTCACGCCTTCCACCGACTCCACCTTCATCCGGACGTCCTCCATGATGAAGTCCGCGGCGGGGCAGTTGGGGGCAGTGAGTGTCATGTCAATCAGTGTGGTGCCGTCGTCCTGCACGTCGACTTTGTATACCAGTCCCAAGTCGTAGATGTTCACCGGGATTTCCGGGTCATAGACGGTCCTGAGCATCTTGATGATATTTTCTTCAATGGCTAGTTTGTTGTTTGCATCCATAGTGTCACAGTTTATACTGCAAATGTAAGCGATAATTTCGAAATCCGTGGCTTCTTCTCCCGAAAGTTGAGTGTGGACAGGTCTGTACCTGTCACGAGGATATGAAAAAGGCACAGGGCAGTTCCTCTTTTCGTGCAGGGGATGCTCTGTGCCTGGAAGGCTGGTGTGGCGGTTCGTGTCCGGTTGGTCAGACGCGGAAGGTATTCCGTTCTGCAGCCTGACGATCTCTGCCCGGGCGTTCACTCGGACGTGGACGATTGGTGGGGCGGACAGCCGGGCGTTCGTTCCGTGAGGGGCGTACGGCAGGACGTTCAGGTCTTGACGGACGTTCGTTGCGGCTCGGCATCACGTTGGGGCGTTGTGGACGTTCCACCCGTGAAGGTCGTTCGTTCTTATCGGGTCTCTGAGGACGCTCGATGCGCGAGGGACGGACGGCGGGTCTGTCGTTACGGTCAGGTCTGGACGGGCGTTCGATGCTGACGGGTCTTGACGGACGTTCATTCCGTGAGGACCGGATGTTCGGACGGTCGTTGTGACCGGGTCTTGACGGACGCTCGACCTGTGAGGGTCTCCGTCCCGGACGGTCATTGTAGCCGGGTCTTGTCGGCCGGTTCTCATGCGGTGGACGGATGCCGGGGCGGTCAGGGCGATGACCGATGCCAGGACGATGGTCGACGATGGGGCGTGGCGGACGTCCGGCAATACCGGGACCGAAGTCATGCCGCCGGTAGTAGTCGTAATGGCTGTGTCGGGTCGGACGTGTCCAGATGCCCGTATAGCGCGGGTGGTGATAACGGTTGCAGTAGTATCCGTGTGCGAAGTGTGCCCGGCTGTGGATGCCCACATAGGTCAGGAAGTTCAGCGGAGCAGCGAAATAGAAGAACGTCGGGTCGTCATACACCGCATAGATGCGCAGGCGGCAGCTGCGGTCGTTGACGTACAGCGGACGGTAGAAGTAGTCGCGGTTCATGAAGCGTTCGAACTGGCTGCGGGTGAGCACATAGCTCAGGTCGTCGTTGCGCAGGTCGAGATTCTGGTAGTATTCGTCGATGGCATAGCTGTATCCGGCAGCGAGGTCGTCGGCAACGTAGCGTACTCGGTCGAAGAAGTCAAAGTTGATTTCGTAGACGTCGGTGATTTGCATGCTGCTCAGTCGCAGTTCATACGCCATGCGGTCGGTCATGAAGCGTGCACTGTTGCGTACCTCCGTCGTGCTCAGCATGGCAAAGCTTGCCACGGTGCACAGGCAGAAAGCCACCATCAGGACGATTCTCTTCATACATTTCATAGCTTTTATGTTTAGAGTTTGACATCAGTTGTTGGTTCTGTGGGCAAAGATAGGCGTAGGGATTTCCCCGTCCAACAGTTTTTCCCTATAATCCCGTAGGGAAATCCCTTTTGCTCCTTTGGCATCCCGGACTTCCAGCTTCAAGGTTCCTGCAAGAGTTGATTGCCCCGGGCAGGCATCAGGCGTCCGTTGTTCAGTCTCACCATCCCGTTTGCCGGTACGCCCCACATAAAGTTACCTTCAGGGGTACGGAAGTATCCAGCCTGTATGGTGGAGTCGTTCCTCAGTCCCTTTTTCCAGGGTGAGTCATCGAGGTAGGAGTCGAAGCTGTTGACCTTCCCGTCGACAAACGTGATGCAATAGACAGATGGTCTGGTGGAACCTGCGCTGTTCCGATA
>ERZ1023614.373-NODE-373-length-14650-cov-10.802193_pt1 | contig 14650 bp, 15 predicted proteins | sample MGYA00380327_ERZ1023614 | MGnify/ENA primary metagenome ERZ1023614 (study PRJEB33179, sample SAMN07448978) | human gut metagenome | biome: Human-gut; feature: Human associated habitat; material: Faeces | host: Homo sapiens | place: India: Bhopal | collected...
AAGGATAGCATAAGTCTGGGGCTTTTTCTATACACTGATTTATTTTCCGCTTACGGTTGGTGTTTAATAAAAAACAATAAAGCCGGTACGGAACATCTCTCCCGATGTTCCGTACCGGCTTTTCTCATGCAATCTTCTGTTTTACGTCAGCTACGATAGCGCTTTTAAAGCCTCCTGCTCCAAATCTTCACTCAATAGCTGATTTGTCTGAATGTGATATACGTTTCCGTCCCCTTACGGGGATTAAGGTTTGTAACCTGGCCGTGCTGCAGTTCATCACCCAAGGTGACCCAGGAGGTTTCCGTCCCCTTACGGGGATTAAGGTTTGTAACTACCTTCTGTGTATTCCCGAAAAGCATCCCGAATATTCCTGTTTCCGTCCCCTTACGGGGATTAAGGTTTGTAACCAGGACGTCCCAGACTTCACTGTTGACGCGTTCGACTTGTTTCCGTCCCCTTACGGGGATTAAGGTTTGTAACAGCACCCCTTACGAAGCCTGTGTTTATGCGGTTTTTTAGGGCCGTTTACGGGGCGGATTTTAATTTTCATCATTTTATAACATTTTCAGTGATGCTCATTTTCAGAATGTCGGATATTCCGCATGGTTATCACAGCGGGGCGGATTATTTAAAAGCTCTAAAAACTTACCTATATTGTATCATATTTTAAAGAGTCGGTACAGGAAAATTTCCCATAACGATCTACCCGCATGGCTGTTCCATTGAATGAATCAGTTTTGAAAAAATCAGCCCCTTTTACAGCAAAATCAAGGAAAAAGGAAGCGGGTATAAATAGGGCAAAAGCAAAGCTTTCATAGGCCGTTTTCGTGTGTCCATAATGGTTCCCCCTTCCTTTCTGGTCTTTTTCTGGTGTTCTACTTAATGGCATCCACCTTTTCCTGCCTTAATCGGAAGTATTGCTCTTCAGCAGCTTTCCTGGCGGCAATAGCATCATCTAACTTAGCATGAAGACCTAAAGAAATCTGCTTCCTGTCTACCATGATATAGGCATAATACTTATGCTCTTTCTCACGCCAGCAGACTCCGGTATGTCCTGTTTTACTGTTTTTATTAACTTGTTTATTTAAATACTTGGGAGCCAGACCTTTTTGATGAATCTGATTCATGATAATTTGGCCTTTATCGAGGCCTTTAAGCTGATTCTGGTTTTCTGCCCTTCGGCATCCGCAGGAGCGGCTGCGTCCGCAGATGCACTGGTAGAGAGCTACACGGTTTCCGCTCCTAGTTCTCACGGTTTTTGCGGTCAGTACTGTCCAATAGCCAAATTGCTGGCCTTTATGTAACCAGAGCTTTCGTGGATAAACAGGTGTTGGCATTTTAAAGTATTCCTGGATAGCCTCATCTGTTACTTTCCATCCGGCAGAAGTACGGGGTCCTTTGATGCTTCCATTTCGAAGCAGGTAACAGACATTGCTTCCTGTGCAGCCCAGGATCCGGGCGATTTCAGTTATACGGGACATTTTTTCTTCCTACTTAATAAGATCATTGATTAAATTCGTTTTGTCCAATGCATCTACAAAAGAATTGATGATTAATTCCTTCCGATTCAGAATATCCTGCTTGGTAAAATCGGTATGGGTTTCGGCTATATCCAGTAGTTCTGCATCCATGGTACCGGCTTTTTGTTTTCCTGACGCAGTAGTATGGCCCTTGTAGTATTTAATTTTATCGCTAAACTTGTAATCGGACGCCCGAATATTGATTGTTTTTTCCAGCATAGCTTTATTACCCAGAGACTCTAACTCAGCCAGTGAGATTGCTCCATCATTCTCCTGGCGTTTTCTGGAGTAGATGTGCTCTACCTCCAGATTGGTTTCAGCAGGAATCAATTTCTGTTTCGGATTCTGGTACATCCACCATGCCAGCATTGATTTTGTAATCAGCCTACTATTTGTAAATTCAAAATTGTGAAGCGCCGTGGACAGGCTCACCTTATCAAATTTATTGCTGGCAAATTGAACGGGCGCATCCTGAACAATATGAATCATTTCCGGATAGGCCGGTTGCCGCAAGGCGTTCACACCTGGGCGCATAATTGCATAGGCCCAGATGAACAACGTAATGGTATTCAAGAACCGATACAGTTTTTCGTCATCCAGCTGATCATTGGCATCTCTGTTATGCAGATAATAGACCGACAGAAGATATGTCCACATCCCATTAGGAGCAAAACGTAAAACACCAAGCTGCTTTAATACTCTCTCTGAGAATACTTCTTCATTCTGAATGTCCACATTTTCCCAAAACTTGGCCAGTTTTTCCAGTCTACCTAAAACCTCGTTATTCCGCAGAAGGATATAGTCGTTTTTCTCATAAAATTTCCGTAAAGCTTCTGTGGTTGTATCTTTAATGCCCTGTTTAGCTCTTTCATAATACATATATCGCGTAAACAACTCATCCATAGGAGATCCATAGGACGATGGGAAAATTTGCCCACAAAGGGTTTCCAGTTTTTTCCATCTCGCAATAAATTCATCCTTTTTATCGAGATCAGTATAGAACTTATAAAACTTTGCTTTGAAAATGTCCGTATCAGCAAGAGGTTTTCCTCGGTCATTTAACGTGGAAAAAATCCGCAAAGCTGTATCCTGTGATTCGGCTTCAATTGGCAGCAAAATACAATTCTGCATAATTCTTGTAGGAAGATAAGCAAAGTAGCTAGGAAATTGAGACAGAAAATCATTGATCTTGTCTTGGAAGAAGCGAAACACGCAAGCATACCGGCTCACTTGATTTGGTTGGACCTTTCCTGTTTTCAGGATAGTTAAGAACTCATCCTTGTCTTTATCAGAAGACACATCCGAATCTATCTTCAGCTTATCTTTATTAGGCCTTCCAAATTCATCTGTTTTCCATATACATTTGGCAATATTTTCTGCTGTACTCACGGAATTTTCATCTTTCATATTGCCAAACTTTGAATAAAAAGCCCGAAGTAAGAGCATGAGTGTCGTTAACCGTTGCTGTCCGTCAATTATTTCAAGTTTTTTATCTTGATTGCGAAAAGTAACAATTGGCCCCAAAAAATACTCATCGTTGCTGTCAAATTTGGTATAGTCATTATCGGGAAAGGCAAATGCAAAAATATCATCCCAAAGAGTTTCGCATTCGTTTTCTCCCCAGGCATAAGGGCGTTGATAATCGGGAATTAAAAAATCCGACTTTTTATCCGAGAACAACTGAAAGATTGTCTGCTGATCAATATTTAACTTTGACATAAGATCTTCCCCCATTCTATTATCCCAGAAATCCATTTGGACCCTAGCTCTGCTAAGGCCCGAATGGAAAAGTTAACTTCTTTCAAGCATTTTAATCGAATTGAGTAAATTTTCGTAGGTATCAGCCTGCCCGTAAACAACGTCATCTGTTACTTCCCACCCGGCAGAAGTACGGGTGCCTTTAATTTTTATTCTCCGAAGCAGGTAACAGGCGTTGCTTCCGGTGCAGCCCAGGAACTTTGATATCTCATCTACACGGCTCATGTTTTCATCCTCAAAGCCTTTGTATATTCACATTATTACTCTTTTATGAAATCAATCTGTGGCAGCTGATAAATCAAGTCCATAGTCTTAACAAAAACGGTAATGACGCTGAGGAACAGGTCAAGGATGTAATGTGGATTACCATGTTCCTTGCACCAGTCATTGAGGTCGTTCCGGATGCCGGTCTTTTTGTCCGTGGTCACCTGGTATCTGTCCATAATCCATCCCATAGGGGGCCGGCCATTGGCTTCATACTGCTGGGATTCCTTCGGGATACCGCTGATGCGAATGCTCTCATTGTAGATGATGGTGGATTTGTCCTCTACCTTGCCTTTCTTAGCATACCGAATCTTCGTCACCTTGAAATGACTGTTTCCGTCCCCTTACGGGGATTAAGGTTTGTAACTTAACAACATTCCTGCTTATTGCCATTTCCGTTGCTAGTTTCCGTCCCCTTACGGGGATTAAGGTTTGTAACTGCTGCGGCGGTCGTAAGCATCGGCATCATCGGGATGTTGTTTCCGTCCCCTTACGGGGATTAAGGTTTGTAACTCAACTCCGGGGAAACTTTACCTTTTGCCATAATACAGTTTCCGTCCCCTTACGGGGATTAAGGTTTGTAACAGCACCCTTACGAAGCCTGTGTTTATGCGGGTCTTTAAGGCCGTTTGCGGGGCGGATTTTGATTTTCCTGATTTTATAACGTTTTCAGTGATACTCGTTTTCAGAATACCAGATATCCAGCATGGTTGTCACAGCGGGGCGGATTATTTAAAAGCTCTAAAAAGTTATCTATATTGTATCATATTTTAAAGAGTCGGTACAGGAAAAATTCCCATAAGTTAGTGTCAAGAAGTTTTCGGTCTTTCTTTTAGACCCAGATAATAAGCGGGTTTTTATCTCCACATTTTTGCAAAATATGTGCTATTTGCAGCCCTTTTGCCAGTTTTCCCAGCGGGCTGCTTGCTAGGCTGTACGTTCCAATACTTCCTTGATGCACACCTTTATGAGGCTGCATCGGGACCTGTTTCATCACTTTTTTCATGATGTTCTTAAATCGCTGGCTAATGGGCTTATAGGCCGTACGTCCCCATTGATCATACACGGCATCCCATTCCTCATTTTTCTGGCTGTAATGAGCTGTACCATGGCTTCCGCCCCTTCCTGGCTCCAGCACCGTCCCTGATGTTTCATGCGATAGCTGTATATGCGATGGCCCGCTTCACACGCTCCGGGTTGTATCAGATGGACTTTCTCCGGTATCTGTCGCTGGCTAAGTGGTTCTACATTTGTGGGAAGTTTTTGTAGTTTGTAGGATGTTTTACTAGCTAAATCGCTTAAATTTTTATTTCAATGTTATATCTGCAAATAGCTGAACAACAGATGATGAGCAACCAGCCTAAGAGGCAGCTCTCTATAAAAAGCAAAACCCCCACGGTATCCAAACCGTGGGGGTTTGTTGTTCCTACTTGGAACTCACTAACTTTTCAGCTACGCTAAGTATACCATGTCTGCAAATCCGATTCAAGTTTTATAATATCCGATATTTCTTAAAAATTACCACAATGGTTCAGCAGCGCTTTGATGGTCTCTAAGATGCTCCTAATCTGATATTTAATAAGAAATGCAGCATCCGCATATTGGGGATAACGATGGCGCAGCGTGTCCAGAAGGGGCAATGAAAAGTTTTCTGTTTCGTGGATATACTCTGTGAGCTTGGCACGGGAGTAGGAAAGGGCCATGAGGGATACGTTGTTACAGCGGTCAAGAATTTTAACTATAGATGCACAGGAATCCTCTGCGAGAGCGGCATAGTAGCGGCGGTCCATTTGTTCCTCGCTTTCCCCTTCTGCCCTGTGTTTTGTCAATAGTGCCACACTTCTCTGCACGTCCTTCGAAAAAGGAAGTTCTTCCGGTGTGACGCCGCAGTCTTCACAAACATCATGAAGCAGGCACACGGACAACACCCGGTCGTCTCTGATGCCCATAGCATGAGCCTGGCAGGCCATAGTGAGTGGATGGATGATGTAAGGTATGGTCCCGGCATAGGGACTTCCCTTTCTTACTGCTCCGGTATGCTTTTCTGCAGCATACTTGAGCGCCTTTTTTGTTTCTACCAGTCCTTCTTCATCGGCAAACCGGTTCAGTTTATCCATCATGTGTTTCGAATTAAAGATTTCATCCTGTAATACCCACGGTTCTTCCATTGAGGTTCCACTTCTTTCTGTTTTCACAATAATATTTTCTCTGACGGACATTAATCTTCGTCGGATTTTTCTCTGTTTTTTAAATCTTGCACTAGTTTCTTTACCCAGGCCGCGCGGAATGATTTCCACGCCTGGAGAAGAGCTTTTCGGGATGGTTCCCATCCTTCCGATTCGTCCGGTGCGGTCACCTGTGCATAAATCACACGGTAAGTCAGTGAATCATCGGACAGCCACGGTTTTTCTGCACCTTCTTCTTTTGTGCCGAAGAGCTCCCAGGCCCGGTAGACCTGGGCCGACGCTGCGGGGAAGCCAGGAAATCCTCTGCCCTTCCAGGTGTTTTCCAGATACTCCGCCATTTTACCAAATCCGGCAGCTCGATTTTTCTGTTTTTCATCGGCATCAGCTGGGATTTCAGCATTCATCCGGCACCAGGTATAAGCAAAATAATCAGAAAGGCCTTCCCTAATGCTCAGGGACCAGCCATCTCTATAACGCCAGATGGAAGTATCGCTTCCATACCCTTCCATCCAATAATAGAAAGAGGCCAGAAATCGGGCTTTGGCGTAGGCGGCGTAGAAACCGGCTTCAAAGGGAATGCCGGAGCTGCGGCACCGGAAAACAATATTATCCAGATAAAGGATGATCCGATTCCTGTGAGAATCAAAGCGGGCAAAGCGAAGGTCAGAATCCGCCGGTACCAAGGCTGCTCCCACAAAACGCCAGAGGGTATCATCATCGCTTTCCGGAAGTGTTTCCAACAGGTGACCGGTGAGGGATGTCCAGTCATCCCACCATTCTACCTGCGCCATTGGCCGATAGACCTCCCCTTTCTCATTCCAGGAATTCATTTCCCGCTCTTCTTCCGATGCTTCTGATTCATCCACAAACCCCGGCTCTTTTTTGAGCATTTTCAGAAATTTCTGTATTTCTGCCGGTACATGGTGTGTTCTAAAAGAGGAAGCCGCCTTTTGGATATCTTCCGGTTCATAGCCATAATTATCGTATGTGTTTTCGTCAGAAACAAAGATATTAAGGGATTGTTCAGCAAGTGCGGTATGCTCTTTGACACGGAGAGCATGCTCCAATTCCGTAAGGGAAATATCTCCTCCGCCACCGGCAAAGGCGATATCATTCGTCAGCCGTTCTCCGATTCTTTCTAAGAAAGAGAGCATCCTGTCATCCTCCGGCATCTGACCGAGAAGTCGGTTCACTTCATGCTCAGCCTGTGTAACCTCATGGAGTCGGCTAATGTCCATCTCCTTTGGGTAGTCCTTTAAAATATACTTTGCAGCATTCAGTATTTCTTTTCCTCTCATAGTTCCCCTTGTCATGAGATAGGCCTGTCTTAAACTGTAATCATAAAATCCCTTTTGCATAGGTTTCTCCTTGGATTAATTAACAGAAAAAATTAAAATTCGGGTCAGATGGTCCAGTTTTTTATGCCATCAGATTGTTATAATTTCTACATGAATCCCCTTGTTTTTACAGAAAGCCTCCAGCTGTTCACTGGCTCCGTGTCCCTTGAACCTGCGCTCCAGGACTTCTCTGATGGGATCATCAGAGGAACTGGCAAGCAGTTTATACAGTCTCACTGCCGACAATACATCTAGCTTTGTATGACGCTCAGAATCTGGAGAATCACCGCTGTTATCGGTTATTTCACTCACGAGCTCCAGAGATCCATCTCTGTGGAAGATAAAATAATCATTAAGAATACCACTTTCATCCCTCTGAAAATAGAGGCCCAAAGTATTTCCTTCGTCCATAGGCCAGCCGGATTCCATAAGAATCATCCTCCCCATCCACCTACTACGATACTGCTTCCAAATATCCAAAAACTTTTTACATGCTCCCTTCCAATTATTCTTTATGGGAAATAGGGTTTCATAAAGCACAGCATAGGAAGGACTGTCACCTGCCCGCCAGGGATTGCCACTGTCTCTGCCTTCAAACATATCTGCAGCGAGATAAACCTTGGCTCCGGCATAGGGCCATCCGGGAAATTTTTCGTGTGTCCAGGACTCGTAAAGATTAGCGGCAGCCTCAGAGAAGTCGTAGTCATATGATTTGCGGTACCCGTTCTGAGAGTGCTTCCGGGTTTCTTCCATCCGGCACCAGGTATAGGCAAAGTAGTCTGCCAGTCCTTCTTTCACCGTGTCCCTCCACCAGTGTGAAATGTTTTTCCGGGTCCAGGCCTTTTCTCCGGCAGCTGCTTCCATCCAGAAGCAATGGCAGGCATGAAAGAGCTCATGGGCCCATACTTCACCAAGCACCGTTTCAAAAGAGACCTTATCCTTCTTTGCTTTTTCAGCAATAGGATAGAGATAGAGACTCACCCGATTCATAGTAGAGTCATAGCCCCCCAGCCTTATGCTTTCGATACGAGGTGTCGATGCCATGGCATAGAGGTCCCAGTACATTTCATCCGATTCATCGTTGAGCTCCTGGCCCAGCCTTTCCACAATGTCATAATACCTGCGATGCCACAGAGACCATAAACTATCCGAACCGGACCACCTGCCGGATTTCGGATGATTCTTGATTTTCTCTGGAGAAATGTCTTTGACATCTTGCCGCGGCATTTCTCTAAAATAATCCTCCAAGGCGCTTACCGCGCTCGGGAAGCTTTCCTGCTTTACACATTCGCTCACCATCTTCCTGACTTTATTAAGCCCCCACCCATAATAATCAGTAATCACAGCATCAGAAAAGACAGCACTAAGCCCCTGCATCTTTATGGCAAATACACTGCGAGCTTTATCAATATCAAAGCCGGTACCATTTTTGGAAAGATCAGAAGCCAGTCTGCTTCCAATCCATTCCAGCATAGAGAGGAGCCTATCTCTGGCAGCCAAGTCCTCCAGAAGATTCTGGATACGGAATTCAGCTTGGCAGAGAATATCTGAGCGGTTCATTGTCTCATAACGTCTGTCATCTTTCATAATGTACCGTGCAGCTGAAAGAATCATATCTGCCCGCTTTGTTCCTTTCCCTGCACTGTAAGCATTCTCCATGTCATACCTGTAGATTCCAAGTTCCATAGCTATAACTCCTTTCAAACCAGCCCCGAAGGAGGCTCTGTTTCATTACAGTTATAGTGTAACAAAAGGGTCGGACAGATTTTGGAAATCGCCAGGCCGTTTTTATTTTCCCATCCGGCAGATGGCCTCTGCCTCTTTTACCCAGCGATCTACCAGTTTCTTCGGTGAAAGAATTCTTACCCGGCTCCCCTGGGCCAGGAGAATCATAAGGATTCCCTCTTCTCCTTCCACATCTAAATCCACACGGCAGTGCTCCCCTTCCCGTACATACTGTGCACTGGGAAGCTGGTTCAGGAGCGGCTCAAGCGCCTGCGAAGAGCATAGGAAAGACACATGCTCCTTCTTCCCGTTAAACATGTAAGGCGCCTGCTTGCGATAGATTCCGGGCTGAAATCGGTTATGATAGGGCTCAGTAAAAGTCTTTCCCGAATCCACCGTATCAAAAATCCTGTCCAGTCGAAAGGCACGCTCCCCGTCCTCCGTTTGTCCGATAAAATAAAAATAGGAACGGTCGAAAAGTACTGCTCCTGCCTTTACGGTATAAGTAGAGAGCACCTCATCCTCAGGTTTCTTATAGGTAAGGCGCACCACATGATGAGCCTGCACGGCAGAAACGAGGTTGAAAAAGATATTCCTGTCCATTGACTCATGAGCCGGATCCTCATAGAGATAAAGCTCATTTTTCATGAGTTTCTCGATTTCCTCTTTTCCCTTCTTCGATACTACCACCGTAAGCAACCGGGATAGAAGGGAAAGCAAATCCTTTTTCTCAAAGGCCCGCACAGCAATAAGAATCTTGCAGATAGCAATGAGCTCACCGTCGGAAATCCAGGTGTTTTCCTTACCTGTAATGTGATAAGTCTCCGTTTCCTGATTGAAATCAATAGTCTGCCTCTGTCCGGTACGCATATTTTTTTCATATAAATGATCCCGCAGATTTGCAATATAGCGCTCAAAGGTTTTCGTAGTCAGTCCATGTTCCTGACACCATTCACGCCGCTGCACCCTTTTCCCATGACGCAGCGCATCATATAAGTCTAAGACTGCTTCCGTTTTTGATGACTTTGAAGTTTCCATTGCCATATTCATTCTCCTTTTGGAAGTAACTATCTATTTCGTTGAGGTTCTCTGATCGCCAAACATTAACTTCATCGCCCTTAATTTCCCATTTTTAATAGCAAAGAAAGGATAATCAACAAAACTTGCAGACCTTTGAGTGGCCGACACAAGAATAGTAAGTTGGGGCCACTCCTTTGTCTGCTACAATTATAAATGCCCTTTACTTCTCCTAATCGCTAATGATAATCCAAAATTCTTGGTCACGGTTAACTCAGGTACTTGTTTAATTTCAAATTTACACAACATAATCAAACAACTTAATTTCTGTAATCTTTCCGTTGTGAGTTGTAAATACCAGCCATTTTCCTTCTTCATGATAAGAAATATACCCGCGGTCATTTTTCCAGGGTTCTTCGTAGGCTTGTTCAATAGCGTCAGCATCCATGCCTACTGTTAGTCCAGCCGGTGTAGTCAAGCCGTTATTGGCCGTTGAAAAGATACCGGTCACAACATTGGTATTGGCATCAAAAAAGATGTAAAACGATGACCCGTAGGCATAGCTATAACTGTATCCGACCTCAGCATTGGGTACTTTATCCGAAATGTGTGTCGGTTCTCCGTAAATAGATTGTACATAGTCCGCTGATGAACCAATGGTGATACCACCAATCGCAAATTCTGAATCAGGAATGGCAGCAAAGACGCAAGAGGCCGTCGTTGTAAGACAGCCTCTTGTTCTATTAAGCGGTACATTCCCTATTTCGGTGTAACGGCTACGACGCGGACAGGCAGTCCGGTCGCGCCTTCGATATTGGGCCAGGCTGCCAGGAGGATGGCACCGGCAGGAGCTACCTTGTCGAGGTTATCTAAAAGCTCGATTTGGACGTGGCCCTGGCTGATACGGACATCATGGCCCTTTTTTCAGCCGTCGCATCTTCTAAATGGAAGACAGCGAAACGGTTGCCACTTTCGGTAGTATAAATTTTCTTCATGACCGGATATCCTGGTTGGGCCAGTGCTTCTTGTGCCAGTTCATCCCCTTGTTCAAAAACGGCTTTGCCATAATAACGAAAAAAGAGTTTTCCTTTTCCCATAAGTCCACAGATTTCTACATAAGGATTTTCTTGCATTTGGCGATATACTTCTTTCATAGCGCCGACGCCAAAATAGTTCACCCCATCTTTCAGCATGTGGAAACTAATAGGTCGCGATTTAGGGCGGCCAGCTTCTATGGTATTCAAAAAGAAAGCACCGCTCTCATCAACACAAGCGTTTAACCAATCGTTAATTTTTTTTGCAATGATTTGTTTTTCGGACATGTTGTTTCTCCTTGGTGGGATTATGTGGGATAATATTGATTTTTTATATTCCGATAACTTACAATGCCATAAGTCTGCATCGGCTTGTGTAATGGGACGGATGACCCGGCAGGGATTCCCGGCTGCGACGACATGGCTGGGAATATCATGGGTTACGACGGAACCGGAACCTATGACAACGTCATCGCCAATAGTGACACCGGGATTGATGACGACATTACCGCCAATCCAGACGTCTGAACCGATAGTGACCGGTTTGGCGTATTCCAGGTTGGTATTGCGGACTTCCGCATCAATGGGATGACCCGCCGTATAGATACTGACGTGAGGTGCCAAAAAGACGTTGTCGCCAAAGGTGACGTAGTTTTCGTCTAGTATGGTCAGCCCCGTATTGGCAAAGAAATGACGGCCAAAGCGGATGCGGTCACCATGGTCGAAGTAGACCGGCGCCAACAGCACCATGTCATCTGGCGCCTGGGCAAAACAGCGTTTCAGTTCTTCAAAAGCCTGACGGTCGTTCAAATCGTCAGAAGCATTGAATTTCCGCTGCGCCGCATGGACCCGCTGGAAGCTGTCATCGTGAACATTGAACGGGTCGTACAGCTCCTGGCCAATCATGCGGTCCCACTCTTTCTGATTCAATAGTATCCTACTCCCTTCTCTTATATGCAATGCTATCCTTGAATCCGATACCATAGCTGCATTTCAAAATCGTTGGGAATCCCCGGTTCTGACATGAGCTGGCCGAAGCCTACGACAATGCGCGTCATGGTTTGGCGAAAGGCTTTTTCTAAGGGCATTTGCTTCACTTTATGGAGATACCACGATTCATGGATGGAAAGACACATCCCCGATTTCAGCAGCAACAAGCGGGCATCATGGGCCGCCTGGATTTTTTCGGGGTCGCCCTGCGTATCCGCCTTTGCCGCTTCCAAGAGCTCCCGTTGTTCGTCTGGCGAAAGGTGGCTGCGGAACATATGCTGAGCCAGGCGCCGGAACCATGCATAGTCTTCTCCGGCATCGGCCAACAACCGCGTCATGAATTGTTCTGAAGCCCGGTCTTCTAAAAAAGCCTGCACGCAGGCCAATTCCTGATTTTCCAAAGACATATCATCACCTCGCAGAGTGTACGTCACGCCTCACCCATCATCTGGCAAACAAGCTTTATGGAATAATTCTACACGTCAGGCATTAATTCCTGCTTTCCCCTGCCTTTCTTCGGAATATATTTCATCGTGTACGTAAGACCTGTCTGGCCGCCCATTTCGATGAAATGCCAGTTTTTCTTCCATCTGTCCTATTTAATTCAACGAAATCCATGTGTTATAATAGAGACAAATTTTACTATATTTGAGGTGATTATGTTGAAAGGAAAAAAACTCGCATCCATGTTAGCTGTCACAGCTATGTTGACCAGCTTCGGCCTGACGGGGATTGTTGAAGGTGCCAGCCGGGCCGAATTAGCCGCGATTCACGTCAATCAGTCCGAAAATTTCCAGTATTGGAACGAGAATTCTCCGGCTAAGAAAAAGCTGGTAGCTTATGTGCAAAAAGTAACGAATCCCAAAAATCCTGATTTCATCCCGGCAGAACATCGCCTGGCCGTCTTCGATATGGATGGAACCCTGTTGGGAGAACGGACCCCGTCCTATACAGATGGCGTCTTTTATGCGGACCGTGTCCTGCATGACCCAAACTGTAAAGTGTCCGATGAAGACAAAAAATTTGCTCAAGCCTATTGGGATGCCATTTCTCAGCGGAAACCCGTTCCCCCGGAAATCGAAAAGAACTTGTACCACAACTTATATGCCGGACTGGCCGGGATGACGCCGCAGTCCCTGGACGCTTACGCCCAGGGATTTATGAAAAAGCCCGTTATCGGCCTGACGAACCTGACTTATGGCGAATCCTTTTACCTGCCTATGGTAGAAGTGATTTCCTATTTAGAAGCTAATAATTTCACCTGCTACATCGTTTCGGCCTCTGACCGCCCTCTCGTCCGCGCACTCGTCCATGGAGCCCTGCCTATCGCACCGAATCAAGTCATCGGGTCGGATCCGCAAATCGTTGCCAGCCATCAAGGCCAAACTAGCGGTGGTTCATATCAAATGACACAGGAAGATACCATCCAGTACGGCGAATTGGACCGGGTCAATGAAAAAATGAATAAAGTGTCATCCATTGTCCGTGAAATCGGGATACAGCCGGTCTTAGCCTTCGGAAACAGCAGCGGCGATTATTCCATGTTCCGGTATACGCTAAAGGACAACCCCTATAAAGCTGAAGTATTCAATATTCTCTGTGATGATACGCAACGTGAATATGGCCGCCCTGAACGGGCCGAACGCGATAAGAAGACATCTGCCGAAAATGGCTGGAATACTATTTCCATGAAAAATGACTGGAAGACAATTTACGGAGATAACGTAAAAAAGACACAATGACCCACCAGTCCATCTATTTTGTTCGAAATGTTCCGTCATACTTTGAATAATAATTCTAAAAGCATTGACAAATACTCGTTTTAATGTATAATATTCCTTAATATTTGAATTTTAAAGCTATTTAACACTTCATCAGGGGGGAATGGACATGAACAAGAAATGGATACTGGCAGGGATGGCCGCACTGACGGCTATGAGTGTCTTAACAGGATGTGGTACACAGTCAAAAGAAGCGGCGGCAAGGACGGATAAACCGCTTATCGTCGGGACGGAACCGTCATTCCCTCCTTTTGAAATGGCAGAAAACGATACATATACCGGCTTCGATATTGACTTGGCCAATGCGATTGGTGAAAAGCTGGGCCGCAAAGTAGAAATCAAGGCCATGGGCTTCGATGCTTTGATTCCGGCCTTGAAAAGCGGACAAATCGACATAATTGCCTCGGCCATGTCGGCGACGGAAGAACGGAAAAAACAAGTAGACTTCACGGCTCCCTACTATATTGGTGGTTCGGTCATCGTCGTACAGAAAGACAATACGACCATCCATGGCTGGGATGACATCACAGGCAAGACCGTAGCCGTCCAGGCCGGTTCTAAGCCAGCGGACTTCGCCGAAAAACAAGGAGCTGTCCTCAAACAGTTCGACGGCAATTACCAGTGCCTGCAAGAACTGCAAAACGGTGGCAGTGACGCCGTCGCAATCGACAAAGCCGTCGCCTTGTACTATGTTTCCAAAGGCGGCATGAACAATCTGAAAGTCGTCGGCGAACCGAAGAAACTGGCCGGTTCAGCTATGGCCATCGACAAAGGCCATGAAGACGAACTGAAGGCCATCAACCAGGCCCTGGCTGATTTGAAAGCTGACGGGACGTATACCAAGCTCTATCAAAAATGGTTCGGCGTCGATCCAACAGCGGAAGAATTGCAATAGAATTTGCCCCGTCTTTACAGACTCTATATGTTCGGCTGGTATGCTGAAGAAAATCTGGTATGCTGAAGAAAATAGAGTAAAGGTGGGATTTTTTATCACAGTTTCGCCAGAAGACTCCTTCCTCTTAGGTAGGGGCATCAATG
>ERZ1023614.375-NODE-375-length-14641-cov-11.848416_pt1 | contig 14641 bp, 21 predicted proteins | sample MGYA00380327_ERZ1023614 | MGnify/ENA primary metagenome ERZ1023614 (study PRJEB33179, sample SAMN07448978) | human gut metagenome | biome: Human-gut; feature: Human associated habitat; material: Faeces | host: Homo sapiens | place: India: Bhopal | collected...
GGATAGCATAAGTCTGGGGCTTTTTCTATACACTGATTTATTTTCCGCTTACTGAAGAAATCGTAAAATTTCAAGGCGACACGACAACTCGTGAGCTGTGGGAAAATGGACCAACCGGGTCGACGGGCTTTTCCAGAGTATTAAGCCCCAACAATCGGAACTTCAGTTTAGTGGCCTTTCAGCAAGCAAAGCCGCTACTGGATTCCGAATTAAACCTGATGCAGCAGATTCAAAATAAGTTAAGAGCCGACATCCTGCGAACAATCATGTCGTCAGGGATCATTAGCATGGACGTTCAAGCGGGTATTACAGACAAGAAAAATACGTTGAGGATTTCCAGCGCAATGGCGTGCGTCAATGGCTGGCTACTAACGTTGTCAGGAAGCAATCGGAACGACGTTGCATCGGACATTGCTTTTCCGGCCGCACCAAACAGCGGCAGCCGCGAAGACCTTGCGTTCGTAGAGTGCTGGTTCGAGGAAGTTGCACCGTCCGGCAGTCCCGAGGATGATGACGAGAACGTCTACCGTTATGGCGGTATCGCATCCGGGACGCTTGCCAACGATTTACAGGACAATGTGGCCGGCGATGAGACGACGCGCCGCATTCAGCTACGCTGGAACATCCGCACCGTCACGGACGTGAATTTCACGACCTATCCTAAAGGCGTCGACAATGGCGACCGCGTGAAAGCGAGGGCCGGAGCCCAGAGCGACACGAAATACACTTTCGCCAGCGTCGGCAATGGCCTGTATCGTACGGGTGACGGCTCGAGTGCTGCATGCACGTCACTCAAGTGCGTGGACGGTTATGTCTATGCACTGCCACTTTTCCAAGTCCATCGCCGAAACCAGACGGCGTATAATGCCACAGACAATGCAGAAGGCGCACCGGCATATAGTTCCGGCACGGTTATCCCATCTGGCTTGTATTATGATGTCATCGCGGCGCAGGATGTCACACCACTCTGGCCGAAGGCACAGCCCTACGGCGGAGGAAATCTGGATGCCCTGGGGGCCGCAATTGCAGACGCAGAAACGCTCGGGCAAGTATGCTGGACGGAGCTTGACAAGTGGAAGAGACAGAAAATCCAGCAGGGCACGGTCACGCTCTACAACAAGTTCGTTGTGAGCGGTTGCGTCGTCGGAGCTGTCCCCGGCACGCGCAACATCCAGATTACACGTACGGGTACTTATGACAAAACAAACTACAGCCGATTCTTTGCAGATGGACAACTTCGCGCTTTTGACGACATGCAAAGCTCCGTTGCAGCCGTACCGACAAATACGGGGAACACAAGCCAGACCTATTACTCGTATCTGTTCAAAGATGGAGATGCCTATAAACCATACATAGGCACAAGCGTGCCCGACGGAGCCATTCGACTCTATCGTATTACAGTACCAGCCGGAGACACCGGCGCGGATTTAAGCAAGGCCAGCTTCGCCGACGAACGCCGCGTTGAGACAAACCACACGGCATACTACAATTCCTTACCGTTTGCGTTGGTTACGCTACCCGGCTATACAATGCCAGACGCTCCGGACTACGGCGTCGACCTCGAAGTAGAGAGTGCGTCTGGCGGCCTTGATACTGTCGGTCAGCTTCACGCTGTCGAGAAAAGCAACAACGGCTTCAAGATTATCGCGAACGGAACGGCAGATAATGTCATCATCCGCTGGACGCTCGTCAATCCTGATGCATAAGGAGGCATAGAAATGGTCATTGATAAACTCAATAAAATGGGCGCTGTTTACACGCCGGTAAAAGTGGTCGACACAAACATCACGCTCGGCGTTGACGGCAATAGTCTTACCGTCGATGCTACGGAGCACTGGGACGCAGAGCAGAGTATCGTCGACGTCTATACATGTGGTGCAGGACAGCCGCTCACGCTTGACGCGGCAGATGGCGACAGTGGCATCTATAATGTTGCTACAATCGTCATCCCACCCAAAAAACATGAAGTCGTCGAAGCGGGCACACAGGCGAGTGGACAGACAGGCAAGGAAGAGGCGGCTGTAAAAATAGAGACGTTGCCACTCGATATGGAGGCCGTACAGGTTACGCTCTGGCCGTTACCTTTTGAAATTACGGCCCTGACGAGCCAGGAAGACACAGCCGACGAAACGGCTAAATAAAGGAGGAAGCATAAATGGAAGCATTTGTAGTAGACAGTTATCGTAAAGCCGTGGAAGCGGCAAGTGGCGGAAAAAATACCGTCATCCGTGATAAGAATGGCAATCCGTCAGTAATGGTCATTATCCCTAAATTCAAGTTGGAAGATATTGATAGCAGCCTCGGTACGGGCACGCACCCGGCGTTTATCGTCCATGGCAAAGAAGTTCCGGAAATCTATTATCCGAAATTCCAGAATATCGTCGTCGGGGGCTGTGGCATCTCTCAGCCGGGTGTGGACCCGACAACAAGCATTACTTTCGACCAAGCACGTGCTTATGCGCAGGCAAAAGGACCTGGCTGGCACCTCAGCTCGAATGCTGAATGGGCGGCAATTGCCCTTTGGAGCTGGAAAAATGGCACAATGCCGCGCGGTAATAACAACTTCGGATGCGACATCGATGCGCCGTATGAGCACGGTCGTGAAATAAATCAGGACCAGAATCGCACAGCGCGGGTAGCAACTGGCAGCGGGCCAGCATCGTGGTATCACGACGGCACGCCATTTGGCGTTGCAGACATGAATGGTAATGTTTGGGAGTGGCAGGATGGGATGCGCACGGTCGGCGGGTATATCTGGGTCGTGGGCGAAGACGGAACGCCAATGAATAACTTTGACACGCAGAACACGAAGGGAAATAACACCGGCTGGATTGATACCGGCCTTTGCTACAACGATAATAAAATTACTGCCGATAAAGTAGCAACAAATAACTGCGACACAGCGTTTGAAAACATTGCGGCGGCAAGCGGTGTGACGGTACCGGCGTACTTCAAAGCTCTGGCCTTAGCCCCGGTAGCTACGGGACTCCATAGCGACCATTTTTGGACGGGTACAGATTATACAGCAGAGTATCTCCCCATCCGCGGTGGCAACTGGGACATCCAGGCGTATGCCGGTGTGTTCTACCTCCACGTCGGCAGCTTTCGCTCGTACGCGGATTGGGGCATTGGGTTCCGGGCCGCTTATATCCCCGGATAGCCGATTACTGTAACCTGTCAGCCGCGCGATAGCGCGGCTCCATAGTTTGGAGGAACTTATGAATGACACACAAGCGCGACCCAACCCGCTAATAATTCTTGATCGCGCGGAGAAGCTGCTTAGCGAGACTTACACAACGACACGGAGGTATCCGAAAGTCGACCGCTATATTTTGGCCGCCGACACCCGAAAAGCAGCCATGGAATTCTTACAGCTGATTATCCGCGCAGAAAAGAAGTACTATAAGAAGACAACTTTGCAGGATGCTGATATTGTACTCGAAGAAATACGACACTTATATCGATACGCTTACCAGTTGCACTACATACCAGCAAAACGATACGAAATTATGTCACGCTTGACGACAGAGACAGGCAAATTGCTTGGTGGCTGGATTAAGCAGCAGAAAGCAAAGTAAGGTTTAGGGTATTGGCCGTTTTAACCGAGACCCAATAAGCTATCGGGACTAAAAATCCCCATCCGCGGTGGCAACTGGAACAACCAGGCGAATGCCGGTGTGTTCAACCTCAACGTCAACAACTATCGCTCGAACGCGAATTGGAACATTGGGTTCCGGGCCGCTTAGCTCCAAATGCCAAGAAGCCACATGCCCACGTGCCGTGCGGACAGTGCAAGGAGCACAAGGGGCTAATACCCTCGGCTGGAATGAGCCGAAAAAGAGAAAAGCAAACCGCTGCAGCTAGTAGCAATGGCGAACGATGCGGTGATTTTTTTACAGGAGAAACATGAAGCGATATAAAAATATTTACGAAAGGATTTATGACTACGAGAACTTATATGAGGCGTACATTGCAGCAAGACGCAACAAGACGCGAAGAAGCGAAGTCCTATCATTCACGAAAAACTTAGAAGAGAATTTGGTCGCACTACAAAATGAACTAATATGGCACTCATATTGCGTTGGCAGGTATCGGGAATTCTACGTTACAGATCCGAAGAAACGGCTCGTCATGGCGCTCCCGTTTCGCGACCGGGTAGTTCAATGGGCGGTCTATCGGCAAATTAATTACTTGCTCGACAAGCGCTATATTTCGACTAGTTATGCCTGCCGGATTGGTGGTGGCACGCAGAAAGCCGTCCATCAGCTACAGCAGTATATCCGACACACGCCGGAGGAGGTTTACGTGCTGAAACTCGATGTCAGCAAATACTTCTACCGTATTGACCATGACGTCCTACTTAGCATCCTGTACCGAATATTCAAGGACCGTGAACTGCTGGAACTTCTGCGACGTATTATTGACGACGACCAAGGAGGCGGGCTTTTCGGCATAGACATTGAGACAGGAGAACGAGAGACTGGCGTCGGCATGCCCATCGGCAACCTAACAAGCCAGATGTTTGCGAATCTCTATTTGAACGAAGCCGACCAGTACGCCAAGCATAAGCTGCATGCGCGGAAGTATATCCGCTACATGGATGATATGGTTATCGTGAGCAACGACAAAGTGTATTTGCGAGATTGCTGGCGGGCGATGGATGATTTTCTCGCGAGCCATCTTAAGCTAAAGCTGAATCGCAAGAGCACGATTATCAAAGCAAGCAACGGAATAGACTTCTGCGGCTATCGTGTCTGGCGTGACCACATCAAGCTCAGAAAGAAGGCGGCGCTCAAGATGAAGCACCGCCTTCGATGGCTAAAAAGGGCTTATGCTCGCGGAGAAGTAGACATACAGACCGTCACCGCCTCACTGACAAGCTATTTCGGACTATTGTCACATTGCGATAGCTACGAGCTTAGAAAGAGTATACTAAACGCCCTTGTACTGGTTAAAAAGCGAAGAAGGTGAATTATGAGCGAACATGATTTTCAATCGGAAGTACTTGAAAGAATGGGGCGGCTCGAGGAACAGTCTAAGCAGGCGTTGGACACCGTGAAGAAGCTTGAAGAGCAGTTCCAAGAGACAAAGGAGTTGGCCATTGTGGCTGACCAGCGCGGGCGATCCGCGCATCACCGGATTAACTCTATGTACATCATTGCCGGAATTATCGGCGGCATCATATCGTTTATCGTCGACTATTTACGGCATTAAGGAGGTGATGCATATGCATGTAACGACGGACATGATTGTCGGTACGGGTCTCGTAGCTTCTTTGCTTGCTGCTATCTTTTGTGGCGGTAGCACAGAGCTTCAGACGACCATTGGCAGCGGACTAATTGGCTACCTTGGTCGGACAGCCATCGAAGCTAAGAGAGATGGCCTGAAATAACGGCTCTATTGGATTTGAAAGGAGAAATTATATTATGCCCGTATTTGATATTTCTAAATTCCAGCCGGATGACCGCGTCCAAACGCTAAGCAGCCAAGGCGCGGACGGCATCATCGTCAAGATTGGCGAGGCGATGGAACTAGATCCGAAGTTCGTTTGCTTTGTCAATGATTGCGTCGCCTGCGGGTTGCCATACGGCGTTTACTATGTATCGCACGCACATAACGCGGATGAGATGATGCAAGAAGCAAAATGGATTAATGACACAATCTACAGCTATCTCGGCGAGAACAATCTGCCGAAACTCGGTATCTGGTGGGACATGGAGGTTGGCTCTGTCCAGCGTGATGATGTATGGCCTGACCTTCGTGACGCTATCGGGACGATGCAAGCGTGGTATCCTGGCTATGATAAAGTCGGGATTTATGCACAGTACAGCTACTTCACGCAGTATATCGACATGGATGCGCTGGCTTACTACGGCATTCCTGTTTGGGTGGCTCAATACGGCTACTACGAAAACAGCCTAAGGGCAGAATATCCTGCCTGCCATCACGTCGCATGGCAGTTTACAACGCATGGCGAAACGCAGGATGAAAATGAATGGTATGGATTTTAAGGAGGATAATTATGAGCAAATGGACAGAAGTACGTGACGGTATGCTGACAGCATTGGATGCAAGCGATGTAGTAGAATCTGCGAAACAGCAGATCATTGAAAGTTTGAGTAATGAAGGGATGGCAGCACTTGAATCCGTAGCTGATAAGTTTGTGACCCAGGTACAGGCACAGGCCACTTCCGAAACAGGCTGGAATGCCATCCGCGATAAATTCGTGCTACCCTTGCTTATTAATGGGACTATTTGGGCCATTAAATTTGTGCTGAGCAAGAGCACGATTACTGAACAGAAAACCGCATAGCGTCTAAACGCAAAAAGCCCGCAACCTCAGAAGAATAATGAGGTTGCGGGTATATCTCTTTAATACAATCAGTCGAAAACGCTTGACAAAACAACGGAATAGTAAAAAAGAACGTTCTCGATTCTTTTGAGAGCGTTCTTTTTTTGTTGCAGTCAGTGCGCCAATATAGTATCATAAAAATAACTAGCGAATATTAGTTCGGGAAAGGAGAGAGACGTATGATTAAAAGTAAGCATGGCGCCTATTATGTCGTCATTAAATACAAGGATTTACAAGGGCGATCCAGGCAGAAGTGGTACAAGTCTGGAACGAATTATCGGGATGCCGTGAAATTGGAGAGGAAGATTTTGGCGGCTCGTGATGCCGGGGAACCCATCGTTTCAAAGACGGACATGCCGACACTCGAAGGCTTTCTTTCTACTTGGCTTGATACTACTATAAAGCCACCGGCGCGGGCTGGCGGGACGTACGAAAATTACAGCCTTTGCTCTCACAAGGCATGCAAGTATTTAGGGAAGACCGCCTTAAATAAGGTTACTCCGCTTCAGCTATCGGTTCTATTCAAAACATTACAGCAAGACGAAGGGCTGTCGGTAACCTATGTACGCATGATTCACAGAGTTCTTCGCGCGGCATTTAACACGGCTATTCGCTGGGACCTTATCACAAAAAATCCGTGTCTTATGGCGGACGTTCCTTCTCCTGCGCCGTCACCGGCGGTGGCACTTGATAAAGATCAGGCAATGGGCTTGCTGAAGCAGAGTGAAACCATATCCAAGAAAGCTAATATTGTCGTCGCATTGGGGATGCTTTGCGGATTGAGGGAAGCGGAAATGTGCGGGCTTCGCTGGAACGATTATGATGCGGATACGGGAGAATTGCATATCAGACACAATTTGAACGCCCGCGTCTTGGATAACATTGACCACTCGCTTTATGAAGTCTGTATCCCGTGCGGCAAAAAGTACCTGGTACTGGATAAGTTAAAGACGGAGTCTTCGGCAGATACGATTATCCTGCCAGAGTACGTCCAAAAGCTTTTCCGCAGCCAGCACATATGGTACGGAACTTGCCGTCTGCGATTAGGCCCGGCCTTTCATGACATTGGATTCATCCTCTCCCATGAAACAGGACTACCAATCAGTCCGCAGTCTGTCTATTATACCGTGCAGCACGTATGGGAAGCGTATAATAAAAATCACGAAGACAGCCCGCTGCCAAAGATTAGGGCACATGATTTGCGCCACACCGCAGCCACGTTATTGCTTGAGGCGGATGTAGATATCAAATACGTCAGCCGCCAGCTCCGGCATTCATCGACCGTCATCACTCAGAACCTTTATCAGCACGTTACCAGACGGGCCGCCTCTAAGACAGCTGACGTTATGGATGCCCTGGTAAATTCAAATATCTGAGTTCAAGGGTGGACAACGGGGTGGACAACGCTACTTTTTCCTACTTTTGGACAAAAAAATAAAACCGCATGGGATACTATAAACAGCATAACCATGCGGTTTTTATCTGGCGGAGCGGGTGGGATTCGAACCCACGAGACCTTTCGGCCTAACTGATTTCGAGTAGGATGACTTTTATGACTAAGATGTCCCAGCTAGTCCCATTGCGCATGGTTAAGCGGTCGCGTCTGTCAACCCGCATGGTTGTCACAACGGGAAAAACGGGGTTGGGGTAGAAAATGGGGTAGACAAAACACGAATTTTAGCCCCTGTTTTCTTGAGAAAATATCTCATCCATAGCATGGGCCGTTTTTTTGGCAGCGGTTTCTGTGACGTGCTGGTACAGGTTCTGGGTGGTAGTTGTCGAGCTATGGCGCAGCTGACGGCTGACGTATTTGATGTCGATGTTTTCTTCGAGCAGCAGTGTCGCTGCGGTATGACGCAGATCATGCGCACGGATTTTAGGGAGTTGGCCATCCGGGTGGTCTCGGTTATAGGCCGACCGTACTTTCTGCACCGTGTAGTAGATTTTATGAGGGGAGTACGGGATGCCGATATCATCGCAAAGGATGAATTTATCATCGTGGAAGGCTGGCCCTGTCTGCATCTTCTTTTTGATATAGATGAACCGGAGTTTCCGGATCCGGTCCTGCACGTATTGCGGCAGCATAATGTAATCATTGGAAGACTCGGTCTTGGTTTTGTCCAGGACCATGGCTTTTTTGCCTTCTGCCGGTCGATAAAAATATTCGTACTGCTTTGGATCAATCCCCGTAGCATACCGTTCTGACAGATTGTGCCGGATGAACAACTTGCCTTCCGCTTCTTTATAGTCCTGCCAGCGAAGCGCACAACTTTCGGCGTCACGCAAACCACAAAGCATTCCCAGTGCGATGATTGTATTCGCATACGGCCCTTTCCTTTCTGATTGAGCCAGGAGCGCCATCGCCTGGTCCCTAGTCAGGGCAACTGCCGGAGAGGGGGTGGGTGAAGGCACGTCGGCATTGAGGCAAGGGTTTTTACTCAACATATCCCATTTTACCGCTTTGTTGAAGGCCGCCCGCAGTACGCGGTGAATCATACGGATCGATGTAACAGAAAGGCCATCTGTTTGAAGCTTGCGGTATGATTTAGTAATCGTAACTGGCGACAGCTTCGTTAATTTCACGGCCCCGATGAGGGGCGTTATTTTTTTTACACAGAATAAATAGTTTTCGTAAGTTCCAAGCGATTTGGCGGGAGGCTTGACGGCTGTTTCCAGCCATTCGGCCAGATACCCGCTGACGGTCGGCTCGTCGTTGCGGCTGTAGAATATTTCTCCGCTATCCCGGCGGGCTATGAGCTCTCGTTCCAGCTTCTGGGCGTCCCGGTAATTAGTGCCAGCTGATGTCCACTTACGTTTAACAGTTCCGAATTCGTCTTTATATTTGATAACCACATAGTAGGAACCGTGCTTTTTTGTAATCATAATACCCCTTCTTTCGTGCAGAATTAAGAACGATTGTTCGATTGTCGATGTGAAAAATTACCCCCGTCCCAAGTGGATGGGGGATTTTTTCTGTTGCTTGAACCAGTCGGAATTTCTGACAAGTTCAAGCAAATCATGATATACTACAGGTAGCCAGCTTATACAAGCCCCAAAAGGAGATGATGAGCATGATCCATAGTGTCAATACTGAAAGAGCCGTTCCGGAAATCGTAGCAGTCCTGCACAAGTACCAAATTCCCATTGCACTTGTTGCCCAGGTGTTCGATAGAGTGATGCATGATATTAATGCCAATACGGTCCCTTATAAGCCTAATTTGGATAATATCAGCGATTTGGCAATTTCTGATACAACGGATAGTGTGACAGAACCTAAAGGTTGAATTTTGCTCTTTGTTTCTTCCCAAATAGTGTGATTCCTAATGTTGTCGAGATAATTTCGCCCGAATGGGGTAATATCAATTACATATCCCTCGGACCCTTCGACAAGTCCTGCATCGAACAAATATTTTAAATGGTAAGCAATAACCGTCTCTTCTGTTTCCGAGAATTCTTTAAAAAAGTAAATAGGTGAGAAATTTTTATTTCCATCTGTTATTTCTTCTATTCTTAACAGCAGGTCTCTAATAATATCGTAATTTAATTTCATATTTGGCAGCCTTCCAACCGTTTCCTATTCCGATAGGTGACGGGATTTTTTTGCCGTTTTGCGGGCGCCCACATTATAACCAACTCAATTTTTCTATTCCATCAATATCAAATATCTTCCACGTTTTATCTGGTAATCTACTCAGTTTTAATATAAGAGGAGCTGAAGTATAACGCTTAGTATTTGTTATAGTGATTTGTATTTCGGCTTTATCGTCTGATATTTTTTTAGTTTGATTAATTTCCATTGAAAGAGAATTTTTATTGTCATAAATTGGGGCTAAAATAGATTTTTTCTTTACCGTATTACCGGTTATCAAATCGTTAATATCTTGTTTTGTTTTGGATATCATTATGGGCAATGCTATGTCAGCTAATGCTTTGGCCATTTCAGAGTATTCGCTGTTTTTCACTTGAGGGCTGTTTACAAATTCCGTTTGAATGTATTTATCAATGGATTTGTATAGGATTTTGTCGATATCAATATGCTGATATACCGTGTTTACATCGTGATTTATTACTGCCTTTTGTAAAATTTTCATGGTGTACTGTGGTGTTTTTGTATATACACATTCATAGTACCAAAATCCTACAATGACTAACACTAATAAGGCAGCCATCCCGACAAAAATCTTCTTCGTTTTAGTATTTATCATATGAGGTCACGCCTTTCATTATAGCTTTCCTCTTAACCCTACGATTTTTTCTAATATCCGAGCTGGCATTGTTTTGATTTCTTTATTTGAATTTCATATTATAGCATTTATAAAACAAGTAATTTGCCAGAACCATGCCATTGGTCCCTGGCAGAATCTGTTGCGTTCCGCCTTTAGCGGGGCCACTCGCTAAAAAGATTCCGTTAAAATTGAACATAAAATGATAATTAGAAACTTTAATAATAACTTCTTTAGTGTCATAGTTGTAAAAAAGCTTGCATTCTTCCTTAGATACAACTTCATCTTCATACCAAGCGTTGTATACATCGGCTTGAATAACATAAAACGGCGGGTCATATCGAGTAACGGCAATACTATTGTTATCTACGTATGAAGCCATGTTTATCTTGGAATATACTTTACGGTATCTTTCTGGAGAATCGTCTAGATATATAGCAAAGCAGGGCAAGACGATGCTCCATAGCAGCATAACTAATACTAAAAGCTTTTTCATAACATCACCTTAGCTATAGCTTCCCGCGCAGTTCGACGACCTTTCCTAAAATCCTAACTGGAAGCTGTGTAATTTCGTCGTTAGAGTAATAGTGTGGTTCATATACAGAAATGTTATTTGCAATCAAGGTGATACCGTCTTTTTGCTTCTTGACTCGTTTCACGGTAGCGTCATTCCCGTTGATCAAGACGATGGCGATGTCTCCCGATTCCACGTCTTCCTGCTTTCGGACAATGACAACATCACCTTCTAGAATGCGGGGCTCCATAGACGCTCCCTTGACCTTGAGAGCGAAGAAGTCCCCGGTAGCCGCCATTTCCTTGGGTATTTCTTCATAGTCGATGATTTCTTCTATGGCGTCGATAGGGATACCCGCGACAACGCGCCCTAAAACCGGAATGCGAACTCCTTTGTTGGATGGATTTTTACTTTTTATTTTTTTTACATCGGATTTACCCAGCAAGTAGTCAATAGATACGTCAAAAAACTGGGACAGTTGATCCAATTTTCTAGTTGGCTGGTTCTCTCCGTTTTCCCATTTTAAGTAAGTCGTTCTACCAACTCCCATGATTTTTGCAACTTCTGACTGGGAAAGCCCTTTCGCCTCTCTAAGTTGCTTTAAGCGATTACCAGCGTTCATTTTTATCACCTCTGCTTTATATTATATGTTATTTTAAATTACTTAAATAGATGTGATATTAAATAACAAGATGGCTGAAAATAGCTTGACACGTTATTTAAAATAACGTATAATACGGTTAGAAGGTGATTTAAAGTAACTGAAAGGAGGCGGGATAATGAATAGAATTAAAGAACTACGAGAAAAAGCCAAGTTTACTCAAGCCGAGCTGGCAAACTTATTAGGCGTCAGTAGAGTCGCTGTAGCACAGTGGGAGCGCGGCGAAAACAGCCCGCGTGTTGATACACTGATTAAAATGTCTAAGCTATTTAAAGTCACAACTGATGATTTATTACGCCTTTAGACGTGATTTAATATAACACATAAGGAGGAAGCAGCATGAAAAAAGGAGCGGAATTATGCCAGGTTCATCGGCATAGAAAAGAAGCACTCTTGCGGCTTGTTAAAAACATGAAAATGAGTGAACTCGATGATTTAGATGGGATTACTTCAATTTCTTTGATTGTTGGAGGTGATTCCGTTTTAGGTGGAGATCAATGTAAGTTGCGTAAGGAAGTGCAGTTATTTCATGAGGATAAATACCTCTAAAAAAGGTAGAGGTGATTACATGATTCACAGCGATGAAATTTACTCCGTATCCCAGCTGGCCAAGATTTTAAAAATCAGGCCGCGGACGCTGTACGTCATGGTTCGGAATAGGCAGATTCCGTACTTCAAGGCTGTCGAAAGCGGGAGTATCCGCTTCGCCGGCTGGCAGATTAAATCTTGGATTGATGAAAGGGAAAAAGCATGTTCCCAGGAACCCTGATTCTATTGTACCGAGAATGGAGGGAAAGAAAAATGCCAGGAATCGCAACGAAAGCAGCTAACTCCGTATTCTACAAGGCACGGATGGAGGCCAAAGAAGAAAATGAAATGCTTAGCAGCCGTGAAGGCGCGGCCGAAGTCCTCGGTATCGACCGGACCCGGTTGGCCCGAATCGAACTGGGAACCCTGACACCGTACCCGGAAGAAGCGGTACTAATGGCCGACGCATACAACGCGCCGAATCTGATGAACTACTTCTGCACAGCGGAATGCCCGATTGGCAAGCGCATCATGATGCAGGCCGACCTGGAGCGGCTTGACAAGATGGCCATCGACATACTGGCTGCGGTCCACGGAGTCGCCAACGTCAGCGACGCAGTACTTACCATCGTCGCCGACGGCAAAGTCAGCGGCGAAGAAATGGCCGCGCTGCAGAAGGTGTTGGAAAATATGCAACAGGTGGCCAAAGCGGCGTCGGAATTGCAGATCTATATCTCCAAAGCGAAAGGAGGTGTCAGAAGGTGAAGACCATGAAGATTTACGAACATGGGTTGATTAAGCCGCGCTTCCGGATGATCCGGACGGGGCTGGCCATCGCCATGGCCTTCGGGGTCGGGATGTATGTCGGCAGCACTACACCCTGGGTCGACGCGGAAACCATCGCCAATGATACGGCTGTCGTCCATGTCGTGGAACCCGGCGAAACGGTCTGGGATATTGCCCGTCCAGTCGCAGATGCCCAGGGCATGGACATCAGGGAAGTCGTATACCAGCTGGAAATCAACAACAACCTGGACGACGAATGCACCCTGAGGCCTGGCCAACGACTGATTATCAGGTACTAAAAAAGGCCGCTGTCTGCACCACCAGACAACGGCCACATACCAAAAAACTCGATTTCATTATAACAGATATTTTGTTTGAAAAAAAGGAGAGCATTATGAAAATTACTCGGATTCATCTCGAAAACTTCCGGGGCCTTACCGAACTGGACCTGAAACCAGATGGCAAGAATGCCATCATTTACGGAGCTAATGGCACTGGCAAGACCACAGTTGCCAATGCTATCATTTGGGCTCTTTTGGATATGCCGGCGACAGGGGAAAAGGACTTCAATCCCAAAACCGTTGGAGCGCATGACCTTCACCATGTTGTCGAACTGACCGCCCAGGCCGATGACGGGTCTCTCCACACCTTGCGGAAAGATTTCTTTGAAGTGTGGACCCGGAAAAAAGGCGCACAGAATAAGGAATTCTCCGGTCATCGGACTGAATACAGCATCAACGGGATTCCTTTCAAGAAAGGGGCCTATAACAAAGCGGTTGAGCGCCTCTGCGGGACCTCGCTGGAGAACGTCAAAAAGATGATGGTCTCAGGCCATTTCCTGGATGATCTGAGCGTCGATGAACGCCGGCAGACCTTGTTCGATATTTGTGGCGACGTCAGCGACGAAGAAGTCATGCAGGCCGAAGGGCTGGAAGACCTGCCTGCTATCCTGGCTATCCCAGGGACAGACGGGCAGACCTATGACACGGCGGAATATTTGAAGATGGCCAAGGCACAGCGCACGCAGCTGAATAAAGAATTGACGCTTATCCCGGCGCGAATTGACGAAGTTGATAAAAGCATCCAGACTGGGCCCCCGGTTCCGGCGGAAGAAGTGGAAACGTATCGGGCGAAGTTTGTCAACCAGCACAAGGCCGTTGCCTTGGAGCTCAATACCATGATGAGCCAGTCGGGTAAGACCCAGGCTATTGCTGCGGCAAAGGCCGCCTTCTCGGATGCGGCCCGGGCGTATGATGAGAAAATTCACCAGCAGAACGCCGGGACGTATCAAAAGCTGGAGGCCATGGCCGCGAAGCGCCGCGAACTGTCTGACCGGGAAGAAGATTTGCTCAATCAAATAAAATCGCTGGAAAAGGAACATGACCGGCTCTACGACATGCGTAATGACTTGCTACAGGCCTATGCCGATGTCGATGCTCGGCAATGGGACACGGACCTGGAAGTATGCCCGACGTGTCATCGGGAGCTTCCGCCGGAACAGATTGGCCAGCTGAGAGATGAATTCAACCAGAAAAAGAGCCGGGAAAACGAAGCGATCACGGAAAAAGGGCCGCAGG
>ERZ1023614.412-NODE-412-length-13895-cov-7.265390_pt1 | contig 13895 bp, 20 predicted proteins | sample MGYA00380327_ERZ1023614 | MGnify/ENA primary metagenome ERZ1023614 (study PRJEB33179, sample SAMN07448978) | human gut metagenome | biome: Human-gut; feature: Human associated habitat; material: Faeces | host: Homo sapiens | place: India: Bhopal | collected...
GTCTGGCAAATATCCGCGTGAACATGCTTATACTCTTACTTATTCCAAGAAAGCAGTTAATGAAGCACAAAAGAATTACGAACTGGCTAAAAAGTTGTGGGGAGATGAAAACGAAAACCAATAAAGCGATTTCATTACTCCAGTGCGGTGATTTAAAAGCCGCACTAGCAATATTCTCTACCTTTCGCATAGGGTTTACCAAAGAAGAACAGAGAACCTTGAAAATAGCAAGTGAAAGTCTTTCTGGTAATTCTTCTTTCTACCGCCAACTTGGAATTGACATCGACAAGGAGATAGAGAAAAGCAAGTCTATTATTACATCGAAGTACTTGAAAATGAAATAGTTAAACAAAGTTTAAGCCATGCATATTTCTAATTTAACTTATTGGTAATCAATATATTATTTGTATCTTTACATATCAAAAATAACAAATTAATCAATAAGAGCAATGAAAACAATGACTTTTAAAATAGAACAAAAGACATTTAAAGTAATAAATGGTAAATCTTCCATATCTGTTTATGACAAACAAAGCCGTATTAGCAAGTTACTAAAGCTTGCAAAAGAACATGGATTTGAAGTACAATATAAATATTAGAGCAATGAATATTACAAAGGAAACAATTAGCAAATTGAACCAACTTGGTTACAATGTTTGGGCAGATGATAGGTACGGTTTTGTCGATATGAACGATTATAATAGTGCTACCCACATAGGTATAGGAACAAAAAGTCACTCGGATGACTGGTTCTGCAAGTCGTTTAAAACTCCAAAGGAAAAAGAAGTCACTGTTGAATGGGTGCTTGATAAAATCAGTAAAGAGAATAGATATAAAAGTTTGTACGAATATCTTCAAAAGATAGCAGATAAACATAGTATTAGCATATATCCTGCATCTTATGGTATAGGAGTTGCTTCTTTGTTCAATCGAAGTAAGGACATTGAAATGGTTTCTAATAAACTTCATTCTTTGGGCTTAAAATTTAAAAATGAATTGTCGCAAGGTGGTTGGGTTTATCGTTTCATTGTAAGTAAGGATAGTGAAAACATGAGAGTTCTTGAATCACTTAAATCAGCATAATATGAGCAAGATAGAACAAATGACATCCGAGCTTAACCAGATATTACACTCTAATACCTACCAGTTTGAGATTGATACAGAAGATATCGTTTTTGGATTCAAGAGCACCATAAGAAAGCGTACCAAAGATTTAGCGAAGGCACTTAAGTTAGAGCAAAATGTGACAAAAGATTGTGGACGTTTCCTGTCCGATACGGTTAGAATCGTATCTGTAAGAATATACAAGAACGGTGAGTTGAAAAAAGAACTTCATGCTAAAGAAATAACAGCAACGTATAACGGATAAAATATAGAGAAATGAAAACATTGAAAAAATTAACAAGCAAAGAAAGCTTTGCTATCCTGAGAGAAATCGAAAGCAGAAAATGCCCAGATGGGGTTAAGTATTCCGAATGGAGAGAAGAAAAAGATAGACAACAGACAGAAGCCATCAGAAATTTAGTTCCCGAAGTCGGGCTAGGTTGTACCGTATGTTACTATTCTGATAGGAGAGCAGCTACTGTTACCAAGATTATTTCTCCATGCAAGATTGAGGTTACATTTAATCAAACGGAATGTATCGACTACTATGCTGGTGATTATAGGATTTTACCAGAACTTGAAGGTGGTGCAAAGGTATTTACTAAAAGAAGAAATGGCCGTTGGGTGGCAGATGGTCAAGCGTACAAGGATGGTGTTTTGCTTATGCTTCATTATCAAAGTCATTATATTGATCCACATTTTTAGCATTAAAATCAATGAAAGCAAATAAAATCGTATTTTTATACCAACCTTGTATGGTAATTGTATGTGAATCAATAGAGAGCCCTAATTCCAAAGACCTGGGAACAAACGATCTGAGGGAATATGCTAGAATAGTTAGATTTTCATATGAAACAAATTTTTTCCCTTATTTTGAATTTATCCCTGCTGGTTCAATTGAATGGACTAAGCATGCAGATATGCTTAGTAAGGACCAAAGAGATAGCATAGAAAAATGTTCCCAACAATTGCGGGAAGAGGATAAAGAGCGGATTGATTATTTCAACAAACTAAAAGAAGCAAGTATAAAATCACATAACCAACATAATAATAAGCAATGAAAACAACTGTAAAAGTGTATTTAAGAGATGAACAAGGTAATGAAGACTACTTCATTACTCCTATTAACTTATCAGAGCAAGAAGCTCACAAGTACTATCTAGGTAACATCTTCAATATGGGGTGCGAAACAGATCACATGATGAAATGCTACAAAGTTGAGACAATAAAATCATCAAATTAGATAAATTTATGACTAAAAGTGATTGTTTTTACTTCATATTTTGTATTTTTACACCATAAAATTAAAGCAATGAGGATTTACACAAGTTATTTCGGGAATTACAGAAAACTAGCAGCTGCAAACGTAAAAATGATATGTGTTGCGCTAGGGAAGCCAAGATTTTATAATGCACCTCAGATCATAGAGGTGGCACCAAGAAGATACATGTTGGATGATAAATGGACTTATGAAGAGTACACGAATATGTATTTGAATGATGTCCTTGCAAAAGTCAATCCGCAAGAATTGATTCAAACTATCCAGCGACTCAGTGAAGACAAAGACGTCGCTCTCTGCTGTTACGAAAAACCGGGTGATTTCTGCCATCGTCATATTTTGGCAAAATGGCTTACCGAAAAGACTGGCATTGAAATAACAGAGTTTGGAGTAGTTGAAAAAAAAGAACCTAAATACGAACAAGCAAGTTTGTTTGAGATATGAATAGAGTAATTAAATTCAGGGGCAAAAGTCTTAATACCTCAATGTGGGTATATGGCGATTTACAGCAGAAAGGCAAAAGGTCCTTCATTGAGTATGAAGTAAATCCAGAGACCGTCGGGCAATTTACCGGATTGTTTGATAAGAACGGAAAAGAAATATATGAGCATGATTTAGTTGAATGTGCTGGCGTATTATGTGAGGTAGTGTATAGTGATAAAATCGGTTCTTTTGTGCTATTAGAAGTTCTGTCTCAAAATCTTGGGAACAAACCAATAGGGCAAATGATGGATATGTTCGGAATTAGATATGCAGGTAATATTTATGACAATCCGGAATTATTAGCCAACCGTCAATAGCGTTTGATGGGATGCTGTCAAATTTGCCAAGCAAGCGGTGGTTTGACAGCATAGTTAAAAGGGAATTTAGCAAAGATGGTCTATGCGTCGGACTGAAAATCCGAAGAACAAGGTTCGAATCCTTGAGTTCCCACAGTCTTGTATCAATGAACGCACCATTTTCTAAAATTTGAGGTTGTTATGGGAGCAACCGATATATAGAAGAAAATAGTAGATTGAGAGAGTATGGTAAAACCCATATAAGTCCAAAGGGTATCAATCAAGGTGGATCTTCACAAAATCATGTGAATGTTGACTGTGACTACATGGCGGTTCATAATGTTGGCAGCTTGGAATAGACAAGCATTTGCGGGAATAGCTCATTGGTAGAGCGTTGGCATTCCAGCCAAAGAGTGGGGTTCGATTCCCTGTTTCCGCTCGAATGATACAGTGGCGGAACAATGAGAGACGCTAAAGCTGAGACATACTTATAGATAGGTTGCGGGTAGTCGGACATGTGACAGAGTGCAATCGAAAGATTGACGGAAATAAACAGGAGTCCCGTGTAAAATGAAAAAGACAATGTATGGGTTGGCGAAACTACACCAACGGTCAATAAAACTACGTGAAACCCCTATCATGCAGGTGTAAGTCCTGCCTGTGTCATTTATTGGAGATAGCAACCTGCAAGGAGCAGGCTTTGTTTGCTAAACAGAAGGTTCGTGAAAACGAATAGAGGTCGGAACTCTGCATCTCCGCGAATGCCGTTCAACTCGGCTCGTTGATTGAGGTTGTGGTAAGTAACAGAAAGGTTCGACTCCTTTCTTTAGTCGGTACTGTAACAATCTGACAGCGTGGAAAGACACGCAAATTTGGTGGTATGGCGGAATTGGTAGACGCTAATCAAGATGTGAGGTGAAAAATTCCATGATAACCGTTAATAACCAAACCGGCAACATGCGAGACATCTTAGGAATGACTGACTTAAAATCAGAAAGCCGCAAAAACACCACTCATGCAGGTTCGATCCCTGCTACCACCACTAAGGGATAAAATGGTCATAGGGTGCTAAGACTAATGAACGGAAGTTCCAAGTGCGCATAGAAATGGAAGTCATCAAGACCGTGCCAGAGACAGTTAGTAGGGCAAGCAGAAAACTTAACTGGACGATACTTGTGTAGGTTCGACTCCTACTTATCCCTCAACCCTTATAGTAGCGATAAGCAAAAGCAAGAACATTAAAACTTGTACAGTTTACGGGGTGATGGAAATTGCCATCTGACACGACTGAAAGAAGCCGAATAAATTGCATAGGTGTTCTTGCAAATAGCTTGAAGAATAGTTAGATTTGTGTTAAGCCTGCCGGGAATACGCCCGGTAGGCATTTAGTGCAAAATGTATATGAAGTTATATACAACTTAAATATATGAACGATAAAGGACTAATAAGAGCATGTGAAAACTCCGGCTGTGGTTGGAAGTGTTGTTCGTTCGGATCAGACGGACATATTGTAATTTTGCCCCATGAATTTGACGGGCATGAAAAAGAAATCTCCCATTTACAGATTATAGACGATGATTACTTTGGCGGTAAAAAGGTAAAATGTATCGCTAAAGATTGCAAATCATGTGACAATGGTTACAAGCCTATTATGTGTCGTACTTATCCTTTGTGGGTAAAATCAGTGAAAAAAAGTTTTGTGTTTCGTAGTGGTAAGTGTCCGCTAAATAATGAACAACTTGCTAAACATAAGGAGTTTGTATTAGACATTTTCAACAATTACAGAAAAGTGCTGTTGCCTGAAAATGATATAGACACATTCCTTTCAAAAGCATGGATTGACCGTTACGAACCGCTGTTCCCAATAAAGAAGGAAAGCACAGAGTACAAGATGCAGGTCAAATCTTTATCTATGTCTGATATATCAGATATTGAAAAGATGGAGCAGACGCTTCTTCGCAATCCAGATATGTGTTTCGCATCAGAGCCGGAAGACATAGCCAAATGCTTGGAATCAGGTTGCAGTTATGGGTTATTCGTAAATGACAAGCTGGCTGCCTATTCTCTTGCATACTTCACAGAATACGGTACTGCCTATGTGGATAAATGCTTTGTTCATTCTGATTACAGAGGGAATGGATTCCAGTACGTACTTCTCAATTCTAATATTGCTAAATTAATATCTAATGGGGTCCAGGAAATCTATGCCATGGTCTCACCGAAAAATGAAGCAAGTATCAAGAGTTTCATTAATGCAGGATTTTCTTTTAAACGAGATAGCAAATACAAAGAGATTGAACGTTTAATCTTAAAGTGGGAACTATGAAAGTTGTTGTCTATACCAAGAATATAATAGAGAACATTGAAAAGGCGCAAAGCTTTATTAATGTTCCTATCTCGTTAATGTTCAAAGATTTCTACGAGGATATTTATGGACATATCGCGGATAAAATAAACAATAAGATTTTTGGGCTTCATTTAAAAGATAGTATATGTTATTCTATTGGCAAAGCGACAAAAGATAATAGTGGTGCCGTGGTGACATCATTTACTGATGTTTGGCAATATCTTAATATCAATGGTATCGCATGTCAAGGAATACATAATTTCTACATTCCGATTAATGCTTGTGATAATAGAGAAGGTTTAAGTTGTTATGAAGCAAGTAAGTTGGCCAATGAAATAAGAATGATTTCAAGCTCCCATATATATGGCTTGATTACTTCTGGATGTCTGAATGAAAACCATCCCTCGGAAAAAGAATTGTACCGTATTTGGAAAAGCCTACGCGATAATATTGAATCTATTAGTTTGGGTGGTAGCTTTTGGCTTGGACAAGAAACTAAGATCCCAGAATTCATAAGCGATGTTCGTATTGGTGAATATATGCTGTTTGGCACAATCCCATATTGTGATTATGAGGTGAGAAAAGGTCTTAATGGCATAGAAATCGAAACAAGGGTTATAGGTATTTACCCAGAACGTAATCAATTGATTTTGGATTGTGGCTATTCAATGGTAGACTTAGATAAGTGTCAAATTAGTGATTGTACCAATTTGAAGTTTGTAGATAGTTCTAGTGAATACTCAATTATGGAGTGTGACCATGTCTCAGATTATTGCATTGGTGATGTGGTTACGTTTGTTCCCAATTATAAATCATTAGTCAAGTTGAGATATGCAGAACATGAATATAGATAAACCTTGGATTGATTATATATCCAATCGTACATTTGGCATGGAACTGGAGTTTGCCGATGGTGACAAACAACGCATCCCGCTTCCATCCGGTTACAAGTGGACGGACAACAAGTTGACCATGATGAACAATTCGGATGGTTCGGCAGTTACGCATCACGGCCAGTTCGGTGGTGAGATAAACACCCGTCCATACCATTACTGCGCTGAAGACCTTCAGGAGTTGAAAGACTTCATTCATACCATGAAAGATGCGGGAAGCTATCTTATGTGGAATGAAGGCTTTGATGCGCATCTGTACATCAAGGATATGGACCTGGATGTTATCAAGCGTATGTTTGTCCTCTCTTATTATACTGCATATCCAATCAAACGGATATTTGATATTGCGGAGTGGTGGGAAACAAAATATCTCGTACCAAGCCCTCCTTGGGATGTAGTGAAGCGTGTATTGGAAGCAGATACTATTGAGAATCTACTGAAAGTTTTTAGCAATGGTTCAGATCGAGGACACATCCGGTACTGGCTTAATTTATGTTCTATTGAAAAGATAGGAACGGCAGAATTTAGGATCTTCAATAGCTCCTGGGATTTCGATAAAATACTGGAAACAATCAAATTCATGTATTCGTTTGTGGAGTACGCCTACCTGCATGAAGATATGGAAGAGTATAAGCAACTCACCACAATTGATAGGTGCCTTGAAGTGTTCAATATAGACTATTCTAAGGTTCCCCAAAGACATAAACCGTTACTTTGGGCAGCAGAACACTCGGATAATGTTACAATAGTAGGCTCCATGTTTAAGAAATCCAACCGTATGCTTTCCTTTATCAAGAAAGAGGCTTCCAAATTCGATGTAGCCCATGTGGTAAACTCGTATTATATGGATATAGAGCAAATACTTACCAACCGTGAGATTAAGGTGTATACAAAGGAGTATTTTATCTACATGATGTATAAGGCAATCAAGGGAGAGATAAAAGAACTGCGCTTTAATGAAGAATATGAGTTTCTAAGTATTAAATCTGAAAATCCTGCTGAAATTATTGCCACTATTCACCTTTTTAATGCCATCAAAAAGCATAAGAATTCACAGGATATTTATCACAAATCGCTTTATGACGATTTTATGGCAAAGTTAGAGCATTACCATAAGAAGTATACGGAACGTTATCAAAAGCTAGTAGATAACCTTAAAAGTAAGTCTATTGAAGTGCTTTATTGTGCTGATATATCGGATGCGATTCTTAACTGTAAAGAGGATGATATACTAATCTATCAGAATGAATTTCATTCCGGAATGAAAGCTACGAGTAACGCATTGCAACGTTTCTTATTGGATGATTTTGGATCTCAAGAAAGAACTAAAACGAAATATGCAGAAATAGATGAAGAACAAGTTAATTACATGGCTCTCTCGCAGCATGGATTTATGGGCAGAAGAGAGGTATTCAAAGACCAACGCACATATATTTGGTCTAATGTGGTAGAAAGCGGAGATAGTAGCTTTAACAAGCGAACTATCGTTCCTTTAAAATATAAACGGCTTCCGGATGATTATATGCTTACGGATAAAAGCAAACTCCGGTTTGTACGTGCTTCTATGGCAGAGATTGATTATCTGCGTATGATTTACTTGAAAAAGGGTATTCTCCTCGGTTCTGCACCATTCTGTTACTTATGGTTCTTGGATGATTATGTGTTTGGGGCTTGTATGTTTGATTTCCTGAAGGTAAGCAAATACGGCATGGATACAGTTTGGATGAAGTCGGATTTCGTGATAGACCATCCATTGCCCAAATTGAGTAGATTGCTAATTATGGGTGTACTTTCGTCAGAGTTCAAAGATGAATTGGACATAAGATATAAACATGAATGTGGAGTGATTGCTACTTCTGTATTTACCGATAAACCGGTAAGTATGAAGTATCGGGGAGTGTTTAAACTGCATGAACGCTGTGTTGGTAAACTCCATTACATACAAGATGCAGGCATTCGTGGCAACTTAGATGATATTTTAAAAGATTTTGTGAAAAAATACGGTGATGAGCCGAGAAAGGAATAATATATGGGAAAATTCAAGATAGCGGAAGTGCAATTATCTGACATTAAACTGGTCAAGAAAAATGCGCATTTCATGCAGCAGGACACGTTTAATGCCTTAGTGAATAACATTCGTAGAGACGGTCAATTATCGTCTGTACCATTCTGCGTAAAGCATTCGGATGGCTCTTATACGGTGGTGAGTGGTAATCACCGAACACAAGCGGCAAAAATGGCTGGGCTTACTTCCATCCATGTTATGTACATAGATGAAGAGGAGACTACAAACGATTGGTTGCTGGCAACACAATTGTCACATAACAGTATAGTTGGGCAAGACGATGCGGAGATTTTGAAGCAATTGCTTGATGAAATAACAGATGTCGCACTGAAAGAATATGCGCATATCAGTAATGAAGTTCTGGAAAGTGTGAAGGACATTAACTATACGGTTGAAATGCCGAATAACGAAATCGTTCCTGTAACTCTTATGTTTGTTGATACTCAGAAAACCGCATTCGATAAGCTGATGGAAACATTGGATTGCTATTCTGAAAAAGAACTTGGCAATCTTACTTTGGTAGATATGGATACAATGCACCGGTTGAATGAAGTATCGGCTAAAGTACAGGCTAAGTATAAAATCAAGGCACAGGCTTTGAGTATTTGCAAAATGTTGGAAATTGTAAATAATGTATTGGAGGGTAATGCGGATGGAGAAAGATAGAAAATACAGGTTGAATACAAGGCAAAAGAAAACATTGTTTCTAAAAGCCCTTGATGCAAGACTTCTCAATGTGACGAAAGCATGCGAGGCCGCAAGTATATGTCGTTCTCTTGCTTATAAATGGAGAGAAAATGACCCCGAGTTTAAAGCGAAATGGGAAGAGGTTGAAGAAGCGTTCAAAGACAAAATAGAAACGTGTATGTTCACAAAAGCTATTACGGAACAGGACAATACTATGCTTATTTGGCTAAGTAAAACTAAGCTTCGTGATAGAGGCTACGTAGAGAAGATTGAACAGGATTTGAACGTGAACCCGTTTGAAAAACTTATGCAGGAATTGCCAGATGATGAAGAATGACAATAGCAGATGAAAAATCTTTGCGGAAAATCAAATCATGGACAGAAGACTGGAATAGGTTTGTGCGTGATGCTCTTAAAGCTCGTTTGGATAAGGAGCAACAGGATATTATTTCATCTGTGCAGTACAATCCTATGACAGCTGTTGCATCGGGAACAGCTCGTGGTAAGGACTTCGTGGCGGCTTGTGCATCTTTGTGTTTCATGTATCTTACTCCTCGTTGGAAAGATGGGAAGTTGACTAAAAACACTAAAATTGCTATGACAGCGCCTACCGCTCGTCAAGTACAAAATATTATGATTCCGGAAATCTCACGTTTATACAGGAATGCAGGTTTCCTTCCGGGAAGATTGTTGTCGTCAGGTATAAAGACTGATTACGAAGAGTGGTTCCTGACGGGGTTTAAGGCGGGTGATGATAACACCGAAGCATGGTCCGGTTTTCACGCTGTAAATACGATGTTTGTTGTTACCGAAGCTTCTGGTATTTCTGAATCAACGTATAACGCCATTGAAGGTAACTTACAAGGTAATTCTCGTTTGCTTATCGTGTTTAATCCGAATGTTACTACCGGTTATGCCGCACGCGCTATGAAGTCGGAGCGTTTTGCAAAATTTCGTTTGGATTCTCTTAATGCGGAGAATGTGGTATCTAAGAAAGCTGTAATTCCAGGACAGGTAAACTACGAGTGGGTTAAGGATAAAGTTGAGAATTGGTGTTCTCTGTTACAGAAAGCAGATTTCAATGAGGGAGAGGGAGATTTTACATGGGAAGGTAAGTTATATCGTCCAAATGATCTTTTCCGTGTCAAGGTCAGAGGTATGTTCCCTAAAGTTTCCGAGGATGTACTTATACCTTATGAATGGATAGAAATAGCAAACAGAAATTGGCAGGAATTACAGGCAAGCGGATTCATTCCATCCAAATCGTGCAAGTTAGGTGTTGACGTGGCTGGTATGGGACGCGACAATAGTGTACTTTGTCCTCGATATGGTAACTATGTGGCGCAATTTGAAGTACATCAATCCGCTGGTCGAGCAGACCATATGCATGTAGTCGGTATGGCGATACCCTATTTGAAGAAGAGGGGAGCTAAAGCATTTATTGATACGATAGGAGAGGGGGCAGGTGTTTATTCCCGCTTGTTAGAAGAAGAATTTACAAATGCTTTTTCATGTAAATATTCAGAAGGTGCGGATGGATTGCATGATATTACCGGAGAATATGAATTTGCCAATATGCGCGCATATTTGTATTGGGCTTTGCGCGACTGGCTCAATCCTAAAAATGGATTTGGTGCAGCTTTACCTCCATGTGACCAGTTAATGGAAGAAGCGACTGAAACTAAATGGAAGTTTCTCAGTAATGGAAAGATTATCATTGAGGCTAAAGAAGACATAAAAAAACGTATCAAGCGTTCTCCTGACTATATGGATGCATTAGCGAATACATTTTATCCTAGGGATTACAGCTTTATTAGCGATGAAGAGCTGCTCAAAGATTTTTTGTAGTTGTGTTTCTTTTAGTACCTTTGTAACCGAAAACACTTCTTTTGTGTTTTCATTGCTCTTATGTGCACTGGCTTGTGAAAGTCGGTGCCATTTTTGTTCTATGTCAAAAGTTAAATCTTTGATTTAGAGGGGTTTGTTGTAAAAATAAGAGTGTAAATCTTTGGATAACTCGTTGATAATTATTATCTTTACAATACAAAAAGAAACCAATAATACTAACAATTAAAAGACAAGGTCAATGAAAGCAACAACAATCCAACAGAGAATAATAGAAAAGTTCATCATGTCAGAGTTTGTACAAGGTAACTTAGATACAAAAGAACAGGTTAGCTGTATGCTTATCCTGATTCAAAAGAAGCTGAATATGTCAGTAGAGCAAGCAAGTGACTTTATGAGAAAATCAATTGGTATTAACGCTTAATACACACGATTATGAAAGTATATGATATAAATGGCAATGTAGTAGCAGAAGGCTATTTAGTTCCCAATCCCAATTTCATTCCTAAAGGTGAATACAAAGAAACTGAACTGGATTATCAAAAGAAGAAAGCTGATATGTTGATAACTTCAATTGATGGCAGTTTCTATGAAATCAGTTTGCCTAAAAATGCTACACTTCGCCGGAAGATAAGCAAAGATATAAAAGGATATGGCAGAAACGTAAAAAGGTATAATGAAGATATAATTCATGTAACAGAAAAAGTTCTAAAGATTTTGCAAACTAAATATACTATAATGTGCAACTTTTAAATACACAACTATGAACTCAACTAACATAAGCAGTCGAAGTATATTACAACCAAGGATAAAAATCATTAGCCATAGATTTGTTGTACCTCTTTCATTAGATAATGATAGGTACTGGCATGCGATAGTTGTTAATGGCAAAATAGAATATAATATTGAAATAGTGGAAAATGTGTCATATAATGGAGAGAAATATTACATAGGATATTTATATAACGATGATATTCGCTTAAAATATAGCAACACTTACTTGGAATTTGGATATAGTGACTATAATAACACCTATCGGTATATAATTGAAGCAATGCTTCGGGTTATTGAAGGAGATTATAGTGAAATAAGAGGTGCTGGACACTGTATAGCTATACCTTAATATGGAACAAAATCGTTTTGATGTATTTCAGAAAGTTCTTTGTCTTTACGGACAGTACGTGTTTCTCAATCTGTATTCATCCGCAAAGGCGCTAGAAAAATACGAAGATTGTGCCATTATGCGAGATTTGATGAAAAGGCACAATATTGATGAACGTAATGAAATCCAGGATTGGCAAGCTGAATTATGGCGTTGTGGATATTCTGGTGAAATTGCTGGCATTAACTTTCCATATTATATGCATGAAGCTGTAAAAATGGTAGGTTATTAGATAAATATTATTATTTTTTTTGTTTAAAAGTGACATAGTGAATGTCACTTTTGTTATATTTGCACCATAGCATCTGATGCTAACGTATCCTTTCACGTTCTCGGGTATACGTATTGTTTTATCCGGTTCCTTTTGGAAGGTATTTATTGTTGTTCAACTAATTACCGTATGAAGATGTACGGAACATGCCCATGGATGAAATAACCGCTATATTAGACAGTACCCGTCCTGTTGATAATATTATCAACGACTTAAAAGAGAAATCAGTCTGTGTCCCCTCCTGGGATAAACTTATCAAAGACTATGAACCAACGATGCACGACATAGTTACTGATACTGTTACTCGTCAAAACAAGGTAAGGTCTGACGGTACGGTAGAGCAAGCTTCACGTATCTATGTTGGCCTTGAAAAGCTTCTAACGAAGCGAATAACAGAGTTCATGTATTCTATTCCGGTAAAACGTATATATCACAATATAGAGGGTAATCCTACCAGACAACAAATAGCAAAAGCGATCGAAGCAATATACAAGTATGCTCGTATTGATAGTGAGAATATTAAGCGAGGTAATGCTTACTTTGCATCATGTGAAGTGTTCACTATTTGGTACACAGTTGAGAGCCCCAATACTCTATATGGTTTTACAAGTAAATATAAACTAAAATGTAAGACCTACTCACCAATGGACGGTGTTAAGCTATATCCTTTACTTGATGAACTTGGTGATATGATCGCAATGTCTTTTGAATACACAAAAAAGGTCAAAGATGAACAAATTACTTTTTTTGAGACATATACAGCAAACATGCATTATAAGTGGAAACAGGAGGGTAGCGGATGGGAATTAGTCAAATCAGAACCGGTTGCTATTCTAAAAATACCAGGAGTCTACGCCTATTGTTCGGTACCTATTTATCACGGGCTTTCCTATATCAGAAAAGAAATAGAATATACCCTTTCACGCAATAGCGATGTAATCGCGTATAATTCCGCTCCTATACTAAAAATAGCTGGTGGGATAAAGGGTAGTGAGAATAAAGGAGAAAGTCGTAGAGTTTATCGCGTAGAACAAAATGGGGATGTAGCCTATGTTTCGTGGGCACAATCTATCGAGGCATTAAAATACCATGTTGACACTCTTGTTAAATTGTTTTGGTCACAATCACAAATGCCAGATATCTCTTTTGAAAACATGAAATCTCTCGGCAATATCGGATTTGATGCAAGGCAGACTTTACTTACTGACGCTCATTTAAAGGTTGGAGACGAAAGCGGAGCGTGGATAGAAGCATTTGAACGCGAATGTAGTGTAATTAAGGCCTTCTTGAAAATGATGAATGTTACGTGGAAAGGTGAAGTCGATAATGTTGAAGTTGAGCATGTTATTACTCCGTTTATCCAAAATGATGAAAAGTCAGAAATAGAGAAGTGGGTTACAGCCAGTGGAGGAAAAGCGGTTGTCAGTCAATTAGAGGCCATCAAGAACTTGGGCATTTCTACC
>ERZ1023614.435-NODE-435-length-13459-cov-5.060654_pt1 | contig 13459 bp, 9 predicted proteins | sample MGYA00380327_ERZ1023614 | MGnify/ENA primary metagenome ERZ1023614 (study PRJEB33179, sample SAMN07448978) | human gut metagenome | biome: Human-gut; feature: Human associated habitat; material: Faeces | host: Homo sapiens | place: India: Bhopal | collected...
GTTACATAGAATCAGGAGGAAAAAATGGACGTATTAACTAGAGTTCCGGTTCGTGAGCAGGAGCCAGCCGTTCGTGCAGCGAACTTTGAAGAAGTATGTTTGGGATATAATGAAGAAGAAGCAATGGCAGAAGCTGCCCGTTGCTTAAACTGTAAAAATGCACAGTGTATGAAAGGATGTCCGGTATCTATCAATATTCCGGGATTTATCGCAGAAGTAAAAGAAGGTAATTTTGAGGCTGCTTATCATGTGATCAGTGAGTCTTCCGCACTTCCGGCAGTCTGTGGCCGTGTATGTCCACAGGAGACACAGTGTGAGGGAAAATGTATCCGTGGAATCAAAGGAGAGCCTGTAGCGATCGGTAAATTAGAGCGTTTTGTTGCGGACTGGGCAAGAGAACATGGCATTAAACCGAAAAAGGCAGAAAAGTTAAATGGACATAAAGTAGCAGTGATCGGCTCAGGCCCGGCAGGTCTTACCTGTGCAGGAGATCTTGCAAAGCTTGGTTATGATGTGACGATTTTCGAAGCATTACATCAGGCAGGTGGTGTGTTAGTTTATGGTATCCCTGAATTCCGTCTTCCAAAGCAGAAGGTTGTTGCCGCTGAAGTGGAAAACGTGAAAGCATTAGGGGTTAAGATTGAGACCAACGTTGTCATCGGTAAATCCGTTACAATTGATGAGTTGATGGACAACGAGGGCTTTGAGGCAGTTTTCATTGGTTCCGGTGCAGGACTTCCAAGATTTATGGGTATTCCTGGTGAGCAGGCAATGGGTGTATTCTCAGCCAATGAGTTCTTAACAAGAAATAACCTTATGAAAGCGTTCTTAGACAATTACGATACACCGATCAAAGCTGGTAAGAAAGTTATTGTAGTCGGCGGTGGTAACGTGGCAATGGACGCTGCAAGAACAGCAAGAAGACTTGGCGCAGAGGTACATATCGTATATCGTCGTGGTGAGGAAGAACTTCCGGCACGTAAAGAGGAAGTACACCACGCAAAAGAGGAGGGTATCATCTTTGATCTTCTCCAGAATCCAACCGAATTATTAGTGGATGAAAACGGTTGTGTAAAGGGTGCAAAAGTGATCAAAATGGAACTTGGCGAACCGGATGCTTCCGGAAGAAGAAGTCCGGTTGAGATTCCGGGCTCTGAATATGAGATCGAGGCAGATACTGTGATCATGTCACTTGGTACTTCTCCAAACCCTCTGATCTCATCCACTACAAAAGGTCTTGATATCAACCGCAGAAAATGCATTATTGCGGAAGAAGAGACCGGTGCAACTTCCAAAGAAGGTGTTTATGCCGGTGGTGACGCTGTGACAGGTGCAGCAACTGTTATCCTTGCGATGGGTGCCGGTAAAGCAGCAGCTAAGGGTATTCACGAATATCTCAGCAACAAATAAAAACAGACAGGACAGGGCAGGTGCTGAATGGATCATACATTTGGCACCTGTTTTTTTCTGTAAGTATTCCAAAGAAAACCCAAAGTTTTATTAATATTTTATGAAGAGGGTAGCAAAATTGCAGGGTTTATGTATATAATAGAACACGCTACGCAAGAAAGAAATACGAGAGAGGTTACCGATAGATGAAGGAGCAGAATCAGCGCCAGATACAGAATCAGACAGAATTAGACGAAAGAAGACTGAGACAGAAAAAGCTTGTACGGAAAAGAAAAATCGTTTTGAGTGTAATGCTTTTGACATCTTTTTTACTGGGATGTGTCTGTGGAAGATATTTTCCTGAGATCAAACTTGGAAAAACAGAAGAAGTGCTGGCATCAGCGCAGGATAACTCCGGTGAAGAGAAAAAAGAAAATCAAATTACAAATAACGTAGATAATGGAACAACAGCAGATGGAACGGAAAAAGAGGAACAGTCTGCTACAGAAACTGTCGAAGAACCGGCAGACAGCGAAGAAACGAATGATCCGTTTGCGGAGATTCCACAGGTTGTGTTATCAAAACCGGTAGATTATTCCTTAAATCAGGCAATCAGACAGTTAGAACAGATGGAAGCGTCAGATGAACGCTACGCACAGATCGTGGAAAATGCAGAGAAATATCCGGAAAAATTACTGATCAATCTGGCAAATAATCCGGAAATGATCGCATTTGTAGCTGATTATAAAGGGAACACAAGGGATTATGATAAAGCAGAACTGACAGAGAAAGAGTTACAGGAAGAATATCCGCTCTTTTTACAGTGGGATAAACGCTGGGGCTGCCTTGCATATGGGGATGACAGCAATGTTGCGATCAGCGGATGCGGTCCGACAACACTGGCGATGGCAGTAGTTGCGCTGACTGGAAATGAGGAGGCAACTCCGGCTGCAATCGCAAAATTTGCCATGCAGGAAGGGTTTTATATGTCCGGCACAGGAACGATGTGGTCGCTTATGACAGAGGGGGCGGCAGCTTACGGTGTCCGCTCCGAGCAGATCAATATCAGCCAGACTGAGATCAAACAGCACTTAGATCAGGGAGATATCGTGATCTGCTCTGTGCGGCAGGGAGATTTCACTACAGGGGGACATTTTATCCTGCTCTATGATTATGATGATGAAGGATTTTCCATTAACGATCCGTTTTCTTTATACCGCAGTGGTCAGAAATGGGACTATGGAAAAATCAGAAGCCAGATCAAAGCTGTCTGGGCATTAAAAGCAAAATAAAGAACAATTAGCGATTGTTCAAATAGTTTAATAAAAAACAGGGCATACTAAAGCATCATAAAGTGAGATGGAGAGATGCAGAATGTGCCAGAATATGAGTGGACTGTCCACTGCTGAAGTGGAATTTCGGAAAAAGGCAGGGTTGTCGAATGAAAGCGTAGATTCTTCCACAAAGACAGTGGCACAGATCATCCGCTCAAATGTTGTAACTTATTATAATCTTATTTTTTTGATCATTACGATTCTTCTGATCGTGGTGGGGTCCTTTCGGGATCTTACTTTTTTACCTATAATTATTGCAAATATGTTGATCGGAATCATCCAGGAGCTGCGTTCCAAAAAAATCCTGGATGATCTTACAATATTAAACACACCGAAAATTACGGTCCGGCGGGATGGAAGTGAGCAGGAGGTTTTGGCGGATGAACTGGTGCAGGGTGATGTGATAACGCTTTCGGCGGGTGGACAGATCCCGGCGGACGCACTGGTGTTATCCGGCAATATCACGGTCAATGAGGCTTTGATCACAGGGGAGGCCGATGAGATTATAAAAAAAGAGGGAGATCCGCTTTTCTCGGGGAGTTTTGTGATATCGGGAGAGTGCCTGGCAAAACTCGAAAAAGTGGGAAAAGATTCTTATATTTCAGGACTGATGTTACAGGCAACACAGACAAAAGAGGGCGAGCAGTCGGAGATGATCCGGGCGTTGAACCGCCTTGTGCAGACCGTGGGCGTGATCATCTTGCCGATCGGGGCGATCCTGTTTTTACAGCAATACTTTTTTTCCGGGGCAACGATGAAAGATAGTGTGACGGGCATGGTGGCGGCTATTCTCGGAATGATCCCGGAAGGCCTGTACCTTCTTGCAAGTGTGGCGATGGTGGTGTCGGTGATGAGGCTTGGAAAACAAAAGGTACTGATCCATGACATGAAATGTATCGAGACACTGGCGCGGGTAAATGTACTGTGTGTGGATAAGACCGGAACCATTACCGTGCCGGAAATGGAAGTGGCACAGTTTATCCTTGCAAAAGACCAGAACCTTGCAGCGAAAGAACAGGAAGCAGACCAGCAATCGGAAGACAAAAATAAAATTGCAAAGCTGCTCTCTGACTGTGTGCGTGCCCTGCCGTGCGACAATGCAACGATGGAGGCATTGCAGCAGTATTTTACGGAGCCGATGGAAAACAGTGCAGAAAAAATCGTCCCGTTTTCGTCTGCCACAAAATACAGCGGAGTGGTTCTGGCAGGAAAAGCTTATGTGGTCGGCGCACCGGAATTTGTGCTGCGGCAGGATTATGCGGCTGTTCAGGGAACAATCGAAGTATTTCTGGAAAAGGGATATCGTGTGCTTGTATTTGCAGAGTATGAGGGGAATCTGGATGGAAAAGAACTGACAGAAAATGCAACTCCCATTGCATTTATCCTGCTCAACAATGCAATTCGTGAGGGGGCAATGGATACATTCCGTTACTTTTCCAAGCGGGGAGTGGAAGTGAAAGTGATCTCCGGGGACAATCCGGTCACGGTATCGGAGATTGCAAAGAAAGCGGGAATCCGCCATGCGGAAAAACAGGTGGACGCAGCAACGTTGAAAACAGCGGAGGCAGTGCGGAAGGCAGCAAAAAAATACACGGTGTTCGGCAGGGTGACACCGGAGCAGAAACGTCTTCTGGTGCAGGCATTAAAAGAGCAGGGAAAGACCGTGGCAATGACCGGAGACGGCGTGAACGATATTCTTGCGTTAAAAGATGCAGACTGCAGCATTGCGATGGCATCAGGCAGTGAGGCGGCTTCGCATGTGGCACAGCTTGTGCTGCTCGATAACGATTTCAATAAAATGCCGGCGGTTGTCATGGAAGGGCGGCGGGTGGTGAACAACATCGGGCGCACTGCCAGCCTTTATCTGGTCAAGAACATTTTCTCCATGCTCTTAGCCGTATTTTCCATGCTGTTTCTGATTGATTATCCGCTGGAGCCATCGCAGGTGTCGCTCATCAGTGTTTTTACGATCGGGATTCCGTCATTTTTTCTGGCGCTGGAGCAGAACCGGAATCAGATCCATGGGCATTTTCTTACCAATGTCCTGATCCAGGCGCTTCCGGCTGGGATTACAGATTTTATCGTGGTGAGCGGTCTGGTGATTTTCTGCAGGGAGTTCGGAGTGGAAAAAGAGTGCGTTTCCACGTCGTGCACGATCCTGATCGCAGTTGTCGGCTTCATGATCCTTTATCATATAGCAAAACCGATGACAACACCGCATGCGATCCTGATCGCAGCGATGGTCATCGGCTGGTTATTTTGTATGCTGTTTTTCAGTGAACTGTTTGCGATCACGGCGGTCACAGGAAAATGTGCAATGCTCATGATCGTGTTCGCAGTCATCACGGAGCCGGTGTTCCGGTATCTGATACAGCTTGTGGAGACTGTTCAGAAGTGGGGTAGAAAACTAAAATTTTAGTCCGATGAACCGGAATGTTTTTTCCGGCTCTGTTTTTCCCAGATAAAATACGTTACGATCAGAAGGATTCCGGTGAACAGCCATGTAATCGGGCTTGCCAGACGGACTGCCCAGTAACCGAACGGATTTAAGGTGACGGCGATTACGATAATACGGCACACCATTTCCACAACACCGCTTAACATTGGAACAAGTCCGCGGTTTAAGCCCTGCAGGGCGTTCCGGTAAAGGAAAATCCATGCGAGCGGCAGCATGAAGAAACTGATGGTGTTCAGATACTGCATGGCATAGTCGAAAATTTCTTCAGAAGGATTGCTCACAAACCAGCTCACAATAAAACGTCCGCCGAATACGCAGATGGCAGAGGCAGCAAGCGAGATAAAAATGCAGATGAAAAATCCTTTGCGCATTCCCTCGTAGATACGTTTGTATTTTCCTGCGCCGAGGTTCTGACCGCAGTAGGTGGCAATCGCAGTGCCGAGTGTCGGCATGGTCTGGGTGGAGAGGTTTTCCACTTTGGAGGCGGCAGTGAAGGCAGCCACAACACTGGAACCGAAAATATTGACTGCGCCCTGCAGGATCATGGTTCCGATAGCGGTGATGGAATAGTTGAGCGCCATCGGAATACCGATGGAAAGCATATTGAACACACCGTATCCGTCGAGGTAGTAATCTTCCCGGCTGGTTTTTAAAATGTCGAATTTGCGGAACATATAAATAAAGCAAAGCAGTGCTGAGACACCCTGCGCAATGATCGTCGCATAGGCAGCGCCTGCGGTTCCAAGTTTTACGACGACGATCAAAAACAGGTCGAGCACAATATTTAAAAAGGAAGAGAGAATCAGGAAATACAGCGGTGTTTTGCTGTCGCCGATCCCTCTTAAAATACCGGCGGCAACGTTGTAGGACATCGTGAGCAGGATACCTGCGAAAATGACTTTAATATAAGAGTCTGCGAGTCCTAAGATATTGTCCGGTGTTTTCATTAAAATAAGAAACTGTCTGGAAGCTGCCACCGTAGGGATAGTCAGAAGTAACGATACAATGGCAGTCAGTATCAGGGAGAGTGCGACATAATGCTTTAACAGCTTGAAATCTTTTGCACCGAAGGCGTGGGAGACCATAACGCCAAATCCCTGCGCAATACCATTTGCAAATCCTAATACAAGGAACATCAGACATCCGGTAGAGCCTACCGCAGCCAGAGCATCCTCACCAAGATACTGCCCGACAATGATCGTATCCACCATGTTATAAAACTGCTGAAAAATATTTCCCAGTAAAACCGGAACGGAAAAAAGTAAGATCATTCTGAGCGGGCTTCCCATTGTCATGTCTTTTGTCATAATCTGTACTCCTTGATTTATAAAATAGTTAAAAATCTGTCCGTGTTTTTTAGCCTCAACACGCATATTCTTTACGTTTCAGCAACTTAGTATAAGGCATGGACCGCAAAAAGACAATGTTTATTTTTGCGAAAAAATATAAATTTTTTGTTTTCGCAAAAGAAAAGATTTTTTCGTGGGAAACTGTTATAATAAGAAAGCAATTATTTGCAAGTCACAGTAAAATCACGGAGTAAAATAATGCAGACAAACCTCGAATACTACAAAATTTTTTATTATGTATCCAAATACAACAGTATCTCCCTCGCAGCAGAGGCACTTTCCATCTCACAGCCGGCAGTCAGCCAGGCAGTCAAGCATTTAGAAAGTGATCTTTCCTGTGCTCTCTTTGTGCGGACATCCAAAGGCGTGCGCTTGACAAAAGAAGGCGGACTGCTTGCAGAATATGTGAGAAAAGGATATGAGACAATCCTTACCGGGGAGAAAAAACTCTCAGAGATGTTAAACTTAGATGCCGGAGAAATCTGTGTGGGGGCTAGTGACATGACATTGCAGTTTTATCTGCTTCCTTATTTAGAAGCGTTCCATGATGCATTTCCACAGATCAAGGTGACCGTGACGAATGCCCCGACACCGGAGACGTTGAAACATTTACAGGACGGAAAAATTGATTTTGGGATCATCAGTACCCCGGTGAACAATAAATATGATTTTAAAATGACACCTGTCCGCAAAATTCAGGATGTCTTTGTGGCGGGAAAAAAGTTTGAGTATTTAAAAGGTGGAAAATTAAGCTATAAAGAGCTTGAAAATCTTCCGGTCATGTGCTTAGAGGGCAGCACTTCCACAAGAAAATATGTGGAGGATTATCTGGCAGAGCGCGGCACATTTGTCCGGCCGGAATTTGAACTTGCGACGAGCGATATGCTCATTCAGTTTGCAGTGCGCAACCTCGGTGTTGCCAGTGTCGTGTCGGATTTCGCAGAAAAATATATCGAAAGCGGGGAATTATTCGTATTGAAATTTGACAGGGCGATACCGGAACGCGAGTTTTGCATTGTCTCAAACGAGCGTGCGCCGATGTCGGCAGCGGCAGAAAAATTATATGATTTTCTGCCTGTTCCGTAGTGAAAAAATGTCAGAAAAAGTTCATCAATTCTTCATCAATCTTAATAGAATATCAATGGGATTACGGGCAGTAATATGATAAATTTATATGCAGGATCAGGATATTTAGGGGGAAACGTCAATGATGCGTTTATTATCAATCGGGATAGATTGTGTCTCAGCTGCTATTTTTGTGATTCCTGCTTTGGCTATTTTGCAGTGTACAATCTACAGGAAATGGGAATTTAAACCATTTTGTGTAAAACTGATATTTGCATTTTATGCGATTGCTTTGTTTTCAGTTGTGGGTGTTCCTGCGGTTGTGACATTTCAGATAGATTTTGGTCTGAATCTGATACCGTTTATAGACATTGTAAACAGTCCGTTTGCATATATGAAAAATACGATTTTGAATATCATTTTATTTATACCGATGGGATTTTTTGTACCTGCGGTCTGGAAGAATTACCGGTCTTTCAAAACCATGTTTTTCATGGGACTCGCGGTATCACTGGGGATTGAACTATTACAGATATTTACATTCCGGCTTACGGATATTGATGATCTGATCACCAATACGGCAGGAACTGTGCTGGGATATGAAATAAGCAGAAGATTTTCTTTTCCGTTCTCTTTAAAATCAGTGGATTCGAAAGGAATTTTGGTACGATATGAACCTGTCCTGATTCTGGCAGTTACGCTTTTGGTTTCCATGTTTCTGAAACCAATGGTGTCTGATGGCATATGGAATATCATGATATAATGAGCGCAAGTGAGAAGAATGCATTTATGCATTCGGCGAACGGCGAATGTCGATCATGAAGCTTTGCTTCATGATATAATAAACAATTATATCAAATATAATGAATATTAATTTTACTTATGACATATATTCGTGTATAATCATAAAGTAAAAACAGGAAAGTGTGATGGTTTTTACAGACCATCACTTTTTTTATGCAGGAGGAAAATCAAATGGTTACAGCAGTAGTAGGCGCTAACTGGGGCGACGAGGGAAAAGGAAAAATCACAGATATGCTTGCAGATGAAGCGGACATCGTTATCCGTTTTCAGGGTGGAGCAAATGCAGGTCACACCATCGTAAACAACTATGGTAAATTTGCATTACATACATTGCCATCCGGTGTATTCCACAGCCACATCACCAACATTATCGGAAACGGTGTTGCACTGGATATCCCGAAGGTAATAAGTGAGATCAAATCGATCACAGACCGCAATGTGCCTGCACCAAAAATCATGATTTCAGATAGAGCACAGATGGTTATGCCTTACCACGTTCTTTTCGATCAGTATGAAGAGGAACGTCTTGGAAAGAATTCTTTCGGTTCTACCAAGTCCGGTATCGCACCATTTTATTCAGACAAATATGCAAAGATCGGTTTTCAGGTAAGTGAGTTATTCGATGAGGAATTATTGCAGGCAAAAGTAAAACGTACCTGCGAGACAAAGAACATTATGCTTGAGCATATGTATCACAAACCATTATTAAAAGAAGAGGAATTATTAGCTACTTTACATGAGTACAGAGACATGGTAGCTCCATATGTCGGAGATGTTTCTTTATTCTTGGACAAAGCAATCAAGGAAGGCAAGAAGATCTTATTAGAAGGCCAGCTTGGTACTTTAAAAGATCCAGATCACGGAATTTATCCAATGGTAACCTCTTCTTCCACCTTGGCAGCATACGGTGCGATCGGAGCAGGTATCCCACCATATGAGATCAAGAAGATCGTAACAGTAAGTAAAGCATACTCTTCCGCAGTAGGAGCAGGTGCATTTGTAAGTGAGATCTTCGGAGACGAGGCTGACGAACTGAGAAGACGCGGCGGAGACGGCGGTGAATTCGGAGCAACAACCGGACGTCCAAGAAGAATGGGATGGTATGACTGTGTTGCAAGTAAGTATGGATGTCGTCTGCAGGGAACAACGGATGTAGCGCTTACCGTACTTGATGTATTAGGATACTTAGATGAGATCCCGGTATGTGTTGGATACGATATCGACGGAGAAGTAACCACAGACTTCCCTGTAACTGCAAAATTAGAGAAAGCAAAACCGGTATTCAAAAAACTTCCGGGATGGAAATGTGATATCCGTGGAATTAAGAAATACGAGGATCTTCCGGAAAACTGCAGAAATTACATTGAGTTCATTGAAGGACAGATCGGATACCCGATCACAATGGTTTCTAACGGACCAGGAAGAGAAGATATCATTTACCGCAATAAATAAAGAGACTGAGGCAGGCGTGCAGTGGCACCCTGCCTTTTGTGACAAAACATGGAGGATTGTATGGTAAAGAATATAATTTTAGATGTCGGGAAAGTTCTTGTGGCGTGGGAGCCGGAAGACGCAATGAGACAACTTGGATTTGATGATAAGACAGTGAAAGCAGTTGCGGATGCTACGGTCAATACTCCGGTCTGGCTTGAGACAGACCGTGGCGTCTGGTCAGATGAACAGATCCTACAGGCATTTTATGAGAAGGCACCGGAATATAAAAAAGAGATCGATCTGTTCTGGAATCATCTGGAACTGGCAATCACACAGTTTTCCTATACGAAAGAATGGATTTCCAATATGAAAAAAGAAGGCTTGCATGTGTATATTCTTTCTAACTATGGAGATTGGACTTATCAGAGAACGAAGGACAATGCGCTGGATTTCTTACTGTTGACAGACGGCGATATCTTTTCTTACAGTGTGAGACAGGTCAAACCGGATGTGGAAATCTATGAGACATTATTAAAAAAATATCAGCTCACAGCGGATGAGTGTGTATTTATCGATGACCGGATGGAAAATATCGAGGGAGCCGAAAAAGCCGGAATCCACGGAATCTGCTTTGAGACGATCGGGCAGGTGAAAGAGGATCTGAAGAAATACAATATATATGTCTAAATAACAGGTATTTAAGAAGAGAAAAAATTGTCGTTTCACAAAGTTATCACATTTTTTTCCAAAAGAAAACACATTTTTTCGATAAGATAATACTATCGAAAACCGACAGTTGCGAAATTCGTGAAAACAGACGGATTTCGCGATTTTCATGCGAGCCGGAAGTAAGGAGGAAAAGATTGTGATCGAGATCAGCCATCTGGTAAAAAAATATGGCGACCATATTGCAGTGAATGATCTGACATTGACTGTGGAACCGGGAAAAATTTATGGATTTTTAGGACCAAACGGCGCCGGAAAATCCACCACGATGAACATTATTACAGGGTATTTAGGCGCAACCAGCGGAGAGGTAAAAATCAACGGATTTGATATTTTTGCACAGCCGGAAGAAGCAAAAAAATGTGTGGGATATCTGCCGGAGATCCCGCCTCTTTATGTGGATATGACAGTCAGGGAGTATCTGAACTTTGTGGCAGAGTTAAAGAAACTTGAAAAAAGTCTGAGAAATAAATATGTGGAGGAAGCGATGGAGACGACCGGAATCACCGCGCAGCAGTCAAGACTGATTCGGAACCTGTCAAAAGGCTACAGGCAGAGAGTCGGATTTGCCCAGGCAGTGCTAGGGTATCCGGAGATCATTATTCTGGATGAACCGACGGTCGGACTTGATCCAAAACAGATCATAGAGATCCGTGACCTCATCAAAGAACTTGGCAAAAATCATACGGTTATTTTAAGTTCGCACATTTTGTCTGAAATATCTGCAGTGTGTGATCACATTTTCATTATTTCCAAAGGAAAATTAGTGGCAGGCGATTCCACGGAGAATCTGATGAAACAGATGTCCGGGGCGCAGGAGATCGAACTTCTGATCAAGGGGGACAATGCGGCAGTGCAGGAGACATTCACCGGGATCGCAGAAGTTGAAAAATGCATTCCATTAGAGCAGAAGGACGAAGCGTGTGTACATCTGAATCTGATCGCAAAACCGGGAATGGATATCAGGGAACAGGTGTTTGCTTCCTGTGTCAACCATGGATTTGTCATTCTGCAGATGAATCCCGTTTCAAAATCTCTTGAGGATGTGTTCCTCGAACTTACGGAAAAAGAGGGGACACAGAAGGAAGTTCTGCCGGAGAAAAAACTCCATTTTGTAAAGTCTCATTTTGGAAAAGAGAGTAAGGAGGACGGGGAATAATGTTTGCGATATTAAAAAGAGAAGTAAAAGCTTACTTTCAGACGGTGACAGGATGGTTGTTTATTGCAGCAGTTCTTGTACTCTATGGACTATATTTTTATGTTTACAATCTGCGCGCAGGCTATCCTTATATTTCTTACTCACTGTCGGCGATCGCATTTATCATGCTTATCACGGTACCTGTGCTGACTATGCGCAGTTTTGCGGAGGAACGCCACAGCAGAACAGACCAGTTGATCCTGACTGCACCGGTATCTGTGGGAAAAGTAGTATTGGGAAAATATCTCGCAATGGCTTTTGTATTTACCATAGATATGGTGATCATTGCGATCACACCATTGCTGTTAATGTCCTACGGAACGATCCCATTAGGGGAATCCTATGCAGCAGTGCTTGGATTCTGGCTGTATGGCTGCGCCTGCATTGCCGTTGGTATGTTTATTTCCTCATTGACCGAAAGCCAGGTGATTTCCGCAGTTTTGACATTTGTTGCATTATTTGCCGGCTATATGATGGGAAGCATTTGTAATCTGATCTCAGAGAGCGGAAATCTTCTGACAAAAATTTTAGGCTGCTACGATTTTTATACGCCGCTTGATAACTTTATGAATGGAACACTGGATGTGGCGGGAATTGTCTATTACGTAACGATCATTGGATTACTTTTGTTCCTGACAGGGCAGTCCGTTCAGAAACGCCGCTGGAGCATCAGCTCCAAAAAAATATCGACAGGTGTATTTTCAACGGGAATGATCATTGCAATGGTGGCAGTGACCGTTGCTGTGAACCTGTTCGTGGCAGAACTTCCGGCAACATGGACATCCATTGATGTCACTTCAACGAAAATTTATTCCATCACAGACGATACGAAGGATTATCTGAAAAGTCTCGACGAGGATGTGACAATTTATGTGCTGGTGTCCGATGCATCAAAAGATACAAAGCTGGATGAGACATTACAGAGATATGAATCCCTGTCGAATCACATCAAAGTTTCCTATATCAATCCGGCTGCAAACCCGACTTTTGCTGCGCAGTATACAGACAGTTCTGTAACTTCAAACAGTATGATCGTTGTGAGCAGCGAGCGTTCCAGAGTTATTGATTACAATGATGTGTATACCTATAGTTATGATTACAGCAGTTATTCCAGAAGCATTGATGGATATGATGCAGAGGGACAGCTTACAAGTGCGATTCAGTATGTGACCATGGATTCCACAGAGCTTCCGGTGATTTATCAGGTATCCGGACATGGGGAAACAGCTTTATCCGGTGGATTTACAGAGGCAATTGAAAAAGCAAATATCACTTTATCTGACCTTGCATTATTAAAAGAGGATGCGGTTTCGGAAGATGCAGCAGCGTTGATTATTAATGGACCGACCACTGATTTTTCGGAGGATGATGCCAGCAAAGTGATCGATTATATCAATCAGGGTGGAAAAGTGCTGATCACCTGCAATTTCCAGGCACAGGGTTTGGAAAACTTCGAGTCGATCCTGTCAGCCTGCGGAATGGAGCGTGTTTCCGGCATTGTCATGGAAAATGATAAATCCTATTATTACAGCAATACATCGTATTACCTGCTTCCTGACGTAAATTCAAGTGCATATACAAGTTCCGTCAGCGGTTCATATATCTTTGCTCCATACAGCGAGGCAATCACCTATGGGGAAGATACAGATGATACAACTTATACAGCATTATTGGAGACGACAGATAAAGCAGTATCCAAGAC
>ERZ1023614.487-NODE-487-length-12478-cov-5.765838_pt1 | contig 12478 bp, 10 predicted proteins | sample MGYA00380327_ERZ1023614 | MGnify/ENA primary metagenome ERZ1023614 (study PRJEB33179, sample SAMN07448978) | human gut metagenome | biome: Human-gut; feature: Human associated habitat; material: Faeces | host: Homo sapiens | place: India: Bhopal | collected...
AGGCGGCTCGCGCACTGAATGTCGGGCCTCCCCACCACCTTGCACCCGGCATGTGGCCTCCCCCTCCGGAGTCGGGGGCGGCTCACGGGGGAGAGCCGTAGGCATACGGCGTTTTCAAACCATGTTTCACTTAAAATTTTACAGGATGATGGACAACCAAAAGAAGTATGCGGGCAACCACGGGCGAAAGCCCAAGCCCGACAAGATGCGCCACCGCTACGTGTTCCGTCTGGACGACGGGGACAACGCCCGTTTCCTTGCGCTTTTCGACGAGTCGGGCAAGGCGACCAAGGCGGAGTTTATCGTTTCCGCACTTTTCGGAAAAGAGATTAAGATCATTAAACTGGATAAGGGGACGCAGGATTTCTACATGCGCCTGACCACTTTCCACTCGCAGTTCCGTGCCATAGGCACGAACTACAACCAATGCGTGCGTGCTCTCAAATCCAAATTCTCGGAGAAGAAAGCGCTCGCTTTCCTCTACAAGCTGGAGCGGCACACCCTCGAACTGGTGGAACTCAGCAAGCGGATTTCCGCACTGGCGGAGGAGTTCCAAAGCAAATATCCCGTCCAATGATAGCCAAGATCTCGCACGGAAGCAGCCTTTACGGGGTGCTTGCCTACAACCAGCTGAAGGTGGACGAACGGCACGCCGACGTGCTTTTCACCAGCCGGATTATCGAGCCGCAGGGCGATGCTCCCTACACGATAGGGCACCTTTCCCGCTCGTTCGGCGACTACCTCACCGCCAACCGCAAGACCGAGAAGCCTATTCTGCATATCTCTCTTAATCCCGACCCGAAGGATTGCGTGGACGAAGAGCGATTTATCGAAATGGCGGAGGAGTATATGCGCCGCATGGGCTTCGGCGACCAGCCCTATATCGTCTATCGCCACAACGACATCGGGCGGGAGCACCTGCATATCGTCTCCGTCCGGGTGGATGAAACCGGGCGTGCCATTTCCGACAGCTACGAGCACGAGCGTTCGATGAAGGTCTGCCGGGAGCTGGAAAAGCAGTTCGGTCTTGTCCCGGCTACGCCCAAGCAATGGAAGGAGGGGCTGCCCTTGTCGCTCGTCGATTACGAGAATGGCAACCTCAAGGGACAGTTGGCGGGCGTGATCCGACCCGTAGCCCGAGAGTGGCGTTTCCGTACATTGGGCGAATACCGGGCGGTGCTTTCCCTTTACGGCATCACGGTGGACGAGGTGAAGGGGGAATACGGCGGACGGGAGTATCACGGCTTGACCTATTCGGCAACCGACAGGGAGGGCAACAAGATCGGCAAGCCTTTCAAGTCCTCCGTGTTCGGCAAGGAGACGGGCGTCGCAGCCCTCGAAAGGCGGATGCACAACGCTGCCGCATGGGAAAAGCCCCACAAGGAGGTCGCCGCCGCCATCGCCGGAAAGGTTTCCGCCGCCATGCAGACCGCAGGGCATGACCGGGTGCAGTTCGAGCGGGAACTCATGCGGCAGGGCATCGGTGTGGTATTCCGCACCAACGATGCCGGGCGCATCTATGGGACGACCTTCATCGACCATGCCGCTAAAGCCGTCTTCAACGGCTCCCGTCTGGGCAAGGAGTTCTCCGCAGGTGTGTTCAACGACCTTTTCGCCGGGCAGGAAGGTATTCACCTGCCGCAACCCTCCGCCGAAGTGGAACATCCTACCCGGCAGCAGGAGCATACGGACATATCCCAATGGAACGGACAGGACATCGGCTATCGTCCCGACCACAAGGACGGCACTACCCAAAATGTGGCGGCCTCCTTCAACCTCTTTGCCCCCGTACCCGGCGGAGCGTCCGGCGACCAGCCCGTACCGCCGCAGCGCAAAAAGAAAAAGAGGCGCAAGTACGGCAGGCAACAATAATCAACTTAAAATTCAACGAATTATGCAAAACGAAGATGATTTGCGTGGACTCGCCAAAGTCATGGAGTTCATGCGTGCGATAAGCATTTTATTTGTAGTGGTAAATATTTACTGGTTCTGTTACCAGTCCGTCCGGGAGTGGGGCATCGACATCGGCGTGGTCGATAGGATATTGCTCGGCTTCCAGCGTACCGCCGGACTGTTCTCCAATATCCACTGGACGAAGCTCTTCGCCGTGCTGTTCCTCGTCCTTAGCTGCCTCGGCACAAAGGGCGTGAAGGAACAGAAAATCACGTGGCGCAAGATCATCCTTTGCGGCGTGTCCGGTTTGCTACTCTTTTTCGGCAACTGGTGGCTGCTCGCCCTTCCTCTACCGCTTCCGGCAGACACCGTGCTGTATATCGCCACCCTTACCTCTGGGTATATCTGCCTGCTCATGGCGGGGCTGTGGATGTCACGCCTGCTGAAGACCGACCTGCTCGAAGACGTGTTCAACATCGAGAACGAATCCTTTATGCAGGAGACCGAACTGAAGGAGAACGAGTATTCCGTCAACCTCCGCACCCGCTTCTGGTTCAAAGGCAGGGCGTATGACGGATGGATCAACCTCGTCAATCCCTTCCGTGCGACGATGGTCTTGGGCACGCCCGGTTCGGGCAAGTCCTATGCGATAATCAACCAGTACATCAAACAGACCATCGAGAAGGGCTATTCGCTCTTCCTGTATGATTTCAAGATCCCCGACCTCTCCGAGCTAGCCTACAACCACCTGCTCGCCCACTTGGTCGGCTACAAGGTCAAGCCCAAGTTCTACGTGATAAACTTCGACAATCCGAGGGAGAGCCACCGCTGCAACCCCATCCACCCGGATTTCATGACCGACATCAGCGATGCCTACGAGAGTGCCTACACGATAATGTTAAATTTGAACCGCACGTGGATTTCCAAGCAGGGCGACTTCTTCGTGGAATCGCCTATCATTCTGTTAGCCAGTATTATATGGTATCTCAAAATCTACAAGAACGGCAAGTATTGCACCTTCCCCCATGCCATCGAGTTCCTGAACCGCAAGTATGCCGACATTTTCCCCATCCTGACCTCGTACCCGGAGCTGGAGAACTACCTTTCTCCCTTCATGGACGCATGGGAAAGCTCGGCGGTGGAGCAGTTGCAGGGGCAGATTGCCAGTGCCAAGATACCGCTTTCCCGCATGATCTCCCCGGCTCTCTACTGGGTGATGACGGCGGACGATTTCACCCTCGACATCAACAATCCCGAAGAGCCGAAGGTGCTGGTAGTCGGCAACAATCCCGACCGTCAGGGCATCTACGGGGCGGCATTGGGACTGTACAACTCCCGTATCGTGAAGCTCATCAACAAGAAGAAACGGCTCAAATCCGCCGTGATTATCGACGAGCTTCCCACCATTTACATGCGTGGGCTGGATAACCTCATTGCCACTGCCCGAAGCAACAAGGTAGCCGTCATGCTCGGCTTTCAGGATTTCTCTCAGTTGAAGCGTGACTACGGTGACAAGGAAAGCGCCGTAATCTGCAATACGGTCGGCAATGTCTTTGCAGGTCAGGTAGTTGCGGAAACCGCCAAGACACTATCCGAGCGTTTCGGCAAGGTCTTGCAGAAACGGCAGAACATGACCATCAACCGGAACGAGACCTCCGTCTCCATCAACACCCAGATGGACAGCCTCATTCCGGCAAGCAAGATTTCCAACCTCACGCAGGGTATGTTCGTCGGGGCGGTAGCCGACAACTTCGACGAGCGCATCGAGCAGAAGATTTTCCATGCCGAGATTGTAGTGGATAACGAGAAGGTCAGGCGGGAGACCGCCCGCTACGTGAAGATACCGCAGATCATCGACTTCACCGATAAGGATGGCAACGACACCATGCAGCAGCAGATTGATGCCAACTACTACCGCATCAAGAGCGAGGTTAAGCAGATTGTCGCTGACGAGATCGAGCGCATCAAGGCGGATCCGAAACTCTCACACCTGATCAAAAACGGATAATAAGCGTAAATTTCTACCTTAGTAGTAAAACAGTTGTTTTTATATAGTTTTACCAAGTTGGTTGAACAGCGCAAATTGTTGAATAATAGCGAATTTAAGCAATTCTTCGCCAAGAGCGCAAACCGAAAATTACGCAGCCATGGAAAATAGCAGAGAAAAGGATAACTGACCAAGGAGCAACTTGATATAATGTGGCAGGCTGTCTGCATCTGTCTAGGAAAGACACCGCAGGCGGTCAGGACGTGCTGGAAATGCATAAAACACTCCAGGCGAACAAAGTCCTGTTCAGGATGACGGATGAAAGAACAAGGGTGCAGCAACGGACGAGTACCTGCAACAGTTGAGCCGACAGATAGACCGGTTGGAAGGGTTGAAAGTAAACCACAGCCATAGTTTCAACGTGACATATTCCAGGTCGTATCTTGTTCAAGTCACCATCGTGGAATTGTTTCTTTTTTCGCTGGTGCATAACGCATGGCAGCTTAAAAGGGGCTGGCGGCTCAAATACCGCTACGTTCTGATGTCGGGAAATGCGGACGCCAAGACACTTGACAGGCTGGAGAACTGCTTCGAGTGGAACAGGGACAGGAAGCTAATATGGAAGATCAGGAAAGAGGTGGAGGACTTCGAGCGTTGGACGGAAAAGAAAGTGGCAGAAATGCTGCGTGCTAAAAGACAACAGCCGGGAGTGGGGAAATAACATACAAGAAAGAAAAAGGTCCAAAATATACCGTACTTCCTGATTTTTAAACGCTTCAAGTTATTGATTACAAGAACGGATTGTCTGAAGACGAAATTGTTAGATGATCAAAGTGACCATAACAACCGTATGGTATTTCTTGTTATAGTCGGTTGCATCTGATTATGCAGGAATTTTAATGTACATATTCAAATATAAATATTGATATAGGCCAAAAATACGGTTTATTTATTAATAAAATCATGATTACTGAACGAATTGTTAAAAAATAGAGCTAAATTGATAAGTTAAAAATTAAAACATTCATCTTATTTTGCAAAAAATATATTATTAATATTAATAACTATAACAAGTATGGTTAATTTTTACTGCTCGTTTTTCCGTAAATCAAGGAATTATTTTAGGTATTGATTATATTGATTTATTCCTCATTTTATATATTTAAAATTAAACAATTACATGAATTTATTCAAATCATCAGTTCTGTGCGGCATGGTCATAGTGTCATTCATGACATCCTGTACAGACGTGGATATCACCATGCCCAAGGGGCCCAAAGGTGATACGGGGCTTTCAGCCTACGAGTTTTGGAAGGAAAAAGTTGCGGATGGAACCGTCAACTGGCCGAAGGATCAGACAGAAGTCGCTGACTTCTTCAAGTTTCTCAAGGGAAAAGATGGCAAAGACGGGAAGGATGGTCAGAGTGCTTTCGAGCAGTGGAAAGACATGATTGCCAGCGGTAGCGTGGACGACCCGCATAATCCCGGCGAGAAATGGCCCTCCGAAAACAACACGGTACAGGATTTCTGGCGTTTCCTGACCGGAGCCAGCGGAGAGGACGGACAGACACCGCATATAGGTGATAACGGCAACTGGTTCATTGGGAAAGAGGATACCGGTATCGGCGCACGTGGGCGTGATGGTCAGGATGGTAAAGACGGTAAAGACGGAACGAATGGTCGTGATGCTATACCGCCGACAGTCACCATTGGCGATAACGGCAACTGGTATATTAACGGAACGGATACAGGCAAGCCTGCTTTCGGTAAGGATGGCAAAGATGGAAAGGACGGAAAGGATGGAGCTAACGGAGCCAACGGTAAAAGTGCCTACGAGCTTTGGAAAGAGTATATCTCGTCCGGTGATGTGGACAACCCGCATAATCCTGACCAAAAATGGCCGGCGGACCGGAACAAGCAGACTGATTTCTGGGATTTCCTGACCGGAAAATCCTCTGTTATCGAGATAGAAGTTGGAAAATACAATGTTATTCCTGAATACTGGAACTCTTCCCTGAAAGAGTATGTTGTACCTTCGGACGGTTCGGTTCTATTTACCGTGTATGACAAGACCGGCAAAAAGGTCACAGCCGGAGTAAAGGTGAGCGACTTACCCGGTGTATCTTCTACGGATGCATTTATCACAAACGAGGAAGGGCAGTTCAAGGTCACATGGGATAAATTGCCAGACAATAAGGGTTTATCAGAAAGGAAAGGAAGTGTGACTGTAACGGTTGATGGAACGCAGGAAACGACTGCGGGCAACACGTTGGTGCCGAATAGGATCAATGTTAGAGCTATCATTACAAGCGCATATCTGTCTAATTATTCTAATACGTCGATAGATATTTATAGGACACTAAATGTATATTACAGATTCGAGCGTCAAGTGGATGGAGAATGGGATAAGTATCCGACGTCCATTACTACTCCTTATAATAGTATGAAATCGGCCAGGGTTAAAGATATAAACCGGCCTGTCAACGAAGGAAATGTGGACAAAGATCAGTTAGTCCGCTATAGCAATGGAAACTCATATCTCTACATCATTCGTCCGTTGGTTTTGACAGAGACGGAGAAGGCAAATGTGGCGAAGAATGATACTGTCGGCAAGTTGGCGAAATATGAATGGGACCAAACAGACAATTATGCGGCACTGTATTTTGGTGATGGTACGGGAAGTTATAATGACTATGGACAGACTATATATTTGCAGGACAAGATACATGTCCCGGAAGTGTATCTGGCCCCATCTTTTAAAGAAAACAGTGTGTTTATTGAAATCAAGCAGGGTATTACCACCATGTGGGGAGAGATTGACACGGATAATTTACAGGATTTTTATAAAACATACGCTTACCCGACAGGGCAAGATAAATTTACAAAAGAGGAAGGAACCAATGTTTGGAAACATCCGGAAGGCAAGTTGCCGGCATCAGAGCTGGAAGAAAATCGGGCTGTATTTATAGAAATGCGTACTTTCATCAATGGAACGGGAGGAACTGTACATACCGGATCCAAGCCGTTGTCAACGGGAGGCAAGCGCTTTAAACTGACAAGCACTTATCCCAATAACTGGATTGGTCTGGATATCAGACGACGGACAGAAAGCACTGATAAAATAACATATAATATATCTAACGAGTACCGTGGGCGTTACGCTTACTATCTGTTAAAAGAGGAAGATAAGTACTATTTAGTTGATTTTGCGGACTGGTCCAAGCGGATGCCCTTGCCAATCAAGGATTGTCCTGTCGACTGGATGAATTGATTTATTTATTGGATAATTGAATATGAAGAAAAAAATAACGATATGCTTTGTGTGTCTCTCCTTGCTGTTGGTCTCTCTGGCGGTGAGAGGACAGGACACGAAAACGACCCGTCGTGTGCCTCTCCAGGCAGAGGTGACGCATGACGGACTGTCAGAAAAGGAATCAAAAGCCTGGGAGATCGGTCTCGGCGGTTCGCTGATAAACTGGAGTCGGGTGTCAGTCACTGGTTTCCGGAGTACGCCGGACAACTACTTTTATAACCTGAAAGCGAATCATCTGATGGGAGGGGCAAACTTGTACATCGCACGGGAATTGAACCGGTGGTTTTACCTGGATTTGCAGGGAAGCGTCGGTTTGACGAAAAACAACAACCGTACCGCAGGTGATGACAGGAAACGTGATTTACTGTACATGGGGGGACTGGGGCTACAATTCCGCTTTACTCCCCTGCTCAGATCCCAATGGGTTGAACCTTATCTCAGGGTAGGTGTGAACTATCTGCATAAAGACTTTGCTTCCGTATATGGCGGCAACTTTGAGGATGATCCAACCGGACAGGCATATTGGGAGTCTTCCGACATCTGGAATCCTGACGGGCGTTCATCCGACAAAAACTCGTTTGTTCCCCTGTCTTTCGGGGCGGGTGTGAAAGCCTGGTTAAGCAACTCGTTCGGGCTGGGGTTACAAGGTGAATACCTTCTGCCCGTGCAGAAGGGGCTTCCCCACTTCGTTCAGGTTTCTGCCAGTGTCATCTGGCGTATTGGCGGAAAGAGCAAACATGCGGCTCCGGTGGTACGATATGTGGAGATAGAGAAACCCGTGGAAAGAATCGTCGAGCGGGTGGTTGAGAAAAAGGTGGAGGTTCCGGCCATTATTGACACTATGGCGTGTGATCTCTTGGAGAATATCCATTTTGAATTTGACAGGGATGTCATAACAGCCACTTCGGAAAGAACGCTTGACAGGCTGGCAGAGCTACTGAAAAGCTATCCGGACAGCCGTTTCCTTATCACGGGCTACACGGACGCCAAAGGAAGCGACTCCTATAACTTGACCCTTTCCGCACGGCGTGCTGAAAAGGTGCATGCCGCCCTGATCGGGCGTGGACTTCCCGCCCGGATGATTAAATGGCGTGGCGTGGGTAAGCGTGCGGCCATTATCTCCGCCACTGCTGCGGACAATATCCGTGAAGGGGACAGAAAAGTCCTGCTGGAACGGGTTACCAACATGGATTATTGGAATGCCCTGGATAGCAAATAACCCGAATGTTCAGATAGTGATGAAAATGGATTGAAACAGTGCGGGAATCTCATCCGCATCATTCTATTCCCAGGTCAGGAGGAGTAATACGGGGCATTTCTCCGCCAGGCCTGGGAATTTTACTTTACATGACCGGATGGACGTGCAACAGGTTTGGATGATTATCGAGAATGATTAATAAGCATAAAACCGCTTATGCTATGATTGTATTGCTGCAAAATTATAAATATAATTGTCCATGTTTTTGCATTGCTAATAAACAGATCGACACTGCTTTTCATGGGGAAGCAGGCAGAATGATCGCTCATGATAATACTTGTGATTCACATGAATGGAAAAAACTTGTGTCTTTGTAGTTTAACAATCAAAATATTAAAACTTATGAATACTCTTCTTTTGAATGCCACTTCTTCCAAAAGAAAAAGAATCACTTCTGAAGGTCATCCATACAGCCAGTTTCTTTGCATTAAAGAGCTAAAATGACAAAAAAAAGAGCTGGAATGAAAACATGTGTTTTTGAATAAATTTCGATTTTTGCAAAATAATTAAAAATTAAACCTTATGATGAAGAAAATTTTTATCAGTTTGTTTTTGTCTGGTGTTTTTATGTATCACACAAATGCCCAGACTGCAGTAGAGGGTAACAAGTTTCTGGACAACTGGTCCATCGGGATCAGTGCGGGAGGAACAACCCCGTTAACACATCATTCTTTCTTTGGAAACATGCGCCCGATCACGGGGATAGAACTGAATAAACAATTGACACCGGTTTTCGGTTTCGGTTTGGAGGCGGTCGGAAGCTTTAACACCTCACAAAGCAGGACCATTTTCGACCGCTCCAATGTCAGTCTGTTGGGGTTGGTGAACCTGAACAATCTCCTTGGGACCTATACCGGGGTTCCCAGACCTTTTGAAATCGAAGCGGTGGCCGGAATCGGATGGTTGCATTATTATATGAACCGGGAAACGGGTTCCGATCAGAACAGCATGTCAACAAAACTGGGCCTGAACTTTAATTTCAACCTGGGAGAGAGCAAGGCATGGACATTGGCACTGAAACCTGCCCTGGTCTATGACATGAATGCTATGGGTTCCGAAGCCGTACGTTTCCATTCCGGACGGGCCGTATGGGAAATATCCGTTGGTCTGAAGTATCATTTCGGATGTAGTAACGGGAAACACCACTTTACAAAAGTGAGAGCTTACGACCAGCAGGAGGTGGATGTCTTGAACGCAAAAATTAATGAACTTCATACACAGGCCGGTAAAGATGCCGAGGCATTGCAGGAGGCAGTGCGAAAGGTAACGGAACTGGAGGCCGCACTGGACAAATGCCGCAACCAGGAACCAAAAATTGTGAAAGACACCATTGACAACACTAAAAAGACGCTGGAATCCGTCATAACTTTCCGCCAGGGCAGGACGACAGTTGACAACTCCCAACTCCCGAATGTCGAACGTATCGCTACTTATTTAAAGAACCATAAGGGAGCAAGTGTGCTCATCAAGGGTTATGCCTCTCCTGAGGGAAGCGTGGAAGTTAACGAGCGGATCGCCCGACAAAGAGCGGAGGCCGTGAAAAAAATGCTGGTGGGCAAGTATGGAATTGCAGAAGAACGGATTGTAGCCGAGGGCCAGGGAGTAGGGAACATGTTCGAGGAGCCCGACTGGAACCGGGTAAGCATCTGTACGATCAACGCGGGAACGGAATCCAGTAGCCGTTAAATGCGATCCGGAAAATACCGGAAAGATGCATTCACTTGAACAGAATGTATTAACTATATTTATTCTACATGTAATTTGAAATGCTATGAACAGGTATGTATCTGAAATGATCGGGACAATGATCCTTGTTTTGATGGGATGCGGAAGTGCTGTTTTTGCCGGGGATATGCCCGGTGCGGTCACCACCGGGGTGGGTACCCTGGGAGTTGCCATAGCCTTCGGGCTGTCGGTGGTCGCCATGGCATACGCTATTGGCGGAATATCCGGATGCCATATAAATCCGGCGATCACACTGGGCATGTACTGCTCGGGAGGAATGGGGGGCAAGGATGCCCTGTTATACATTATTTTCCAGATAATCGGGGGGATTCTCGGATCAGCCGTACTTTTCATACTGGTATCTACGGGGCCACATGCCGGCCCTACCATGACAGGGAGCAACGGCTTTGCTGAGGGGGAAATGTTGCAGGCCTTTATCGCTGAGGCCGTCTTTACGTTTATTTTCGTTCTTGTGGCGCTGGGAGCCACGGATAAAAAGAAAGGGGCCGGTAAACTGGCGGGCCTGGTCATCGGGCTGACGCTTGTCCTGGTGCATATCGTATGTATTCCCATCACCGGAACATCAGTAAATCCCGCGCGCAGCATAGGACCCGCACTTTTCGAGGGAGGAGGCGCGATCTCACAGCTTTGGCTATTTATCGTCGCTCCACTGACAGGAGGTCTGGCCAGTGCCATAGTGTGGAAAGCCATTTCTCAGCATAGCGACAGACAACGATGAAGGGAAGGTGGATGACCCCGAGACACGTTTCTCTGTTATCCACCTTTGTTTGATACATTATTATCAACTAAAATAAAAAAAGATGTCAAAAAGTAGTTTTTTACTGGATTTTAAGGCGTTTGTCATGCGTGGAAACGTAGTAGACATGGCCGTGGGTGTGATTATTGGCGGTGCCTTCGGGAAAATAATATCTTCAGTGGTGGCAGACATCATCATGCCACCGATAGGGTTGCTGGTAGGCGGAACCAACTTCTCGGAACTGAGATGGGAATTGGAACCCGCTAGGGTAGTTGATGGGGTCGAACAGGCGGCCGTCACGATAAACTATGGAAACTTCATACAGACCATGCTGGATTTTGTGATCATCGCTTTTGCCATTTTCTTGTTCATCCGCCTGCTCTCCAATCTCAGGCGCAAAAAAGAAGAGACACCCTTGCCCCCACCTGTCCCGAGCAACGAGGAAAAGTTACTTTCAGAAATACGTGACTTGCTGAAGAAACAATGACGTTTATTCAAACGGTATGGACGGTATCGGGCAGGAACATATCTGAGGAACAGGCTACTCCTTGGCGGTGGAAATTTTCCTTTGTCCCTGAATGATAAAAATAGTGTGAACATTAAAATTCAGATATGACTAAAGCAGATATTATAAACCGGGTCTCTGAGGAGCTTGGAATCGATCGCAAGACCGTTGGCCTGGTAATCGAGAGTTTCATGAAATGCGTGAAGGATGCACTCGGCAGAGAGAGAATTGTATTCCTGCGCGGATTCGGGACCTTTTCTTTGAAGAAAAGGGCGGCAAAGAAGGCACAGAATATCCAACAGCACACAACCATATGCATCCCGGCTCGCAAGGTCCCTCATTTTAAACCCTCGGAGTCTTTCTTGGTTCTCCGGAAAGAAGATAATCGAAAATAGACCGGGAGTGAATCTACCCCTTCCATTGTCAGGGAGGGGTGGATTTTAATGTGTTTTATGGAAATTTATCAATCATGTTTTACTCCTGTTTTCCAGCCCCGTTCAGATATGGACTACAGGATCATAGATGACCGGACGATCATGTAGATTCCCGGTAAACCTGTAAATAGACTGTTATGCGTGTTTTCAATCTTTTATTGTTGATCTTCATGTTCATCCCCTTTCCGCTGCCCGCTCAGGTGGGCGAACGTTATATAGAGGTAACCGGTACTTCCGAGATAGAGGTAGTTCCTGACAGGATTCATTACGTTATCGAAATAAGGGAGTACTTCGAAGAAGAGTTTGATGGCGTATCCAAACCGGAAGAATATCGGACGAAGGTTCCTCTTACCAGGATAGAGGAGGAATTGAAGCAGGTTTTGAAAATAGTCGGAGTGCCACGGGAGGCAATCCGCACAAAGGATGTGGGCGATAATTGGCGTAAGCCGGGACAGGATTTTCTGGTTTTCAAATCATTTGATGTCACGTTACGTGACTTCACACTGATTGATGAAATTTTAAAACGGGTGGACACAAAAGGAATTCATACGATGTATATAGATAAACTGGAACATAGGGATATCCTGTCCTATCACAGGAAGGGCA